>Ga0316194_10001252_pt1 | contig 17342 bp, 19 predicted proteins | sample CroRivsedime1_MG_FD_204936 | JGI IMG/M metagenome (GOLD analysis project Ga0316194, IMG submission 204936) | Coastal sediment microbial communities from Maine, United States - Cross River sediment 1 | ecosystem: Environmental > Aquatic > Marine > Coastal > Sediment | place: USA: Maine...
AGCGAGGCCCACGGCAATACCAGCTCGAGCGACCATCCGAAGGACTGCAGGTTGACCACCTTGACCAGGATCACTCCGACCGCCAGCCCCGCAACCGTACCGGCGGCGGATGCGGCGACCCCGAGCAGCCCCGCCTCGGCCACGACCATGGCCATCAGCTGCGACCGCGATCCTCCCAACGAACGCACCGTCGCCAGCTCCCGGCGCCGTTCCCCAACCAGCGTGAAGAGGACCGCCGCGACCGCCACCACCGCCACCACGGCCGCCACCAGGTACATGGCGGTGGTGATGGCGAAGGTACGTTCGAAGGCATCGAGTACCGCTCTCTTGAGCTCACGATTGAGTAGCGCCTCGACCAGGAAACGCCCTCGCACTGCCTCGAGCATCCGCTCACGCGCGGCGGCGGCATCGACCTCGGGCGGCAGGAAGAGCGCCATGTCGTCCGGTCCACGATCGGGGAAGAAGCGCAGAAAATCTCGGCGGTCCACGACCACAAGCCCGTGCGACCTCGAGTAATCGCGAAACACCCCCACCACCTCCCGCTCGAGTACCCCGCCGGGAAGCTCGAGGCGGACCTGGTCTCCCTCGCGGATCCCGAAGCGGTTGGCAAACGGCTCGTTGACCACCGCGCCGTGCCGCCGCAAAGCCTCGGCGAAGACCGACGCCGAGTCGCGGCCCGGAAACGGCACGCTCCCGAAGTGCTGGACGACGTCGAAGGCGGCGCCGGCGAAGCTCACCGGACGACCCTCATAGGAGATTGTTTCCGCGTAGAAAGGATCAACCGCGTCGGCGCCGAACAACTCCTCGGCGATCGTCACGATTTCCGGATCGAGCCGTCCCACCCAGACGCCTGTTTCGGCGGCCAAAGGCCGCACCCAGACATCGGCGCGGAGACCTGACGCGGTCCAGTCCTCGACGGTGCTCCGAAACGAGCTCACCATGGTGGCGATGGCGACCGCCAGGGCCACCGCCACCGCCACTGATCCTGCCGCCCACGCCGCACGCCGCCGACCGGCCGACAGCGCCGCCGACGCCAACTGCACCGGCACCACCCGCAGCCTCGCGAAGGGCAGATGACCGAGGCGAGCGAGCGAGTCGAGCAGGACGCCCGAACCCACCAGCGGGGTCGCCATCACCAGCAATGCCGCAAGCAGCGCCGCCACCGGGAGGTCCCACAGTGTCGGCGCCTGGGTGAGACCGGCAGCCACGAGGGTCATCGACACGAGCACGCCGGCCACGATCAACCGCGTGCGTCCCGAAAGCCGCCGCGGAGCAACTGCGCGCAGCCCCTGCAGCGGCGGCGTCATCGTCACCTCGAGAAGGGGCAGCACGGCCGCCGCCAACGAGATAGCCACCGCCACCAGGACCCCGAGCAGGGCCAGCTGTGGATCGAAGCGGATATCGGAAGCGGGAATGCCGCGCACCACTGAAGCGACGGTGAAGCGGACGCTGGCCAACGCCAGGCGCGCACCACCGAAGCCTGCGGCAACGCCAAGAATGCCACCCAACCCCCCGATCGCCAGCGCCTCGAGCAGCACCGCCGCCGCCACTTGCCGCCGCGACGCGCCCAGGGAACGCAGCAGCGAAACCACGTAGCGTCGCTGGACCACGGACGTGGCGAGGGTGGTCGCCACCAGCACGCCGCCGACCAGCAGCGAGATGGCCGACAGCGCCAGAAGGTTGAAACGAAGTGACGCCAGCATCTGCTCGGCGAAGCGACGGCGCTGGGACGGTTCCGCCACGTCGACATCCGCCGGTAGCAGAGCGACGGCGCCGGCCCGTAACTGGTCGAGATCGCTTCCCGCACGGGGCACCAGCTCGATGCGGTCGAGCCGGCCGACGCGACCGAGCAGCTCTTGCACCGCGGCGACGTCCATCACCACCACCCGCTCCCAAACCGCCGAAAGACCGGCGACATCGAATAACGCCGCAACCTCGATCGAACGCGGTCTGCCGTCAGCGGAGACCGTCAGCTGATCGCCGAGCGACGCCCCCAGCCGCGCCGCCAGCGACTTCGAAATGAGGGCGCCGAAGCCAAGAAGAGTTGTCTCGAGATCGGGAAATCCGCCGCCATCGTTCAGTACCGGACGCACCTGCGCATCCAGTAGGAGGTCGACGCCAAGCAGCCGTACGCCGTCCTCGAGCTCGAGGAGGAGGACATTCTCTTCGACGACTGGCACGATCAGAGCGTCGCCGGCCAGCGGCCGCAGCGCGTCCAGCAGCTCCTCCGGCAACCCGCCGGGGCGCGTCACCTCGAGCCGGGCGGCGCCCGCCACCTCTTCGACACCCTCGGCGAAGGAGGCGATGGCGGCCCGGCTGGCGGCAACCGTCGACACCACCGCCGCCACCCCGACGGCGACACCGATCACCGTCACCAAAAAGCGCCATGGTCGGCGGATCAATGGTCGCAGGAAGAGGGCGCGGTAGATCATCGCCGGCGCGTCTCCAGCCTCACTGAACGACGCGACCGTCGGCCAGCTCGACGACGCGGTCGGCGACCGCCGCCATCTTCGCATCGTGGGTCGCCAGCAGCAGCGCCGCTTCCTCGTCCCGTCGGAGCTCGTCGAGTAGCGCAACGACCGCCGCACCGGTTCGACTGTCGAGGTTGCCCGTGGGCTCGTCGGCAACCAGCACCCGTGGGCGGTGGACAAGGGCGCGGGCAACCGCGGTCCGCTGCTGCTCGCCACCCGAAAGCTCCGAAGGGTAGTGGCGGCGGCGATGATCGAGGCCGACACGATGAATCAGGTCGGCAACCCGCGCCGGGTCGCGGCGGTGGTCGAGCGCCAACGGGAGGGCGATGTTTTCCTCCACGGTGAGGTGCGGCACCAGGTGAAACGCCTGGAAGACCATGCCGATGCTGCGTCGCCGCAGGGTCACCAGTTCTTCCTCGGCGGCGTCGGCGATATCGACTCCGCAGACGCGAACCGAGCCGCTGTTTGGCCGGTCAACCGCGGCGACGAGATTGAGGGCCGTCGACTTGCCACAGCCCGACGGACCCACCAGAGCCACCATATCGCCGGCCGCGAGATCGAGCGACAGCTCGACAAGCGCCCTCACCTCTTCATCGCCGCGGCGAAAGCTGCGGCTCACCCGCTCGAGCGTGACCACTGTGTCCATCATCTGGTGCGAACCTCTCTCGAAAGATTAGACTTCCATCATCCCTCAGCAAACTCGTCGACGGGCCGATATTGGAATTCTGCCGTGCCTCCCGCCGATTACCCTCAACGCTACGCGTTATCGGCGAAATTCGACGCAGGAGGCCACGATGGAACGACAGCCAGTGTATGTGATTCTCGGCGGAACCGGCGGCATCGGTTCGGCCGTCGCGCGAAAGCTCGTTGCCGACGGTGCACGGGTTGCTCTGGCCGCGCGTAATTCCGAACGGCTCGAGCAGATGGCGAATGACCTCGGTGGAGGGACCACCGGTGTTCTTGAAGCCACCAAAATCGACGAGGTGGAGGACTTCGTGCGTTCGGTCGCCGACGCAAACGACGGTATCGACGGCATCGTCAACTGCGTCGGCTCGATTTTGCTCAAGGCCGCCCATCAGACCAGCGATGAAGAATGGCGGCAGACCATCTCGGCCAACCTCGACACGGCATTCGCGACGGTCCGCGCCGGCGCCAAGGTGATGGGGCGCACCGGTGGTGGATCCATCGTTCTGATGGCATCGGCAGCGGCGCAGGTTGGTCTGCCGAGCCACGAGGCCATCGCCGCCGCCAAGGCCGGAGTCATCGGTCTCGCCCGCTCCGCCGCCGCGACCTATGCCGGCAAGGGGATCCGGGTCAATGCGGTCGCCCCAGGTCTGGTCGACACGCCGATGTCAGCCGCCATCACCGGCAACGAGATGATGCTCAAGGCATCGACTGCAATGCACCCGCTCGGCCGGATCGGGAAGCCCGAGGAGATCGCATCGGTCATCTCGTGGTTACTGTCGGAAGAAGCCAGCTGGGTCACGGGTCAGGTGATCGGAATCGACGGCGGTCTGGCGTCGGTTCGCGGCAAGGCTACGGCCTGATCCCGTCTCCACATCCGGCGTCGTGCCGCTCGAACGATACGCTCCTTTTCGGGCACGGGTACGGAAGCGGAGACGGAAACGGAAAAAGCGGGGCCGAAGCCCCGCTATTGACGCTCTCCGGGGGGAGAGTCTCAACGTCGCGGAATCAGCTCGAAGAGCTTGAACGCCGGAATAAACTTCTGGGCATCGTCGGCGCGGGCCATGAAGCGAAGCTTCCGGGCCTGGTTCTCGTCGAGCAACAGGACGAAGTCCTCGTGATAGGCGAGATGTACCTCGAGGAGCTGCTCCCCGAGATCACGGCGCTCGATGAACAGTGCACCCACTTCAGCTGGGTCGGGCTCACCGGCTTCGAAGAGCGCATCGATCTCGGCCTGAACCGCGACGATCGCCTCTTTGAGGGGCTGCTCGGCCTCGCGATGGATCTGGTAGATCACATGCCACGCCTCGACCTGCTCGGGCGTCAGCTTGAGGACGGTCACAACTGCGTTGTGTGAAGCTTCGACGATCGGCGGCGGTTCCTCCTGGGCGAAAACCGGTGTCACCAGCGCCACCGCCATCAGGGCAATCAGAATCCTTCTCATCTCGTTCTCCTTTCATTCATATCCAGCTTGGTTGATCGATCAATCCGCATGACGGCGTTCTGACGTAGGAATTCGCAACAGGTTGACAGGTTCATTTCGAGGACTTATCGTTGTTCTAGATAGAACGTTCTAGTTATTACGCCAGTTTTCTGCGGGAGAGGCCTTGGTACCGCGCAAAACCACAACCCGCGAGCGCTTGATCACCGCTGCAGCCGAGCTTTTCCGACGCCAGGGCTACGCCCAGACCGGGGTCAACCAGATAATTCAAGAGGCCAACGCGACCAGCGGCAGCTTCTACCACTTCTTTCCGGCCAAGGAGGATCTTCTGCTCGCAGTCGTCGATCACATCGCGGAGATCTTCGAGGGCGGAATTTTCAGTCCGACCAATGACCCTGACCCCATCCGGGGGGTTTTCAGCATCCTCGATCTTTACCGCAAGCAGATCAACGACGGGGGCTTCAGCTTTGGCTCACCGATGGCCAGTCTTTCGGCCGAGGTCTCCGAAAATCACCCCGAGGTGCGGGCCAGATTGGCCGAAATCTTTGCCTCGTGGAGCGGCCGCATCGAGGAGCTGCTTCAAAGTGCCGGCAACCGGCTTCCGCCGAGCCTCGATCGCGCATCCCTCGCCCAGCTCATCGTCTGCACCATGGAGGGCGCCGTTCTCGGGGCCCGTCTCAACCGCAGCCTGGCGCCCTTTGACGCGGCGATCGCCCAGCTCAGAACCTATTTCGAACTCCTCGAGGACCGGATGGGGGCGACGGCATCGGCGGCGGTTACCGCGAGGCCGGCTCCCGCCACATCACCACGGACCACCGACTGGAGAAGCTGGTGAGCGGCAACGAACACCACGACGGCGATCCGCCAATCACCGAGGACGAGATCCGACGACTCGTCAGTGTGGTGGTCGACGAGGCCATGGCCGTCAAGGGGGCAGACACGCCTCGTGACGCCGAGACCATAGCGGTCGGCGCAGATCACGGTGGCTACCAGCTCAAGGAGGCGATCGTCGAGCACCTGCGACAGCAGGGCCTCACCGTTCACGACTGCGGGTGTGTCAGCAATGAAGCAGTCGACTACCCCGACTTCGCGCACGCGGTGGCCAACCTGGTCGGCACCGGCGTATGCCGATGGGGAATCGTCGTCGATGGCGCCGGCATCGGTTCGTGCATGGCCGCCAACAAGGTACCCGGGGTGCGGGCGGCGCTCTGCTATGACCTCTCGTCGGCCCGCAACAGCCGCGAGCACAACCACGCCAACGTCCTCACCCTCGGGGCGGGTCTCATCGGGAAGGGCCTTGCCTTACAGATTGTCGACGAGTGGTTGGCAACACCGTGGGGCCCGGAACGCCACGCCCGGCGGGTCGCCAAAATCACCGACATCGAGCAGCGCTATCTGCGGCCGGGAGCCGGAACATGATCGATCGCAACGAACTCATCGAGGTCGTCACCCGCCAGGTGCTGGCAACCCTGGCTGGTCAACACACCGACCAGGGTCTGGAGAACGCTCCGCAGGTGGTGGCCAACGGCGCGGCCCGCCTCGGCTACTGCGGCGCCGGCGCCGACGTGCCGAAGGACCTTGCGGAGTACATCGACCACACCCTGCTGCGGCCCGACGCCTCCCCCGCCGACATCGACCAACTCTGCGACGAAGCTGCGGAGTACGGCTTTGCCGCGGTCTGTATCAACCCGACCTGGGTGGCACGAGCCAAGAAACGCTTACGCGGCACACGCGTCACGGTCGCCTCTGTGGTCGGCTTTCCACTCGGTGCCAACACCCCCGAAATCAAGGCGATGGAGGCGCGCCGAGCGCTGCGCGACGGCGCCCGCGAGATTGACATGGTGATCAACATCGGCGCCCTCAAGGGCGGTGAGCACGAGCTTGTCAAACGCGACATCGCCGGCGTGTCGGATGCCTGCCGCGAGGTCGGGGCGCTCAACAAGGTGATCATCGAGGCCGCCTATCTGACCGATGAAGAAAAGGTGATCGCGTGCCGGCTCGCCGTTGCCGGCCGCGCCCACTACGTCAAGACCTCGACCGGCTTCGGGCCGGGGGGGGCGACAGTATTCGATGTCGCGCTGATGCGCGAGGTGGTCGGCGCCAAAGTGGGCGTCAAGGCCGCCGGCGGCATCCACACCGCGGCCGAGGTGCGCGAGATGATCACCGCTGGCGCGACCCGCATTGGGGCATCGGCCGGCATCCGCATCGTCTCCGGAGAGGAAGGAGAGTCCGGTGGATCATATTGACCTTCGCTCTTACGTTTTTTTGGATTCGCTACAGCCACAGTACGCCGCGTTCCTCGGAACCATTGCGCAGGGCTTCCTGCCGCTGGCGGGCGACGCATCGTTGTGGGTAGAGATCTCGCCGGGGATCGAGATCAACCGCCTCACCGACATCGCCCTCAAGGCGACCCATGTGCGGCCGGGGATGCAGATCGTCGAACGGTACTACGGCCTGCTCGAGATTCACTCCGAGTCCCAGGCCGACACCCGTGCCGCCGGCGCGGCGATCCTCGAGGAGATCGGGATCGAGGAAAAGGACCGGCACAAGCCGAAGATCCTTTCGAGCCAGGTCATCCGCCACGTCGACGATCACCAGGTCCAGCTCATCAACAGGATGCGCCACGGTCACATGATCATCCCTAAACAGACCCTTTACGTCCTCGAGGTCGAACCGGCGGCCTATGCTGCGTTGGCAGCCAACGAGGCCGAGAAAGCTGCAGAGATCAACATCCTCGAGGTGCGGGCCTTCGGTTCGATGGGCCGGGTCTACCTCGGTGGTGAGGAGAAGGACATCGATGTCGGATGGCGAGCGGCCGTCGCCGCAATCGAGGCCGTGGAAGGACGTACGGATGAATGAGGAATTAGGAATTAGGAATGACGGACAGGAAACCGCAGATCACGATTTCGGATTTCGGATTTCGGATTTGGTTCTCAGATACGAGAAAGGAGTTTTCGATGGCTGAAGCGTTGGGAATGATCGAGTGCCGGGGATTCGCGGCGGTCGTGGAGGCCGCCGACGCCATGGTCAAGGCGGCCAAGGTGGAGCTGGTGTCATATGAGAAGACTGGGGGCGGCTATGTTACCGCCATCGTTCGTGGCGACGTCGCTGCGGTCAAAGCCGCTGTCGAAGCCGGCATCCGCGGCGCCGAAACTATCGGCGAAGTGGTATCGACCCATGTCATCGCCCGCCCCCACACCAACATCGACGAGGTCCTTCCCCTCGGGCGTGCCGAAGAAGCGGCCGGCGAAGGCAAGGCCAAAGGCAAGCGCTGATGTTGCTCGGGCGAGTGGCCGGCACCCTGGTCGCAAGCCGCAAGGACGAAGGGCTTCAGGGCCAGAAGTTCCTGGTCGTGCGAGAGATCGGGGTGGATGGCAAGGAGGTCGGTGGTCACGTTGTGGCGGCGGACTCCGTCGGCGCTGGGGTCGGCGAGGTGGTGCTGTGGGCGTCCGGCTCGTCGGCCCGCCAGACCGAATTCACACGCGACCGTCCCTGCGACGCCGTGATCATGGCGATCGTCGATAGCTGGGAAGTCGGCGGCAAGGAGATCTACCGCAAGACCCCGGCCGACGGCGAGTGGGCGAGCTGACGATCAAAATGGGGCATGGCGCGGTCGGCATTCATGACCGGCCGCACCCCGAGGTGTGAGTGGAGGCGCAGCAGTTGGAAGCAGCATTTGACCAACAGGAGATCGCAGCCGTCGTCGAACGCGTGCGATTAAAGCTCCGCGGCCAGACGGAGGCGCCGCCACCGACTTCGGCTGCGGCAGACACCATCGTCGGCGATGGCATCTACCCGGATGTTGACGCCGCTGTGGCCGCCGCACGCAACGCGTTCGAGGCCTACAGAACGATGGGGCTGAAGAGGCGGCATCGCATCATCGACGCGGTCCGAGCAGCGATGCGCGACCGCGCCGAAGAGCTGGCACGAATGGCGCACGAAGAAACCGGCATCGGCCGCGTCGAAGACAAAGTCCTCAAGAACCGGCTGGTGATCGAAAAGACGCCAGGACCCGAGGATCTCGAGCCCCGCGTGTGGTCGGGCGATCAGGGTTTGACCGTTACTGAGTACGCACCCTTCGGGGTCGTCGGCGCAATCACCCCGACCACCAACCCAACCGCGACGATCATCAACAACACCATCGCCATCGTGTCGGCCGGCAACGCGGTCGTTTTCAACGCGCACCCCAGCGCCAAACGGGTCTCGGTGCAGAATATTCGGTGGCTCAACCAGGCGATCGTCGCGGCCGGTGGTCCTGCCGACCTCGTCACAGCGATCCCCAAGCCAACGATCGAGAGCGCCCAGCAGCTCATGAACCATCCCCGCGTCCGCATTTTGATGATCACCGGTGGCCCCGGGGTGGTGAAGGAAGCGCAGAAGACCAGCAAACGGGCGATCTGCGCCGGGCCAGGTAATCCTCCGGTGGTGGTTGACGCCAATGCCGATCTCGAGCTCGCTGGGCGCGAGATCGTTCGTGGTGCCTCGTTCGACAACAACGTGATCTGCACCGACGAGAAGGTCGTCATTGCGGCCGACTCGGCAACCGACCGCCTCCTCCAAGAGATGGTGAAGAACAACTCGTATCTGCTCAAGGAGTACGAGCTCAAAAAACTCGAGCGGGTGATCTTCACAGAGATGGGCGAGCCCGGAAAACCCGGGAGAGTCAATCCACGGTGGATCGGCAAGAACGCTGGAGTCATTCTGTCCGAGATCGGAATCCGGGCGGGGAGTGATCTCCGGCTAGTACTCGCCGATGTTCCGGCCGAGCACAGTTTGGTGTGGACCGAGCAGATGATGCCGGTGATGCCGGTCGTGCGGGTCCGCACGGTCGACGAGGCCATCGACCTCGCGATCCGCGCCGAGCACGGCTGCGGCCACACCGCCTCGATCTACTCCCGTGACGTCAACGCCATTACCCGGATGGCGCGCGACATTGATGTCTCGATCTTTGTCGCCAACGCCGCCAATCTCGCAGGCCTTGGCGACGGCGGTGAAGGCTACACATCCTTCTCCATCGCCAGCCCGACCGGTGAGGGGCTCACCCGGCCGCGGAGCTTCTCCCGCGACCGACGGATGACCGTCGCCGGCGGGTTGAGGATCGTCTGATGCAGCCGGCCATCGCCCTCCTCGAGTTCGCATCCATCGCCATCGGCATGCGCGCCGGCGACGCCATGGTCAAACGCGCCCCGGTCGAGGTCACCTACGCCGGCACCGTCCATCCGGGTAAGTACCTGGTGCTGGTCGGCGGCGACGTAGCCTGCGTCGAAGAGTCCTTCGCCGCGGGGCTCGCCCTCGCCGGCGACACGCTGATCGACAAGATCTACCTTCCCTCCGCACACCCCGAGGTCGTTCGCTACCTGCGCGGAATGCGCGGCCGGGTCACCGGCGAGGCGCTCGGGATCATCGAAACTACAACTGTAGCCGCCACCCTTGGCGCCGCCGACCGCGGTCTCAAGGGCGCCGAGGTCGACCTCGTCGAGCTCAAGCTTGCAGACCGTCTCGGCGGCAAGGCCTATTGCATCTTTTCCGGCACCGTCGCCGACGTGGAAGCGGCGGTCGAAACCGGTGTCGATCACCTCGACGACCCCTCCACCCTGATCGCACAGGTCGTGATCCCCGACTTCCACGACGAGATGCTGGCCAACCTCGAGGCGGCGACCGAGTTCTCATCCCGCATCAGTGGCGGTAGAGGTTAGCGTGCTTCCCACGACCGTGGAGTACCAATCAGATTATGTGCAGGCGAGACGCCTGCACCACAAGTCTCGAAGCTTGTGGGGCAGCCGTCCCGGCTGCCGGGTGGGGGGGTGACACCGATGGAGTTAGGACGCGTCGTGGGAACCGTGGTCGCGACGACGATCTATGAAGGCCTCGAGGGCGCACGCCTGTTGATCGTGCAGCCGCTCGACCGCAAGCTCCAACCGCGCGGCCGCCCGGTGGTCGCCGCTGATGGCGTGGCAATGGCCGCGCCCGGCGATCTCGTCACAGTCGTCGCGAGCCGCGAGGCCTCGCTCGCCCTGCCGGCACCTCCCGGACCCGTCGACCACGCCATCGTCGGCATCGTCGATGCGGTCGAGGAGTGGTCGCGGTGAAGATCGGACGCGTTGCCGGGACCGTTGTCACGACCATCTGCTCGCCGGTCTTCCAAGGCCGCACGCTGTTGTATGTCGACCTCCTCGATCTCGATGGCAACGAGACCGGCAGAGACGTGATCGCGGTCGATGCAGTGGGCGCCGGCGCAGGCGAGACCGTCCTCATCCTCGACGAAGGTAACGGCGCGCGGCAGGTCCTGGAGGCCCCCGATGCACCGGTGCGAGCCGTCGTCGTCGGCGTTGTCGACGAGATTGAGACGAACGGCTAGTTGTCAATCCGTCACAACGTGCGGCAGAACTGCCTCGACCGTTCGCCTCGCGCCATCGCGCGCCCGTTCGGCGTCGGAGCGTGAGTAGAACCCCGAGGGGGTGAGATCCTCGGCGCCGTAGAACGCCAGCTCTCGGTCGCGGCGCAGCTCTCGAGAGATCGACGCGAGGTTGTCAAGCTTTTCCTGAAGGCTGTCGGGCAACCTCCGGCGTTCGGCGAGCAACACCTCCGATACGTCGTGGATCCGCGGCGGTTCGACACCGTGCGCGCGCAGGAGCCCTTTCAGCGCGAGCTCAACGACCTCCTGAGATTCGCGAACGACGTCAGCCCAGCTCTCGTGTTTGAAAAGCACGTCCAGCGTCTCGAGCCGGATCTCGGCGCGTCTAACGTGATCGGCGGCGAGATCCGTGTTGCGCATTCAGGCCACCTCCGTCCAATAGGGCTGCCCGTGTACCACTCGTCTGACGATGCGGCCTGCGGCGATATCGTTTCGAACACGAGCCAGGCGGGACGGGAGCGTGAGATCGCGCGTAAAGAGAATGATGGCGTCGACCGCCGCCTCCGCCCACAGGCCAAGAGTGGTTCGTTCAAGATCCGGAAGGTGAACAAAGTGCGGTTCGACCCGGTGTCCGTTCCACCAGATCGGCGCCTCGTCCCATGCGAGGTACAAATCGCGGGATAGCCTCAGCTCGTCCTCAACGACCACGAGAAGGTCGATGTCCGATTCGTCGTGAAGTTCCTCGCGCGTCCATGATCCGAACGCCGCCAGACCGATCAAATGCCCACCGACGACCGCCGCCGCCCGCTGCACGGCCTCAATCGTGAACTCCAGTCCTTCGAACCCGAAAGTCGGCGTTGCGAGCTTTCGAGCACAGTACTCGTTGAGCGACACCCCCGCCGCCCGCGCCGCCTCGCGGAGCGCGCCGTGAAGCCCCGGATCGATCCGCAGGACGAAGCGGCCTGAGGATCCGCTGCCGCCAGCTCGTGACATCGTGATATCACCTCCATTTAGAATGATACTACTAATGTGTAACAAGCTCAACCATCCGCCTCGGGGTTATGAGACAATCAAGCCCAACAGAGGACGCCTTCCCCTCTCACAGGAGGAATCTTGCACCGCCAAACCCATCCGTCACGGAGATTTCTCCGGCTTGCAACGATCGCGCTGTGCTGTGCGATTGGCCTGAGCCAACCCGCCGGCGCCATCGACTGGAAGCTCTTCAAGGACTCCGACGACGGCGCTCTCGATCTCTCGGACTGGCTGATGAGCAAGGGCGGTTTCATGCCGGTGCCGATCATCGTGACTGAGCCTGCGGTGGGAACCGGCCTCGGTTTGGCGGCGGTATTCTTCCACGGCAAGCTCATCGGCCGGCCCAACCCGAACAACCCCGGCCAGCAACTCCCACCGAGTATGACCGTTGCAGCCGGCGCCTACACCGAAAACGGTACCTGGCTCGCGGGCGGCGGGCACGTGGGTCACTGGAAACAGGACAGAATCCGCTACACCGGCTTCCTCGGCGTCATGAACCTCAACATCGATTTCTACGCCGGCAGCAAACCCATCGCCTTCAACATCGATGGCGGGTTTCTGTTGCAACAGGTCAAGTTTCGGCTCGGTAAGAGCAACTTCTTCGTCGGCGGCAAATGGATTTTCTTCGACTCCAAGGCCACTATTGACGGCCTCGACGAGATTCTCCCCCCGGATTGGCCCGACCTCGGGTTCTTGGACGGTTTTGAATCCACCAACAGCGGGCTCGGCGTGGTCGGTTATTACGACGGCCGAGACAACGTTTTCACACCCGGCACGGGACAAGAGGCCGAACTCGAAATCACCCGCTACGACCAGGCCATCGGCGGCGACTTCGACTACTGGTACCTCCACGCCAAAGTCCTGTCGTTTCACGATCTGCACGACAAATTCGCCCTCGGACTGCGTCTCGACGGCGAAGCCGTGGACGGCGATGTGCCCTTCTACGGCTATCCCTTTGTCCAGCTCCGCGGCGTACCCGCCATGCGCTACCAGGACGAGCAGGTCCTCAACCTCGAGGTCGAGGGCCGGTGGCAGTTCTGGAAGCGCTGGAGCGTGGTCGGTTTTGTCGGCAAGGGCTTTACCAATAGCGACATTCCTCGGTTCCAGACCGACGAGAATATCGTCACCTTCGGCACCGGCTTCCGTTATCTCATTGCCAGGAAGTTCAACATGCACGTTGGTGCCGACGTCGCCCGTGGTCCCGAGGACACTGCTTTCTATCTCCAGATGGGACACGCCTGGGCGAAGTGACGGGCGAAACCCGTCATCCTGAGTTGTTCCTTTCCTCTGTCATCCCATCGAGTCCGATCCCAAGGGTGCCCGGACCCCCCAGCCTGTCATCCTGAGCGAGGCCCGCCGCGGGCCGAGTCGAAGGACCCCCCGACTTCTCCGGAGAGTGCTGAACGGCAGCAGTCTCTGACTTCGGGGGATCCCTCGACTACGGCGTCGCTCCGCTCCACCTCCGCTCGGGATGACAGGCTCGAAGGTTCGATCGGAATGACAAAGGAGAGGGGCTCGGTTGGGATGACTCCCCCTAGAACGAAACATCCCACTGCAGGCGTACCCGGTTCTCCCATCGGCGACCGACCTCTTCGTTGCGGTCATGGAGGCGGCTGATATCGAAGGTGAGCTTGTTGCGGTGACCGGCAAAGAACCAGTTGAAGACCAACGTCCATTCGTTCTCCGCATCGTCGACCACCGACGTGTTCGAGTCGACCTCCGCAACTCGTAAAGCCATCTCAAGCGGCTTTGGAAATTTCGGGACCAGGGCATGAAAGAAGTACCCCGCCTGGGCGTACCAGCCCTCGAGATCTCTTGTTGTGCCGGCCACCGTGTCGTCCACCGTCTTCCAGTGGTACTCCTGCTGCCACGAGAATCCGTGGAGCATGAAGGCCGTCTCGATCATGGTCTGCCGAACCTTGTATGTATCGGATTCTCCGACCGGGTAACCGGGCAGCTCACCTCCGCCCTTGGTCGAGAACGTTGTGAAGGGACCCTGCCAGCTCGCCCCGGCGACCGCGATCGAAGCCGCAGGTTTCTCGCGATAGCCGATGTCGCACTGACTGAATGGTAGATCCCGCTTGAGGAAGTTCCACTGCCAGCGGCCGAGGAGCAGGGGCTTTTCGACGCCGCCGGAGCCACCCCGACCAGTCGCCGAGAAGACACCAACGTTGTACCAGGAGTCGGCCCTCGTCCCCTTCCACAGACGGCCAAAGAGGGCGGCACCCTGTTGCCGATCGAGGGTGAACCACGGAGTCACGATCGACCGCTCGGCGAACTGCTGCTTACCCGATGAATCGACCCGCTCGCGATTGTAGGGCACCTTCCACTGCCCGACCCGGAGGCGGAGCTCGTCGGACGCCTGCAGGGTGAATCGTAGATCGAGCAACGCCGACCGTACGAAGTCGTACTCGAAGTAGTAGGTCAGCCACGGTCGGTAGGCGTGTCCACCCATCTTGAACCGCGCCCGGTTGACGACAAACTGGCCCGTTTGTTCTTCCGGATTCGGTGCAATCGGATCGTCGAAGTTCCTGCTCGTGAAACGCAGCTGCGCACGCCACTCGATATGGGCGTGGTAGTTGCCATCGCGGCTCCTGATATCGAGTCCCTTCGACCCGTACTCGATGACCTTGAACGTCTCTGCCTCACCTGCGGAGCTGTCGCCCTCGTCAACGGGTTCGGTCGCCACCGGTTCCGGAGACGGCGGCTCAGAAGTGGCGGACGACTCCTGCGCGGCGACCGGAAAAGCGCCGAGCACGAACACAACAAGAATCAGGAATAGGTTTCCTGCCGTGAATCGAAAATCCGAAATCCGAAATCCGAAATCCGAAATCGCGTGTGAGGTCGGCATTCCTAATTCCTCATTCCTCATTCCTAATTCAAATGACCTAGGCGAAAAAGCGCCCTTGCTTAGGTGGGTTCCCATGGCAGCACCACCCGGTCCTCACTGAAAAGCTCCACTCCGGCAACTTTCCAGCGTCCCTCCTCGGCGCGCAGAGTCAGCACCCCGCTGTAGATCTGCCGCCGGTGGTGCACGTGCTGGAGGTGCTGGACTCGCGCCACCACCGCCCATCGGCAATCGTAGGAGTACCCGCCGGTGGCCGCCGTGACCTCGGTTGGCTCGCCGATGTCGAGAACGTTGACACCGCGGATCGTGACTTCGGTTCCCTGCCGCGTACCGGCGGTCAATCGGCGGCGATTGTCGAGATAGAGATCGCCGATGAGGTCGCCGGTGACGCTCTCTGCGAGCGCGTCGTAAAGCTCCTCCTCATCCTCGATGTTGAGTGCTTCATAGGTGTTCGACAGCACCTTCGACATGATCAGACGAGCCCCGTCACCGCGCGGCGCGTAGGCCGCGAAGAATGGGTTCGGCACGGCCAATGTGCCGTAGGGGAGCAGCAGGAACGCGCCGACGAACGCGAGCCGATGCAGCCCGTGTGGCAGCTGCTCTGGTTCCGGTGCGGGCCCCGTTCGCCGGGAACGCACCCACCAGACGACCGCTACGATCAACAGAACGATCGACAGCAGCGGCAGCCGCGCGAGCCCGAGCGCCGCTTCAGTCGCGACCTCGCGCTCGAACCACGACCTGTATTCCGCGAGGCGCCAGGCGACCGCGAGCACGGCTACGAAGGCACCGAGCATGCGGGCGGGAAGCGTGACCCGCTCCACGCTGAGATCTCGTGACGCCGCCAAGCTGGCGTAAAAAACACAGACCGCAACCAGCACCGCCCCAAACGTCACCGCCGTCGAACGCGACACGTTCTCCACCAAAACCTCGGCAGTCGCCCAGGCGTGCGCCGGCACCGCCACAACCGCGATGGCGAGGGCCCAGCGAGCCCCGAGAGGCCTGGCCAGTGCCAACGCACCACCGAGCACGAGCAACGAACCGAGCGTCACCAGGCTGGCCGCAGGCAGTGGGATTCGTGAGACACCGAGCGCGGCGCCGACAACGGCCAGCGCCGCAAACCCTGCGGAGACACCGCCGTCCCTTCGTCCGGTCAACACGATGGTCGGACCGAGAACCGCCGCCAGGAGAGTAAACTCCAGGGGCGCGCGCAGACCGCCGCCGACGCCGACCGACACGCCGACCAGCAACGCCACCACCATGGCCACCGCGAGGCTGCCGATCACATAACCCGAAACCCGCTCTCCGCTCTCGCGCCAGCGACCGTCGGCCACCAACACGAAGAGCACCCTCAGTTCGTGCGCCGCCCCGGTCATCAGCAACACCGCAGCACCGGAACCAACCGAGAAGAGGATCAACACCAGCATCTGTTCGGTGTTCGAGAGCCCTTCAGTCGGCAGAGCCTCGGGGAGCGCACCTCCGTAGAGCAGCCCTACTAAAAGAGCCGTCGGCCACAAAGGTTCCAACCAGTGCTTCCAACCCTCTCCGCCACCAGCGAGGCGAATCGACGGCACGGCAATTGTCGACCACACGAGGAGATCCCGGACAGCCGGCGTCACTTCGAGCCAGCCGTGACCGCCCAGTGATTGGGCAAGCAGATGCCCGAGGGCAAACGCTCCGGCCGCTCGGGCCATCGCTCGTGGCCGTTGTCCGAGCATCGCCGCCACGGCGATCACGAGCCAGAGGCTCAGTTGGCGCACCGTGCGGCGCAGACCGGAGATGATCGCTCCCGCCGAAAGGGCGACCTTCGACGGTTTCTCCGGCACCAGGAAACCCGGCCGTGACGGGCGAAGGATACGTGAGTAGCTGCGGCCATCGAGCATGGTCAGGGTGAAGGCGAGATCGGTCTGGGTGCCGAGCAGCCCTTCGATCAGAATCGCCTCGCCCGCCAGCGAGGCCGGTTCGCATTGGACGGTCCAGGTCGAGGTGAAACCGCCGGCGCTCGCCCCGGTTTCGCGTTCCGAGACCTCGGAGCACGTCGGTGGCATGCGCGGGTCGGCGCGCAGCTTGCGGCCCTCGACGATGGGCAGAGTGAAGGTTATTTCAAATACGCCTTCTGCCTGTTCAACGACGTCGAGACGAGCCGGAAACGCGACATCGGCAGAGGCCGTGCCCACCATGGTCAGCAGGACGGCTGTGAGAATGGCGGCGAGCCGCCAGCGAATCATCCAGCCGACTCCAGAAACTCTCTGACTTCGTTGTCGAGAAAGACCTCGTAGCTCTGGGCGATCTCCTGGTAGAGCTGGTCCCGAGCCGCAGCCTTGGCCTCGAACTCCATGTCGTTGATGACCCGCATGGCGACCTCTCGCCATTCAGGCACACGCGATTCCTCGCGCTCAGTCACCTTTACCAGATGGAGGCCATAGCCCGAGCTGACCGGGCCCTGCCACTCGCCTATAGGAAGTCGCACGACAGCCTCGCCAAACAGCTCGCCAAAGGCCGCGCTGACCTCCC
>Ga0316194_10001253_pt1 | contig 17342 bp, 14 predicted proteins | sample CroRivsedime1_MG_FD_204936 | JGI IMG/M metagenome (GOLD analysis project Ga0316194, IMG submission 204936) | Coastal sediment microbial communities from Maine, United States - Cross River sediment 1 | ecosystem: Environmental > Aquatic > Marine > Coastal > Sediment | place: USA: Maine...
TTGGCAGTCAGCAGGTTCTCGAGGGTGTTCGCCGCAGCATCGTTGCCGACCGCACCGATCAGCCTCGTCCTGACGCCGAGCGACGCGAGGTTTACCGCGACGTTCGCAGCACCGCCCGGACGGTCGTCTGTTTTTTGCACGTGCACGACGGGCACGGGGGCTTCCGGCGATATACGGCTGGTCGCCCCGAACAGGTACTGGTCGAGCATCACGTCGCCGGCCACGACGACGTTCGTCTTCGAAAAATCAGGTATCGATAAGGTCACAGCGCGAATTTACCACGCGGGATGCACGCGCACAGCTCGTTCAGTACGCTGAGCGTGTCTCAGGTGGTGTGAGACAAGGAAAAAGGCCCGGGAAAATGCGCAGTGTACACGTCCGTACATGAGCAATTTTCCCGGGCCTTTTGACGCCGTATCACACCGCCTGAGGCGCGCTCAGCCGCACTTGGAGTCGCCGCAGGACAGACACGTCTTACACCCGTCCATCATGATGACGGCGGCCGTATTGCACTTCTTGCACAACTGCGCGCCCTCCGGGAATTCACTCTTCGAGAACGCATCCTGCTGCTTGCGGGACTCTTCGAATGCCGCGCGTTTCTCCGCTATCAGCTTCAGCTGCCCTTCGTCGAGCTCCTGCGAAGACATCAGTCCAATGGAAATCAGGTGCTTTTCGACGATGTAGCCGAGCTCCGCGATGATGGACGGCATGTACTTGCCGCCGGTCTGCCAGTAGCCGCCGCGCGGATCGAACACGGCCTTGAGTTCATCGACGAGGAATGCGACATCACCGCCCTTGCGGAAGACCGCCGAAATAATCCGTGTCAGCGCGACGATCCACTGGTAATGATCGAGATTCTTGGAGTTGATGAAGATCTCGAACGGCCGGCGTTTCTCGTGCTCCGTGCCTTCGTTGAGGACGATGTCGTTGATGGTTACGTACATGGCATGATCGGACACCGGCGTCTTGACCTTGTACGTCGAACCGATGAGGATCTCGGGACGCTCGAGCTTCTCGTGCATCCGGATGACTTCGGCGCGACTACCTCCGCCGCCCTCGCGGCGCAGCTCGGGGCGCTCGTTCTTGTCTTCCTGGGCCGGCTTCTTGACCGCATAACCGACAATTTTCTTGTCAATCTTCATTTCCTGAATACCTCGACAGATGCTGTTCGCTGCAGCCTGCTTCAAAATTTTCCGTAATAACCTTCTTTGAGCGCGTCGAAGAGATTGGCCGCGGTATGCGTCTCACCGTCGTACTCGATCTCTTCGTCACCCTTGAGTTCGACCGTCGAACCGTCGTCCAGCGTGAACGCGTAAGTCGTGTTCTTCAGGTCCTTTTCCTTCACCAGCACGCCCTGGAAGGCTTCCGGGTTGAAGCGGAATGTCGTGCAACCCTTCAGGCCCTGCTTGTAGGCATACAGGTAGATATCCTTGAAATCGTCGTACGCGTAATCCGTCGGTACGTTGGCCGTCTTCGAGATCGACGAATCGATCCACTTCTGCGCCGCCGCCTGGATATCGACGTGCTCGGTCGGCAATACGTCTTCCGCGGTGATGAAGTAGTCCGGCAAAGCGTTGCTCGCGTCCGACCCCTGGGCGCCCGGCGGCAACGCCTCCTTGTCCACCAGTTCGCGATACGCAAGCAGTTCGAACGAGAACACGTCGACTTTTTCCTTCGTCTTCTTGCCCTGGCGGATCACGTTGCGGAAATAATGATGCGCGAAGCTCGGCTCGATTCCGTTCGAGGCGTTATTGGCCAGCGACAGCGAAATCGTGCCTGTCGGCGCAATCGAGCTGTGGTGCGTGAATCGTGACCCGACCTCGGCCAGCTCCTTCACCAGTTCGGGTGCTTCAGCTGCCACGCGCTGCATGTAACGGCTATAGCGTGCATGAAGAATCCGCCCGGGCACCTTGTCGCCGGCCTGGTATCCGTCACCGCGCATCTCCGGGCGATGCGCGAGCATCTCTTCGGTGATTTCGAACTGTTCGTTCATGATCGGTGCAGGGCCTTTCTCCTTCGCGAGCTCCAGGCCTTCTTCCCAACCGGCTATCGCGAGTTCGCGCGCGACCTCCTCCGTGAACTGCACCGCCTTTTCGTCTCCGTACTTCATACGCAGCATCGTGATCGTCGAGCCCAGCCCCAGGAAGCCCATACCGTGGCGCCGTTTGCGCTGGATCTCGTTGCGCTGCTGCGGCAGCGGCAGGCCGTTGATCTCGACCACGTTGTCGAGCATCCGCGTGAACACCTTGACCACCTTGCGGAACGCCTTCAAGTCGAAGCGCGCGTCCTCGGTGAACGGGTCAACCACGAAACGGGTCAGGTTCACGGAACCGAGCAGGCAGGAACCGTAAGGCGGCAGAGGCTGCTCGCCACAGGGATTGGTTGCGCGAATCGTCTCGCAGAACCAGTTGTTGTTCATTTCGTTGACCTTGTCGATCAACACGAAACCAGGCTCAGCGAAATCGTAGGTGGACGCCATGATGACATCCCATACGCGCCGCGCCGGCAACGTCTTGTAGATCTTGCAGGCAACGAACCCCGCGGGATTGGAGACGTAGTTGCCGGCTTCCGGCCATTCCCGCCACACGAACTGGCTCTCGTCACTGATGTCGTGGCCGTCCTGCTCGACTTCCTTCTGCGTGACCGGGAATGCGAGGTTCCAGTCGTCATCGTTGATGACGGCCTGCATGAACTCGTCGGTGATGAGCAACGACAAATTGAACTGCCGCAGACGGCCGTCCTCACGCTTGGCGCGAATGAATTCCATGACGTCGGGATGCCCGATATCGAAAGTGCCCATCTGCGCCCCGCGGCGCCCGCCCGCCGACGACACCGTGAAACACATCTTGTCGTAGATATCCATGAAGGACAGGGGCCCGGACGTGTAGGCGCCCGCACCGGTGACGTAAGCACCCTTTGGCCGCAGCGTCGAGAATTCGTAGCCGATGCCGCAACCGGCCTTCAGCGTCAACCCCGCTTCATGCACTTTGTTGAGGATATTGTCCATCGAATCGCCGACGGTGCCGGACACCGTGCAATTAATCGTGGACGTGGCCGGCTTGTGCTCCTGCGCACCTGCATTCGACATGATGCGCCCGGCAGGTATCGCGCCACTCCTGAGCGCCCACAGGAATTCGTTGAAATAGTGTTCCTGCTTGGATTCCGGTTCGACATTCGCGAGTGCTTTGGCGACTCTCTTGTAAGTGTCGTCGATCGACTCGTCGAGTTTCGTCCCGTCTTTTGCTATGAGCCGGTATTTGGCGTCCCAAATATCAAGCGATGCTGGCTGGAATTCGATATCTGCGACTGTGTGCGCATCCAGATGAACGGCAGACTTCATTGGTAGAAATACTCCCCTTAACTCCCTTCGGAGACCCCGAAACTGTGCAGTGCCCCATTGTGCGAGGGAATAGGTGGCCTCTCGCCGCTTGTTGGTTTTTTGGCGGCGAGTGTCAGAGGTGGCCTCCGGACCCTCGTTGATTGGACACAAGATGTTGTGTCCGACTAGGCACAAGATTATGCCCGTAGCCGGCCACTGTCAAGGGTTTGACTGAATTTTTTACTAAGCTTTTATACCTTATAAAACAATAGATTACGTTTATTATCGAATTATTAACATTAAAAAAACACAAAAAAAAGTGACACTTTTGTGAAATGCCCAAAGCACTACATATAGTGCTATTAAGTGAAATTAATGCGCCTGAAAAATCAGGGTGTTAGGCGCATGAAATCCTGCTTTGCCACGCCTTGAATTGCCCTTCCGAGCCCTCAGATTAGCGCTCAATAGTAACCCGAGGAGTCAATGACCATGAACCTGACACGTTTTGAACCCTGGGGCCTGGTGGACATGCTGCACCGGGACCTGGACCGGCTTGCCGCCCGCCAAATGCCGGCCGGCGACAGTGAGGCTGCCGTTACCGACTGGATTCCGGCGGTCGATATTATCGAGGACAAGGAGCGTTTCCTGCTGCGCGCCGATGTGCCGGGCGTCGATCCGGCCGACATCGAGGTCAGCATGGACGCGGGCGTACTCAGCATCGCCGGCCACCGAGCGCAGGAATCGCAGAGCGAGGAAGCCGGACTGCAGCGCATGGAGCGCGTCAGCGGACGTTTCTTCCGCCGCTTCTCCCTGCCGGACACGGCCGACGCCGAGAATATCGAGGCGCAGTGCCGCAACGGGATCCTGGAGGTATCGATTCCGAAGCAACCGCAGGTGCAGGCGCGCCGCATCGAAGTGCACGCAGCCTGACAACGCATGCGACGGGCGCGACGGTCGGTCGCGCCCGCGCATCCATTAACAGACGAGCAAACGAGTCTTCCGGAACTTAAGCGCCTTGGTGGTGTCGACGGCTTTAGGCCTATAATTCCAGATTCACCGGCGATTCAGCCGTAGTGCCGTACCGTGAGATACGGCTTCCGCAAGCTTGAGGCAAGCACTAAATGATGAGTAACTTTCGAATTCTAGCCGCCAGTGTGCTGCTGGGTCTGTCTGCGACGACGTGGGCAGCCCTGCCGGCAATGCTCAATGACGAGGAACTGCCGAGCCTGGCGCCGCTCGTGGAGAGGGTGTCGCCGGCCGTCGTCAATATCCGCGTGAGCCAGACGGTCAACACCGGCGGACACTTCGGCGACGAGGCGTTTCGGCGTTTCTTCGGTTTACCCGACATTCCCGGCGGCGGGCAGCGCGAGGTTGCGAGTGCCGGCTCCGGCGTCATCATCGACGCCGAAAACGGCTATATCCTGACCAATCATCACGTTGTGGACCGGGCAGACCAGATCCAGATTTCGACGATCGACGGCGAGGTATTCGACGCGGAAATCGTCGGCTCGGACGCCGCCACGGACATCGCGGTCATCAAGGTGGACGCCAGCGGCCTGACCGACATGCCGATCGGTGATTCGGAAAGCGTCCGCGTGGGCGATTTCGTGCTCGCCATCGGCAACCCGTTCGGCCTCGGGCACACGGTGACATCCGGAATCGTCAGCGCGCTTGGCCGCAGCGGCATCAGTCGCGACGGCTATGAAGATTTCATACAGACCGACGCCTCCATCAACCCGGGCAACTCGGGCGGCGCGCTCGTGAATCTGCGCGGCGAGCTGGTGGGCATCAATTCGGCGATCATCAGCCGCACGGGCGGCAACGTCGGGATCGGCTTTGCGGTGCCGACGGAAATCGCCAGCTCGATCATGCGCCAGATTCTTGATTTCGGTGAGGTGCGGCGCGGACTGCTCGGCGTCTCGATCGCCGACGTCAACGCCGAGGTCGCCGAAGCGCTGAACTCCTCCGTTACGAGCGGCGCCCTGATCACGCGCGTCGAGCCGGGGTCGGCGGCGGAAGATGCCGGCCTGCAGGTTGACGACATCATCGTGGGCGTCAACGACAAGAAGATCGCCGGTGCAGCGGAATTGCGCAACACCATTGGCCTGATGCGCTCTGGCGACGACGTCGAGATCGAGTACTATCGCGATAACGACAAGCGCAAGACGTCGACGGCACTGGGTCAGCAGCGCGCGACAGCCAGCGTCGGCGCCGAAATTCATCCGGGGCTTGTCGGCGCGGAGTTTGCCGAGGCGTCGGAAGCGCACGAAAGCGGCGTCGAGGTAACCGCCGTCGAACCGGGAAGTCCTGCGGCACAGCGCAGCTTGCGTGCCGGCGACGTCATTACCGCGATCAACCGGCGGCCCGTACGTTCCCTGGCCGAACTCAACGAGATTGCCTCGAGCAGCCGCATCCTGTTTTTGCTGGTGCAGCGCGGTGACCGCGCCCTCATGCTGCAGATTCGCTGATAAGCGGCGAGCGACACGATACCGGAACCGGGGCGCCGCGAGGTGCCCCGGTTTTTTTTATGGATGTGACGCGCCCGGTTGCGCAACTTCGGCCGCCTCAGTAATGTCTCTGTGTAGAGACCTCTTCAACGCACAAGGGACTGCGCAACCATCATGTCGCCCCGCATGGCCTTCCTGAAGCCCGTCGCCGGCATTGTCGCCGCACTGTGCGTGCTGCTTGCCGCAACCGCTGACGCCGGCTCGGAGCTCGACCGCCAGCGCGAACTGTTCCGCCAGGTCTATGCCGAAGCCGAACTCGGGCGCTGGGATGCCGTCGACGCACTGAGCACGGAAGATCGTGAGCGGCTGCGGTCGTATTTGCTGTGGCCGGACCTGCGCGCCGCCTGGTTCAGGGCCTCGATTCAGAAGGCCGACATGGACGAGATCGAGGCTTTCCTCGACCAGCACGGAACGCTGAAGCCCGCTCGCGAGCTCCGGTATCGCTATGCCCTGCATCTCGCGGAAACCGGGCTGCTCGATCGATACCTGCGCATCTACAGGTCCTATTACCAGGGACTCGGCGTCGACCGGCTCGACTGCATCGCGCTGCACGCCGAAATCGAAGCCGGTGACGGCGATCGCATCGAGCGCAGGGGCCGCGACCTGTGGCTAACGGGTTACAGCCAGGCCGACGAATGCGACCCGGTGTTCGACTGGATGCGCGACACGAAGGTACTCACGGAAGACGACTACCGCGCACGGTTTGCGCTGGCCGTCGAGGCGCGCGAATTCACCCGGGCGCGCTGGCTGGCACGGTCGCTGGACGAAGCCTCGCTCGCCCAGGCGAATCACTGGCTGCAGGCCGGGTCAGGGCCGGAGCGCTTTGTCGATACGCACGGCCAGCGAGCGGACAACGACCTGTCGCGGCAGCAACTCGCGTATGCCATCGAGCGCATCACCTACCGCGACCCGGAAACGGCCCTCCGGCTGTGGGAGCGCCTCGAGAATGCGTACCCGTTTTCGACGCAGACCCGGCATGAAACCCGGCGCCATATCGCGCTGTGGACGGCCCGCGATAACCTCCCGGGCGCCTACGCGTTGTTGACCAGCCTGCCGCTCGAAGCGCAGGACGAGGAAGTCATGCGCTGGCGCGCACGCGTCAGCCTTCGCGACGAGCGCTGGACGGACCTGCTGAACGACATCGCGATGATGGTCGCGGACGAGCGTAATTCCGAGCAATGGCGTTACTGGCGCGCGGTCGCCCTGGCGCGCGGCGGTAACGGCGCCGCAGCAGAAGCGATTCTCGAACCGCTGGCTGCCGAGAGAAGCTATTACGGATTCCTTGCGGCGGACGAACTCGGCGTCGACTACGCCTTCGCCCACGATACGCTGAGGGCCGACGAAACCGTCATCGAATCTCTCGCGCGCCGTGCGGATCTGGTCCGTGCCCGCGAGTTGTTCCTGGTCGGCCTGGACGGTCGCGGCCGCTCCGAGTGGGACGCCGCAATGGCCGGCCTTACGGACAATGAAAAGGCCCAGGCCGCGGTGCTCGCGCATCGCTGGGGCTGGCATTCGCGGGCGATCGCGACCGCCGCAATCGTAGGCCACTACGATGACCTCGCATTGCGGTATCCACTTCCGTTCAGGCAGTCCTTCGAGCAGGGCGCGTTGTCGGCCAGCATTCCCACCACCTGGGCATTCGGCATCGCCCGGAGTGAGAGCCTGTTCATGCGGGACGTTCGTTCGCGCGCCGGGGCGATCGGCCTGATGCAGCTCATGCCGGCCACCGGCCGCCAGGTTGCGCGGGAGATCAACCTCGCCTACTCGGGGCTCGATACGCTGACCGACCCCGATCACAACATTCGCCTCGGCACGTCATACCTCGGCAGCATGGCCGCCCGTTACGACGGCAATCACGTGCTGGCGACGGCTGCCTACAACGCCGGTCCGCATCGCGTCGACCGCTGGCTGCCCCAATCGGCCATGGTCGATGCGCGCATCTGGATCGAGAATATTCCGTACAACGAGACCCGCAAATACGTGCGCCGGGTACTGGCCGCGGACACGATTTTCCACTGGCGTCTGACCGGCGAGATGCAGCGGCTGTCGGACCGCCTGCCGCAGGTGCAGCCACTGCCGGCCGACCAGCGGCTCGCCAGCCGCTAGCCGTCAGCCAGCCGCTGGTAGCGGACCGCGAGCGCATCCAGCCGGGCGTCGCGTTCCCCCCGGTCCAGCGCCGCGATTTTCGCGGCTTCATCGTACAGGCACCCGAGTTCGGAGCCGCAATCGGCATACAGCGCCAGGAACGCCGGTACCTGCCCGTCATAGAGCGACATCGGCAAGAGGCGGGCGTTGTTCAGATCGCCCGTCAACCAGTGCATTTCGCTGCGCCCGGCGGCCCTGAGTTCGGCGCTCACGTCGGCAGCCAGCTGCTCGAGTCTTTTGGACTTCAGTTGGCGCATCGTGTCCGGGTCGACGTCGCGGCGGTAATAATCGGACAGGTCCTCCCTGGCCGCGTTGACGCGCTCGACGAGGCGCCGGTGCAGCGCCTTGCCCGCGCGGTAAGCGGCCATGTCACCCGGCCTTCCCTTTGCAGCCAGCCAGCGCTCTATGCCTATCTCCTCGACCGCTGTTGCAAACGACTCGTTGAAAGCCGTGTCGTCCTTGATATAGAGGACCTGGTGCGCGAGTTCGTGAAACAGGGTGGAGACGAGCTTCATGTCGTCCCATCGCATCATCGTATTCAGGACCGGATCGTTGAAGTTGCCGAGTGTCGAATAGGCCGGCACGCCGCCCACCGCGACGTCGAAGCCCTTTTGCTTCAGTTTCCCGGCCTCGCGGTTCGCGGCATCCTCGGAGAAATAGCCGCGGTAACTCACACAGCCGACGATGGGATAGCACCACTCGCGCGCCTCGAGCGAGAACTCGGGTGCCGCGAACACGTTCCAGACCACGTAATCGCGCTCGACGTCCGAGTAGGAGCGGTAGCTCCGGTTGTCCGGCAGGCCGAGTTCGTCGACGGAGAATTGCCGTGCGTCCTGCACGACCCTGAGGCGCCGGCGCAATTCGGCCTCGGTCTCGGGACTCTCGACTATTTCGTCGATCGGCTCCCGTTTGCTCAATACCTCGATCTGGCCCCGCACCGCCTGCGCGTAATAGCAGGAGGACAACAGGCAGCAAAGCCCGAGCGTGAGGATGGTCCTGGGTGCGGCGTTTGAATTCACAGGCGGTGTAACGGGATCGGTTTGCTAGAATCGCGCGATGCAAGTGTACCTCGTTGGTGGCGCTGTTCGTGACGAGCAGCTCGGACTTCCCGTGAAAGAGCGGGACTGGTGCGTCGTCGGTGCGACGCCTGCGGAGATGAAAGCCGCGGGCTACAAGCAGGTCGGCAAGGACTTCCCGGTGTTCCTGCACCCCGATACCGGCGAGGAGTACGCGCTTGCGCGCACGGAGCGGAAGACGGCAGCCGGCTACCACGGCTTCGAGTTCCATACGGACCCCGGCGTCACGATCGAGGAGGACCTGGGACGTCGCGACCTGACCGTCAACGCGATCGCAGAGGACGGCGACGGCAATCTCGTGGATCCCTACGGCGGCATCGCCGACATCCGCAACCGTATTCTGCGCCACGTCTCCGGTGCATTTGTCGAGGACCCGGTGCGCGTGCTCCGGGTCGCACGATTCGCGGCGCGCTTCGCGCATCTGGGTTTCGTCATCGCACCGGAAACGCTGGCGCTGATGCGGCAGATCACCGCCGACGGCGAAATCGACGCGCTGGTGCCGGACCGGGTGTGGAAGGAAACCGAGACCGCGCTACTCGGCCGCGACAGCCGCGTGTATTTCGAAACCCTGCGCGAGTGCGGCGCCCTCGCGGTTCTGTTTCCCGAAATCGACAGGCTCTTCGGTGTCCCGCAACCAAAACAGTGGCACCCCGAAGTCGACACGGGCGTGCACGTCATGATGGTGCTCGACCAGGCCGCGAAGCTGTCGCCCGACCTGGAAGTGCGTTTCGCGGCACTGGTGCACGACCTCGGCAAAGGCACGACCCGCAAGCACGCCCTGCCGAGTCATCCCGCGCATGAGCGGCGCGGCGTCAAACTCATCCGGCGGCTGGCGGAGCGCCTGCCGGTGCCGAACGCCTGCCGTGATCTGGGCATACTCGTGTCCGAATACCACACGCATTGCCATCGCGCGTTCGAGTTACGCGCGGCGACGATACTGCGAATGCTGGAGGCGGCGGACGCGTTCCGGCGGCCGCGCCGATTCGAGCAGTTCCTCCTGACCTGCGAGGCCGACGCACGGGGCCGCGAGGGACTCGAGGACCGCCATTACACCCAGGTCGACCTGCTGCGCGGCGCGTTCGTCGCGGCCAGCGGCATCGATGCGGCTGCTATCGCGGCCAGCCACGAAGGCAAGGCAATCGGCGAAGCGATACGCAGCGAGCGGCTTGCCGCCGTTGAAGCGTTCCGCGCGGGTTTTCAGCCGCCGCCGTAAAAATACAGGTAGACGGAGAACACGGTGACTTCGCCGTAGCTCTCGGAGTCGTCGTAGCCCAGCCCGAACTCGATATCGTTGCGGCTGCCGATCGGCGCCAGGAAGCGCAACGAGTAGGAGTTCGTCCTGCTGCCCTCTACTGCCCCTTCCCACTGGGCGAATTCGAACTCGAGGCGCTTGAGGCCGAAATCGATACCGAGGCTGGCACTGGCCCGGTAGTCGACGAGCGTATTCAGCAGGCTCAGCCGGGTTACCGAGATCAGGTTGACGATATCGCGGTTGGGGTCCCGGCGCAGGTTGACGCTGTAATCGTAGCTCATGCCCTTGAAGCGGACATCGACGCGTTCCGACAGGTCAAGACGCGCGCCGAGCCCGAAGCCATTTGCATCGAAATTCACCTGCCGCCGGCGGATGAAATCGAACTCGGGCAACTCCAGTTCGAGATCGCGAAATTCGTAATCGAAACTCAGAGAGCCGCTGCTGCCACGGAAGTAAAGCGAAGCGCGTGCGTCCCTGGAATCGAGCACGCTGTTGTCGCCCCAGTAGGCAAGCCCGAGCCGCACACCGGCAGGGTCGAAGAAGTGATCCAGGCCGATGTCGCCGTACCAGGTTTCGAGCTCGTCCCGGATCGGCAGCTCCACGCTGCTGCGCGCGAGACCGGCGGACAGCCACGTTGCCTCGCCGACCGCCAGGTCGCCGAGCAGCGCCGCGGCAAGCCCGTCGGCCGAGTCCCCCTGCAACCCGCCGGCGATGACGTATTCGCCGGCCGCCCAGCAGTTTCCCGACAGCAATAACAGGGCAACAGCCCTAGACCATGACATAGAGAATGACCGCGGCGAGCATGATTCGATACAGCGCGAACGGCAACAGGCCGATGCGGCTCACGAAACGCATGAAAAAGTCGATGCTCACGTAGGCAACGACTGCAGCCACCAGTGCGGCAACACACAGCTGCGTCCAGGCAACCTGCTCGTCGCCGACGATCAGGCCGCCCATCTCGTAGACCGTCGCGAGCAGGATAACCGGCACCGACAGCAGGAACGAGAATCTCGCGGCGTCGCGGCGATCGAATCCGAGTATCCGCCCCGCCGAGATCGTGACGCCCGAACGCGACGTGCCGGGTACGAGCGCGAGCGCCTGCGCGCAGCCGATCACCAGGGCATCGCGGAGCGTTACATTCGCGACGCTTCTGTCGCGACGGCCGAAGCGGTCCGCCAGCACCATGATGATGGCGTAACCCGAGAGCGTGAACACGATCACGGCGGGGCTTCTCAGGTTGGCCTCGATCCAGCCGGCCAGCGCCAGCCCGGCGATGGCGGCCGGTATCGTCCCGATTCCGAGCGCCAGCGCAATTCTCGATTCGGGCGTTTCATTGTTCAGCGTGAGCAGCTGACCGGTTCCCCGCAGCAGCGCGACAATGTCTTTGCGGAAAAACAGGCACACGGCAAGCAGCGAACCGAAGTGGACGGCTACGTCAAACGCCAGCCCCTGGTCGGTCCAGCCGGCGGCCGAGGGCACGAGCACGAGATGCCCGGAACTCGAAATCGGCAGAAACTCGCTGAGGCCCTGCACGATAGCGAGCACCACCACCTGCAGCCATGTCACGCTCGTTTATCCTGCGTTGCTTTTTTCGTCATAAGGTGTGTGTCCTGTCGGCCGATTCGAATGCAGCCGGCCTGGCGATATCCCCGCGGGCGAGGCACATGCACTTCACGTTTTCGCCCATCTCACCGGGCAGAGTCAACATTTTGATCTGCGCGGCGGTCTGCAGCTGTGACTCGAGTGGCATCGCGGCAAAGTCGTGCAACTCGGTCTCGATGCCGCCACCCAGCAGAAACTGCGACTGGCTCACGTAGCCGAGCACGTCGAGCCCGTTACGCGCGGCAGCGGCCGCGATGGCGGTGAAGTCCACCCAGGCGGTCAGGTCCTGGATGCCCGGCAGGATAAGCGGATCGCTGTGAGACCGGTGGCGATAATGACAACGCAACCAGCCCTCGTTGCGATCGGGCGCATAATACTCGCGCCGGCTCACGCCGTAATCGAACAACAGTACCAGGCCGCTTTCGAGCATCTGGGCGACGTCCCCGAGCCATGCCGGTGCTGCAAGCGATACCTCCGATATGTACTTGTCCGGCAGTCGCCGGCCAATGTCATGTTCGATCGCTTCGACCGCATGTGCGACGACCTCGGGTGCGGGTTCGTCGACGAAGACGAACTCGCCAGCCTCGTCCCCGACGCGCAGCTGGCAGACGCCGTTCTTCCTGCGCATGAAACGCTCCACGGGCAACGCGTCCAGCACTTCATTGGCGAGGACGATGCCACGGTGCAGGGCGGGCATCCGGTCGAGCCAGACGATACGCTCTGCGAGCTCCGGAAGTTCCTTGTGCAGCAGGCGCTGCTGGCGCTCGCGCAGGTCGGCGGACACCTCGAGGATCCGATACTCCGCCGGCAGCGCGTCGAGTTCGCGGAGCGCGACCAGCATGTCCACCGCGAGCCTGCCGCTCCCGGCGCCGAACTCGAGCACCGCAGGTTCCCCGCTTTCCTGCAGCGCCGCCGCGCATTGCCTCGCAACGACGCGGCCGAAAAGGGGCGAAATCTCCGGCGCGGTTACGAAGTCCCCGTCTGCGCCGAACTTGCGTGCGCCCGCAGCGTAGTAACCGAGTCCAGGCGCATACAAGGCGTAGTGCATGAACTCCGCAAAGCTGATGCTGCCGCCGGCATCGAAGATGCGTGCGCGAATATAGTCCGCGCAACGTTCGCTGTGCGCGGCGCTGACAGCGTCCGGCTGCGGCAGCGAGAATGCGTAATCGTGTTGCATGTTGCGTCGATCGTCTCTCAGAATGTCGCCTTTATAACGTGAGTCGATAAAAATTGCCGAAATGACGAATATCCCGAGTCTCGATGGCCGCACCGCGCTGGTGACGGGCGCGGCGCGGCGCGTCGGCGCAGAGATTGCCACACAGCTGCATGCGGCGGGCGCGGATGTCGGTATTCATTACCGCAACTCCGCGCAAGACGCCATGAATCTGGTGGCGCGCCTGAACGCGTTGCGGCCGGATTCCGCGGCGGCGTTCCAGGCCGACCTGCTCGATATCGAGTCCCTACCCGCACTGATCGGCGAGCTCGTCGGCTGGCGCGGCGGACTCGACATCCTCGTCAATAATGCGTCGACGTTCTATCCGACGCCGCTCGGCGAGATTACCGGAAGCCACTGGGACGATCTCGTCGGCAGCAACCTGAAGGCGCCGCTGTTCCTCGCCCAGGCGGCCGCGGCGAGCCTGCGCGAACGCCGCGGCAGCATCGTCAATATCGTCGACATCCATGCGCAGCGGCCGTTACGCAACCACCTCGTGTACGGCTCCGCCAAGGCGGGGCTCGCCATGCTCACGCGCGGGCTCGCAAAAGAGCTTGCTCCTGACGTCCGGGTGAACGGCGTCTCGCCGGGAGCCATCCTGTGGCCGGAGGGCGACATGAGCGAGGGCACCAAGGCGTCCATACTCGACGAGGTGCCGCTGGCGCGCGCCGGCGACCCTGGAGATATCGCCGGCTGCGTGGTGTACCTGGTGCGTGACGCGACCTATGTAACGGGACAGATCGTGGCCGTCGACGGCGGCCGCTCGATCGGCTGGTAGGCGCTAGAGCGCGTTCGCAAACTCCCGCGCGGGCGTGCCCCTGAGTTCCAGCTGCGGGACGGGTTGTGCCGCCTCGAGCTTGAATTGCGCGCCTGTCACGGCAGCGGCGGGACACCCGCCGGTATCGAGATAGGACAGCGCCGCCTCGATATTCGGGTCGTTGTCCGCCCCCACCGCCACGTCCAGATCGTCGGCTGCGGCGCAGTCGACGGGCAGGCCGAAGAAGTAGTCGCCGAAATCATTGGCATTCTGCGTCTGGAATGCCGTCGGCCGCAGGATCTTCTCGCAGAATTCGAGGCCCACCTGGCCGACCGGCTTGCCGAACGTGTCGTCGCCGACGATTATCACTTCGACGTGCGGGCCCATGCCATTGATGACGAGTTCGCTCGCGGACGCAGTGCTCCCCGACGCGATGACCAGGAGACGCACCAGGCTCATCGAATTGGCCCGGCGCTCGAAGAACTCTGTCGAGTTGTTCGCCGGCGCGCGCAGTTCGTTGAACACGGTTTTGGAATACACCAGGTTTTCGGCGACGTCGCCGCCCAGGAAATCGCCAAGCAGTTCGGACGTGCTCACGAGCCCGCCGCCGTTGTAGCGCAGGTCGAGAATCACGTCATTGACGCCCTGCGCCCTGAAATTGGCGAACACCGCATCCATTTCCGCGTCGGCGGTACTGATGAACGTCGCGAGTTCCATGTAGCCCACAGGCGGGCGCACACCATTCGGATCGACGATGATCCGCGCCTGCGGCACCGGGTCGATCGTGACGATGTCCTGCGTAATCTCCACGGTGAATTCGCTGGCGTCGATCTCGCGCATCGTGAATTCGAGTGGCGACAGATCGAACAGGGCATTGATGCCGGCAACGCCTTCGGTTGCCAGGATGTCCGCCACCGTGCGCCCGTTCAGCGCCACGATCTGCTGGCCGCGTGCGAGCCCCGCACGATTGGCCGGGCTGTCGACAAACACCCGTGTCAGGCGCAAATCGTTCCCTTCGAAGCGACTACTGAATCCGAAGCCCTCGAATTTGCCCTCGCCGAAGAACGCCTGGTCCGCCGCGGCGGTATTGATGAAACTGAAGCGGTCGACGGGATTGTCGACGCCGTCGTCGGGCGTCAGGTCCGGGCTGAACGTCGTCAGGAACGCGAGCAACTCATCGGGCGTCGCGAACTGGCTGGTGTCCACCTGCGCAGGCAGCAGGTCGTTCCAGAAATACCAGGCGCGCATATTGTCGAGCACGAATTGCTTCTGGCCTTCGAGCGAGCAGGCAGCGACCGGCGGTCCGTCAGTCGAATCGCCATTGCCTGACGAGCAGGCTGCTACCAGTAATGCGGACAGGATTACGGTGAATTTGCGCATTGTTACTGCACTGACTCCGGGGCGTTTTACACGTGTGAACATTGTATCCAATTACCTTTCGGCACGACTGCGAAACCGTCGTGGAATTTGACGGCAATTCCCGGAGTTTTATCCCGGGTTTTTACAGAATATCGGGAACCGGCGTCAGCGGATGACCTGGGTCGTCGAATTCGCGCCAGTGCTCGCCAATCGTTCGCCCGGTGACCGGGTGGACCAGGGCCGGCGCGATGTCGGCCAGCGGCCGCAGCACGAAGCCGTATTCGAGGATGTCGCGGCGCGGCAACCGCAGCGGCGGCTCCGGATCGACGATATCGCCGTAAAGCAGGAGGTCGACGTCCAGCGGCCGGGAACTGTACTTGTCAGGGCCGCGGCTGCGGCCCGCCATTTCATGTATGCACTCGATATGCTCGAGGATGTCGAGCGGGCCGGCCTCTGTCTCGACCACCACGACCAGGTTCAGGAAATCGGGCCCGTCGAATCCCAGCGGCGCGCTCCTGTATACCGGCGACACGATTAACTCGCCGAACAGGCGGCGCAATTCGCGGATCGCGAGCCGCAGGTTGTCCTCGGCGTCCATGTTGCTGCCGAGCCCCAGGTAGACGGCGGCCAAGCGTCACCCCTTGTCTGTGCGATCGCCGCGTTCGATGAGCACACCGACGTCGCGGGCGCCGCGGATGGCGCCGGGCTTGTTGACCCGCACCCGGACCCAGGGCACACCGAATTCGCCGGTCACGATCCCGGCGATACGCTCGGCGAGGGTCTCGACCAGCTGAAACTCGGACTCCGCGACGAAACTCTGCACCCGTTTCGCCACCAGCTTGTAATTCAGCGTGTCCGCGACGTCATCGGACTCCGCCGCCTTGCGGATGTCGGCCGCCATGTCCAGGTCGATCTCGACGGTCTGGCGAATCTTGCGTTCCCAGTCCCAGATGCCGATCACGGCGTCTACCTTCAGGTTGTGCAGAAAGATGATATCCATACGAAATCGCTTCTCAGTTTGCGGCCGCGGGCGCCGCGAGGGAGTCGAGCGGCCAGCGTGCCTGCGCCCGAATCTCGCCGATCGGGCGCGCATCTGCAAGCCGCAACGCGCCGGCCACGGCTATCATCGCACCGTTATCGGTGCACCAGGCCATGCGGGGATAGTAGACCTCGCCGGGAAACCGCTCTGCGATTTCCCGGCGCAGGAGCTTGTTGGCGCCGACACCGCCGGCAACGACGATACGGGAAAGTTTCGAGCTTTTCGCCGCCCGGACCGCCTTCGCCACCAGGGTGTCCACCGCGGCCCGCTGAAACGAAGCCGCGATGTCGGCCCGGCAGCCGTCGAGGTCGCCGCGCTCGCTGGCTTTGCGAACCTCGATCATCACGGCCGTCTTCAGTCCGCTGAAGCTGAAATCAAGCCCGGGACGGTTCAGCATCGGCCGCGGAAAGTCGAAGGCGCTGTCGTTTCCGTGCTCCGCGAGCGCTGCCAGCGCAGGGCCGCCCGGATACCCCAGGCCGAGCAGCTTGGCGGTCTTGTCGAATGCCTCGCCGACCGCGTCGTCGAGCGTGGTGCCGAGCAGTTCGTACTCGCCGAGCGCGCGGACGGAGATCAGCATGGAATGCCCGCCCGACACCAGGAGGGCCAGGAACGGGAATGCGGGCGGATCGTCCTCGAGCATCGGCGCCAGCAGGTGGCCCTCCATGTGGTGCACGGGGATGACGGGGCAGCCCCAGGCGAGGCCCAGGCCGGCCGCCATGCCGCCGCCGACCATGAGCGCGCCGACGAGGCCCGGCCCCGCCGTGTAGGCGATCGCGTCCGGGCGCTCCACGCCCGCCTGCGACAATACCTGCCGGATCAGCGGCAGCAGCCGCCGCACGTGGTCCCGCGAGGCGATTTCCGGCACCACGCCGCCATAGACGGCGTGCAGGTCCACCTGGCTGTGCAGGGCATCGGCAAGCAGGCCCCGCTCCGTCGAATAAAGCGCCACGCCGGTCTCGTCGCAGCTGGTTTCGATACCGAGAATGTTCATGGCGCCGAATAGTAAGGGATATTCGCCCCGGCCGCCGCAACGGCGGGTCTTGCACCGTCTCACGGCGGGGGTTAAAATGCGC
>Ga0316194_10001254_pt1 | contig 17329 bp, 18 predicted proteins | sample CroRivsedime1_MG_FD_204936 | JGI IMG/M metagenome (GOLD analysis project Ga0316194, IMG submission 204936) | Coastal sediment microbial communities from Maine, United States - Cross River sediment 1 | ecosystem: Environmental > Aquatic > Marine > Coastal > Sediment | place: USA: Maine...
CAAAAACGCCGAGCGCCGCCCACCGCCAGGGTCGAGCCAGAGCAGCAATGAGCACCGAGCCGAGCACGAGACTCACTGCCAGCGTACCCGCCACCACGCGTGACTGCGGACCATCAATCCACAGTGCCGTTGCCGCCCAGGCGATAGCCACCAGCAGCAGGATGGATATAAAGGCGCGCCCCAGTAGACTGCCAATTGTTAGATGGTTGATGGCTCAGTCCTCATCGTCTAGTAGTTTCCGCAAGCTTATCGCGCCTCTGACCTGGCCAGCTGAATAGCCGATTGAGGCGCCTTTCGCACGCGCTGGCTACATCTCACCGCGAACCCACGCTATCCATTTGTTGACCAAACCATGGGCTAGACACGCGAAACCCTTCCATACTATTCAACAAGTTAGCTGCGGACAAGGTTTTTTCACAAATTTCTCACAACACGCCTTTAAGCTAGACATCAAGCAAATTTCCTGAGCAAGGCAGGAGAAGAACCGCATGAGATGTTTAGTCGTAATCATGGCATTGCTATCCGATGCGCAATGGCAGAAACAACTGGACCTGTATAAAGGTACCATAGAAATGTTGAGACCTGTGCTGAATGAAGTCCAACTGGCGCAGTTCTCTGCCTACCTCGGTTGTCTGATAGTAGAACGTGAGTACGATGCGCACTTGAGCATGGAGACTAACGGGGTCGGCAAGACAGATCAAGAATTGCCATAAGTCGGACTTGATCCGAGAAACAATGCCCGAACGCCAGCTTCTGGAGACAGCCATGATTTTGGGGGTGATGGCAGGACGTAGGTTCCTTCGTTACCCTTGGATGGCCCGTTGATGAGTGATGAAAAGGTCATTAATTTTCCCTATACTCCCGCGCCTCTTGGGGCAAGTCCGTATGGCCTGTCGACAGAAACATCAATGTATGGAAACCGTAGTGAACCTGCCGTTCCCAGGCATTGCGTGCATGTCTCTTAATGGCCGTGAGCGGCGTTGGCTCTTTATTGGTTTGGAAAAATCACCATAGTCCGCTATCGGGAAGCTTCAATGAAGCCCAGGTGGGTATGGTTATTTCCGGTTTTGGCCGACTACGGACTAACAGGCAGTTCTCGGATGGGAACTTCGCTGTACGCGTACTTCCGACCCGTTGCCGCTTTAGAAACCGCAAGTGCCAATAATCCTGTCCAGATAGTTCAGGAGTTGACGGGAATCAAGGGCGAGTCGGTTTTAGCGTGCTATATGCTTTACCTGTAACCAACCAAAGGTAAGGAGTGAAGATCATGAGAAAGAGAGCACCTTCCATTGTTTCTGTTGCCTCGGCGATCGTGTTATCCGCCGGCCCGGCCGCCGGTGCAGAAGAATACGCGCAGACATTCGAACAGATCGATGTCGATGGTGATGGATACATCAGCGTAGAAGAAGCTAGTGTACGAGAGGGTTTGTCAGAAAAGTTGCTGATCATCGATGCGAACGATGACGGAAAGCTGAATAGTGCTGAATTCAGTGCATTCGAGGGCAAAGGCCGCTTCTCCCCGCCCGAGGAGAGTGAGATCTCTGAGCCTGGTGCAGCCCCTTATTAAGCTCTACTTAAGCATCGTATTGATTACGGCGGTGCTGGCGATACCGGCGGTCAGAGCTTCCGATATAGACCTGCACTGGCTGTGGGACGACCGTTGTTCTGCCTGTCACGGGCATTCCGGTAAATTCGCCCGCAAGTTTCTCAGCATTTCTAGTGGTAAGTTGCAAGGACCGCACCAGATCCACGAACTCCGTCGGTTTTTGCACAACCATTACCTCGCAGGTAAAGAGGTCGATGCGGTCTATAATATGTTGTTCGCGCAGGCGAATAATCAGGCAAGGTTTAAGGGCGAGTGCGTTAGTTGCCACGACACCGCCGCCAAGTTTGTGCGCCATTCACTGGAGCTCCGCGACGGTGTGCTCTACAGCCGTAACTCTGGACGTCCGGTCAGTCGCTTCCTTGACAATCATATGGAGCTGAATCCAGATGACGTCGAGTTCTTTAAAAATCTTCTGACGCGTGTCGCCCATGAGGTCTATCGGCCGTAATCCCTCCTTGCACTCAATGAGAAAAGGGGATGGAATTATTTTCTAATGGTGTGACTGTTTGAAGGACTGTTTTTTGGCCGGTTCCGGTAGTTACTGGGGTAAGCAACTGTGTTTTCTGCTAAACGCGCACTTCCGAAACGGGTAACGGATTCACCGGCTGCTGTTACTGTCTCCAGGCGATACTGCGCGTGGCAGGCAATGCAGTTATTCATCAGTTCCCCGAGTTGTTCCAGGGTATGGGCTTTATCGCCAAGCTGCTCGGCGTCCAGCGCGAGCTGGTCAAAACGTTTGTGGGTATCGAATCCCAGTGTCTTGAATGACAGCGGCAGTTTGCCTACCAGTGCGTCCGGAACCTGACCCGGGGGTGGCATACCCGACTTGCCCGCAGCTTCGACGACGGTTTGCATATCATCGCTGTTGGCAGATATCAGAATACCCTGCACGCTACCCAGAAAGACTCGCATCTCCGCGAGGATCAGGTCGCGTTCGGCGGGTTCCAGGATGATGGCGGTGCGGCCGTCCGCGGCGAGCTGTGCCTCACCCAGAATAATAAATTTCCCGACCAGTGTGCCAGTCGCTACTAACAGTACCGCCACGAGTATCCAGCAAAATCTGCACATAATTCCTCTGCTCCCGGAATATTGAAAAAAGTCAAACGTCCCCGTTTCCCGCGCGACCCGGAACCAGGCTGGATGCTGCATTATGGCATGATGATCCTGAAGAAGCGTTTCCGGAACCGGATAAAATGTTACAGGTTGTTTCCGCTGATCGCTGTCATCGTCCTGCTAGAAGCCACTGGACGCTTGGGGTCGGCCCTACCGGGTGGCAATGTCCTGATGGGCGGCTTTATCTGGAATGGCGACGGGGTGAATATGTAAGCTGGCGGGGGATCTGGATGCGGGCTTCGGTGCCGCCACCGTCACGCGCAGAAAGATCTATCGACCAGCCGCGTGGGTCGGCGAGCTGGCGGGCTATGGACAGCCCCAGCCCGCTGCCGCCGGTGCGTCGGCTGCGCGACGACTCCAGGCGATGAAACGGGCGGAATACCGCCTCGATGTCGCTTTCCGGGATGCCTTCGCCACGGTCCAGGACCTGGATAAATACATTTTCCGCATCACAGTGACACTTCGCTGTTACCGGTGCTGAGCCGCCATAGCGGATGGCGTTATCGATCAGGTTGGTCAGAATACGCCGCAGTGCCAGGCTGTCAATCATGCAATAGCAGCAGTCGTTCGGCTCCCAGTCGATAGCTTTGTCCGATTGCCTGTACTCGCCAACGATGCCGTCGACAAACTCGCGAAGATCCACTTCCTCCATTTCATGAAATTCCAGGCCACGCGCCAGCTCCAGTGTGTAGCTGATTAGACGGTCCATTTCCTCCATATTCCGTTGCAGTCGGTCTATCAACGGCTTGTTTTCTGTGTCCGGCGCGAATAACTCCAGCGCCAGGCGCATACGCGTCAGGGGCGTGCGCAGGTCGTGTGAGATTCCGGCCAGCAGCGTGGTGCGGTTTTCCAGCAGTTCGTAAAGCTCACGCCCCATGGTGTTGAAGTTACGGGTGAGCTCCGCCAGTTCCCTTGGGCCGGTTTCCGGCAGGGGGGCGGGGATCTCTCCGCGCTTGATCACGGAGGTGGCTGCGGACAGGCGTGCCAGCGGGTCGATAAGACGGCGAACCAGCAACAGTGATGTCAGCAGGATGGCAATGGCGCCGGCAATAATGACCAGCAGTGCTGCCATTGGCGGGCTGGCGCCGAGGCGCGACCTTGGAAAACACACCCTGATGAGCTGTTCGCCCGTGGGTGTATCTGCACAGTACCAGGTGTCGGCATGTTCTTCAGTGGTGATGGTAACGGGCGCTCCTGTACGTTTTGCCAGTTCGTTCTCAAGAAAACGGAGGTAGGGCAAAGGATTTATCGCCGTCGGTAGCTCGCTGTCCGTTATTCCGATCTCAAGTTCATACTCCTCCAGAAGATAGCGTTCAAAAATGGGGCGTGTCTTTGGTGGGAGCTCGACCCAGGTCTGGGCGGACAGCATCATTAGGGCGGCGAAATCCTCGGCCCCCTGTTTGGCGACTGGAACCAGAATAAAGTTGACGACCACCGCCACTGAAAACAGCAGAAATACAGCGAAAGCAATGGCGAGTGTGATCCCCGTTCGGGCGAACAGCGTGCGGGGATGGTTCATGACCCGTCCGCAGAAGCCACGTTCTCGCCGGGTGTGAAGCGGTAGCCCTCACCCCAGACTGTCTGGATGTAGACGGGGGACGCGGGATCAGTCTCGATCTTGCGGCGCAGGCGGGTGACGCGGACATCGATACTGCGATCGTAGGGTGAACGCTCAAAGCCCTTCATTATGTCGATCAGCCGGTCGCGACTCAGTACCCGGTTCGGGTGCTGTACGAAAATACTCAGTAGTGAGAATTCACCACTCGTCAGGGGTACTTTTTCCCCCTGTTCAGTCAGTTCGCAGCTGCCCAGGTTCAATCGAAACGGTCCGAACTCGAATATCCGGTCAGCCGGGGTATCAGGGTCAGCGGCGGCTGCAGGCCGTCGCAAAACGGCTCGGATCCGGGCCAGCAGTTCACGCGGGTTGAACGGTTTTGGCAGGTAATCATCCGCACCGACTTCCAGGCCGACAATGCGGTCCACTTCCTCGCCACGGGCAGAAATCATAATTATCGGAATTTCGCGGCTGCTGCGCAGACGTTTTGCAATGCTGAGACCGTCTTCCCCCGGCAGCATCAGGTCGAGAATAATCAGGTCAGGGGTATTTTCCGCCAGAAACCGGTCCATTTCGGTGGCATTCTCTACACCGTTTACCTGGTAGTCCTGCTCCGACAGGTATTGCACCAGCAATTCACGCAGCTCCGGGTCATCATCGACAACAAGAATGCGGGTTTGATCGGTGCTCATGCTGCATAAGCCTAGCAGAAGCGGCCTGATTGCGTCACGACGGCCTGCTGTAACAGTTTGTTACAAATTACCCGGTATCCGAAATCTGGCCGAAACAATCGTTATGTAGCCTTTAGTCCATGTAAAGAGGGTAATTTTCTGAGTAAAGGAGTCTTGCCATGATAATTGATGGATTTACAATTACCGGTCTGGTCGTCTTTGCGGCGATGGTTGGTGTTGTGTATATACTGCAGTGGTATGAGCATCATCAAGGCCACAATTGATAGTTGACCCTGCTGCGGACACCAGTCATCAGTTTCCCGTTTTGACGGTGTCCCGCAGCAAATCGATGCGCTCCAGCACCGATTCAGACAGCTTTTGTGCTGCCAGCATGACGGCTTCATCCTTGGCATGTGTCACCACCGCATCGTAGAACGCGAAACAGCGATCACTGTCCGCGCGCAGGCGTTGTAGCAAAGCGTCCGGGTCATCGCTTTCTGCAGCAGTTTTACTTTTATAGTTCTCAATCGATTCAATTGCTTTGACAGCATTCTCGCCCGGGTTGCCCGCGCTTTTCAGCTGGGCTTCGATGCCCTCCAGCATCACACGCGCGGCTTTGCGGATCTTTTCCAGTCCGGGGTGGTTGTTGGCAAGGGCGGCCAGGTTGTCTGCGAGACAGCGCTCCGCACTGCTTGCTACTGCGAGCAGGTCGGCCAGTGTGTGGATGATGGTGGGCGCAACATCCGGTTCCTCGTGACCGGCTTCCCGTTCGGCCCGCCAGGCGCGGCGGCGCATGGCGCGCAGCAGGGCAGCGTGGCCGAGTTCTTCGCGGGCCAGGGTTTCGGCATACTCGCGCACGGTTTCGTCATCCGCAGTGGCGGCCACATAGGTATAAAAGTGGAAGGCGCGTTCCTCATTGTGCACTGCGAAGGCCAGCGCCCGGTAGGGGGTGCTGTGCGCCGGGTCGACGGCATCACTGTCGTAATCGGTCGGCACCTGTGGATCTTCCCATTTCACCGGTCCGATATCGGTGCGCAGTTTAATGCCTTCCAGCTTCGCCCATTCCTCGATCAGGCGCTCATGTTCCTGCTCTTCTTCGACCATGCGTTCGAATAATGATGCGGTTTCCTGGTTGCCGTAGTTGTGCATTGCTTCGGCCAGGCGAATATAACGCCGGATGGCCTCGTGTTCCGCATACAGGGCGATAGACATAAGGTCACTGGTTGTTTGAACATCTATTGTCAGCATGTCATGAGTTTCGCATACATTAAGCCGCCCCCGAAAATGTTTCCCGGACATCTTGATTCATATCAAGTAGAACCCTTCAGGGGATTCGCTATACTGGCCCTCGATTTCCGGATAATACACTTAAAAAATATAGGTGAATACAACGGAGCATGGTGGTGCTACGGAGCTGCGCTTTACCTGTTTTATATCAGGTGCGCAGAGGGGTAGTGTTGCTGTGGCTTTTTTGCTGTTTGCCGCTGCGCTGCTGTTGCAGTTTCTGGTCAGCAGCCATGCAATGGCCGGCGAGCTGCCGCGCTTTCTGACCGATATCGACCCGCAGGTGGTATTTCCCGGGGCTGACCGCATTGCCGAACCGGAAGGTGATCCACCGGTGGCGGCGGCCTTCAGTGCAGATGAGCAGCTCGGTTTCGTATTTCTCACCAGCGATTACGTCAATACCACCGGCTATTCCGGGAAACCCATTCACCAACTGGTCGCCATTGACCTCGAGGGTGTAATCCGCAAGGTGCTGCTGGTCGAGCACCACGAACCGATTGTCCTCATCGGTATCCCGGAAAAGCGCATCGTCGCCGTGCTGGAAAACTATAACGGTCTGGACATCGGCGCGCTGGTGCGCGATGAGATCGGGGATCACAAGGTCGACGTGGTCACTGGTGCCACCGTCACGGTGATGGTGATGGATGACACTATTCTGCGCGGTGCCATCAAGGTGGCACGAGCCCACCGCCTCGGCGGCCTGGCGCCGGAACGTAAACAGACCGGCCCCCGCGCCGTAATCAATGCCGAGGCCGGTGAGGTCGAAGACTGGCCGGCGCTGTTCGCCGATGGCTCGCTACAGCAACTGGCGCTGACCCTGGATCAGGTCAACAAGGCGTTTGAAGCCTCGGGTGATCAGCTGGCGGCAAAACGGCCCGAGCAGGGCGACCCGGATGAGTCGTTTATCGAACTGTATGCCGCGGTGGTTTCAATTCCCGCCATCGGCCGCAGTCTGCTGGGAGAGGCAGAGTACCGAAACCTGACACAGCGCCTGGAACCCGGCCAACAGGCCATCCTGCTGGCCGGCGACGGCCGCTATTCCTTCAAGGGATCAGGTTATGTGCGCGGTGGTATTTTTGACCGTTTCCAGCTGGTGCAGGGTGATGCCTCGATCCGCTTCCACGATTTCCAGCACAAGCGCCTGCGCCAAATTGCGGCTGAAGGCGCACCGGATCTCAAGGATGTTGACCTGTTCCTGGTACCACCCGACCAGGAGTTTGATCCCGCAGCATCCTGGAAACTGGAGTTGCTGGTAGGGCGTGCCATCGGAGCAACCAAAAAAGCGTTTCTGACGTTTGATCTGGACTATAGCCCGCCAAAGAAGTACCTGTCTATTATCCCCTCCGGGCAGCCCGCAGGGTTGCTGTCGTGGTTTGACGCCGATGCGCCGGATGCACCCCTGTGGATGAAGATGTGGGTGGTCAAGCTGCCCGAAGTCCTGGTTTTGCTGGTGGCGCTTGGTGTGTTGACACTGATCTTTTTCTTCCAGGCCTGGCTGGTAAAACGCCGGCAGCTGACTGACCGCCTGCGTATCGGTTTCCTGGTGTTTACGCTGTTCGGCATCGGCTGGTATGCGAATGCGCAACTGTCGGTGGTTAATATTCTCGCGGTCTTCAATGCACTCATCAGTGGTTTCGACTGGAGTTACTTCCTCATGGAACCGCTGATTTTCATTCTGTGGGGATCGGTCGGTGCGTCACTGCTGTTCTGGGGGAGGGGCGCGTATTGTGGCTGGTTGTGCCCTTTCGGTGCACTGCAGGAGTTGCTCAACCGGCTCGCAAAGTGGGTCAGGATTCCCCAGCTGCCCTTGCCGTGGGGCTTGCACGAGCGCCTCTGGCCGCTGAAATACCTGATCTTCCTGGTGCTGTTCGGTTTTTCCCTGCATTCCCTGGGGGTGGCCGAGCGTCTTGCCGAAATCGAGCCGTTCAAGACGGCGATTATTCTGAAATTCGTACGTGACTGGCCGTTCGTGCTGTTTGCCGTGGCCGTGCTGGTGCCCGGTCTGTTTATCGAACGTTTCTATTGCCGTTACCTGTGTCCGCTCGGTGCGGCGCTTGCCATTCCCGGCCGGATGCGTATGTTCGAATGGCTCAAGCGCTACAAGGAATGCGGTGCGCCCTGCCAGCGCTGCGCCAATGAGTGCATGGTTCAGGCCATCCACCCGGAAGGTAATATCAATGTCAATGAATGTCTGTATTGCCTGCATTGTCAGGTGGTGTATTCAGATGATCATGCCTGTCCGGTACTGATTCAGAAACGCCTCAAGCGCGAACGGCAGTCAAGTGTGTCGATGGAGCGCAAGTCCGGCGTTGCCCTGAAGGTGGAAGAGATCAAGATAAAAGCAAAAGCAGGTAAAGAGGTTGTTATAACCTCTGACTAGGGAAGGTCTGGTCAATTCGTCATCCCGGCGCAGGTCGGAATAACGAAAGATGAATTAAGGTGCATCTGTATCCGGCAGGATACGGATAAAACAAGAGCAGCAATATCAAGAGGAGAGATGCGATGTCAAAAGATGATGACAAAAAAGCGGGTATTACCCGCAGGGAACTTCTGGGCGGTTCTGCCAAACTGGTGGCACTGGCCGGAGCAGGTGGCGTAGCCGGATTGGCCGGCGGTTCGATGCTGTATTCCGATGCGGCGCAGGCCGCCGGTGGCAAGGCTGATGTTGCACCGGGTGACCTGGATGACTACTACGGCTTCTGGAGCAGTGGTCAGGCCGGTGAGATGCGTATCATGGGCATTCCTTCCATGCGCGAACTGATGCGTGTACCGGTGTTCAACCGCTGCAGCGCTACCGGCTGGGGCGATACCAATGAAAGTCGCAAGGTCCTGACCGACGGGCTGTTGCCGGATACGAAGAAATTCCTGGAAAGCCGGGGTGGCGTCTGGTTAAACGGTGATCTTCACCACCCGCATATGTCGTTTACCGATGGCACCTATGACGGCCGCTATCTGTTCATGAACGATAAGGCCAACACCCGGGTTGCCCGTGTGCGCTGTGATGTCATGAAGTGCGACAAGATCACGGAGATTCCGAATGCTTCGGATATCCACGGCCTGCGTCCACAGAAGTATCCGCGTACCGGTTATGTTTTCGCCAATGGTGAACACCGGGTTCCAGTGCCGAACGACGGCAGTATCCTGGATGAACCGGAAAAATACCACGCGATTTTCACGGCGCTCGATGGCGATAGCATGAAGGTGGCCTGGCAAGTCATGGTCGATGGGAACCTGGATAACTGTGATGCAGACTACCAGGGGCTGTATGCCTTCTCGACCTGTTATAACAGCGAAGAAGGTGTGACCCTTGCCGAAATGACGGCCAACGAGCAGGACTGGGTGGTGGTGTTCGACATCAAGCGTATCGAGGCCGCAGTGAAGAACGGCGACTTCAAGAAAATAGGCGGTGTACCCGTTATCGACGGCCGTAAGGGCTCAAAATATACCCGCTACATTCCTATTTCCAACAGTCCGCATGGTTGTAACACCGCGCCTGATGGTCACTATGTTGTCATCAACGGCAAGTTGTCACCCACCGTCAGCGTGCTGGACGTGCGCCGTCTGCCGGATCTCTTTAATGACAAGATCAAGCCGCGTGATGTAGTGGCCGCCGAACCGGAGCTGGGTCTGGGTCCGTTGCACACCGCCTTTGATGGCAAGGGCAATGCCTTTACCACACTGTTCCTGGATAGTCAGGCTGTGAAATGGAATATCCAGAAGGCAGTTGATGCGTACAGTGGCAAGGACGTCGACCCGATCCTGGAAAAGATCGACGTGCAATATCAGCCCGGGCACAACCACACCTCCATGGGCGAGACGAAGGAAGCCGATGGCAAATGGCTGGTGTCGCTCAACAAGTTTTCCAAGGACCGTTTCATCAACGTCGGTCCGCTGAAGCCGGAAAACGAGCAGCTGATCGATATTACCGGTGAGAAGATGGCCATTGTGCATGATGGCCCGACCTTCGCCGAACCGCATGATTGCATTATTGTGCGTACCGATATTGTCAATCCACGTTCGGTATGGAAAAAGGACGACCCGATGTGGGCCGACGCAACCGCCCAGGCGAAAAAGGACGGTGTGACCCTGTATACGGACTCCAAGGTGATCCGGGATGGTAACAAGGTACGTGTCTATATGTGGTCGATAGCGCCCAACTTCAGCATGGAGAAGTTCACCGTGAAGCAGGGCGACGAGGTTACACTCTATGTCAGTAATAACGACCAGATCGATGACCTGACGCATGGCCTCACGCTGGCCAACTACGGCATCGCCATGGAGATAGGGCCACAGGCCACCTCGTCGGTGACCTTCAAGGCGGATCGTCCGGGCGTGCACTGGTTCTACTGTCAGTGGTTCTGTCACGCACTGCATATGGAAATGCGTGGCCGCATGCTGGTGGAACCGGCGTAAGCGATTAACGTTTTGCGTTATCGTCAGAAGTACGGGAACCCGTCGGTCGCTCTGACCGGCGGGTTTTTGCTATTGCTGGCTGTCTGCCTGTCTGCGCCGCTTCTGGCGCAAGACCGGACGGTGTTGCCGGGCGCGAGGTCGTTACAAAGGGCCATTGACCAGGCCAGTCCCGGCGACCGTTTGCTGCTTCAGGATGGCGTGTATGCAGGTGCAGTCGTCATCGACCGGCCACTGGAGTTGCTGGGCAAGTCTTCAAGCATTATCGATGGTGGCGGCGAAGGCCGCGTGCTAACCGTGGCGGCACCGGATGTCGTCGTGCGCGGGGTGACAGTGCGCAATTCGGGCACCAGTCTGGCCACCGAGGACAGCGGAATTTTTGTCACTGTCGATGGCGACCGCGCACTGATCGACGCTAACCGGTTGGATCATAATCTGATCGGTGTGTACCTGAAGGGTCCGGAAAAAGCGGTGGTGCGGCGTAACATCATCGTCGGCAGTACCGATCCGCATGTGAACGACCGTGGCAATGGTGTCCAGCTCTGGAACACCCCCGGTTCCATGGTCGAGGACAACGACATCCGTTACGGTCGTGACGGTATCTTTGTGACCACCAGCCGCAACAACATTTTTCGTGGCAACCGCCTGCGGGATCTGCGTTTTGCCATTCACTATATGTATACCAATGACAGCGAGGTCAGCGCCAACCGCTCGACCGGTAACCATGTTGGTTACGCGCTGATGTATTCAGACCGTTTACAGATTATTGATAATGTATCCGACGGCGACCGTGACCGCGGCCTCTTTTTTAACTACGCCAACAACTCTGATATTAGAGGTAACCGGGTTACGGGCGGCACGGAGAAGTGTGTTTTTATCTATAACGCCAACATCAACCGTATCCACGGCAACTATTTTTCCGATTGTCGGATCGGTATCCACTTTACCGCCGGGTCCGAGCGTAATCAGATGTATGAGAATGCGTTCGTGAACAACCGTACGCAGGTCAAATATGTCGGCACCCGTCATATCGAATGGTCCGTCGATGGGCGCGGTAACTACTGGAGTGATAACCCGGCGTTTGATCTCGATGACGACGGGATTGCGGACCAGCCCTACCGACCGAATGACCTCGTGGACCAGATTGTCTGGCGTCATCCGATGGCGAAACTGTTGCTTAACAGCCCGGCGGTGCAGGTTCTCCGATGGGCGCAGTCCGAGTTTCCCACGCTGCATCCCGGCGGGGTGAGAGACAGTGCCCCGTTGATGGAGTTACCGCAACAGCAGGTACTGTCCAATGGCTGACAGGGCGGCGGTGGACAAGGTCATTGAAGTCACCGGCGCAGTCAAGCGTTATGCGGACAAGACTGTGGTGAGCGACGTCGACCTGTCTGTTCGCAGCGGCGAGCGCCTGGTGCTTATTGGTCATAATGGGGCCGGCAAAACCACCTTGATGAAACTGATGCTGGGCCTCACGCATCCAAGCGCGGGATGTGTGCGCGTACTCGGCAGCAACCCGGCGACGGCAGCCGCTGAGCAACGCCGCACGATCGGCTATCTGCCAGAAAGCGTCGCTTTTCACAGTGCCATGAAAGGTCGTGAAGTGCTGGCGTTCTATGCCAGGCTCAAGAGTGTTGCGCCGGCAGAATGCCAATCCATCCTGGAGCAGGTCGGCCTGGACCAGGCGGCAGACCGGCGGGTGAGCACCTATTCCAAGGGCATGCGCCAGCGGCTTGGTCTGGCCCAGGCCGTGCTCGGCAAACCCCGGTTGCTGTTTCTGGACGAACCAACCAGTGGTCTGGATCCCTCGCTGCGCAGACAGTTCTATGACCTGATCGATACTCTCAGTCTGTCAGGCACCACATCACTGACTTCATCTCATTCCCTGAACGAAGTCGAGGCGCGCGCTGACCGGATTGCCATTATGAAAAACGGCTCCATTGTAGCCTGCGGAACGCTATCCGAATTATCACAGCAGGCCAGTCTGCCGATGGTAGTCCGGCTCAGGGTGGTGGCGGGGCATACGGCTGGTGTGGCCGAGCAGCTCGTATCCATGGGCGAGGTACAGCGGGTCAATGACCATGGCATCCACCTGTCCTGTCCGGGTGCTTCCAAGATGGAGTTATTCCGGCATATCGCCGGTTTCGGTGAACTTATCGAGGACATGGATGTGGTCCCGCCACGGCTGGACGACATCTACAACAGCTACATGCAGAATGTACAGCCGCAATGAGAGCGATAGGCATACTGGCGGTGAACGAATTTCTCGACGGGTTGCGTAACCGCTGGGTGGCGGCTGCCATCATTCTGCTGGGTGCCACGGCGCTGGCGCTGTTGCTGGTAGGGTCCGCACCCACCGGCACTACGCGAGCCGGCGCGCTGGATGTCAGTGTCGTCAGTCTCACCAGTCTGAGTGTCTACCTGTTGCCGCTGATCGCACTGCTGCTGTCATTCGATGCGCTGGTTGGCGAGTTCGAACGCGGCACCATGTTGTTGCTGCTGACCTATCCCGTGGCGCGCTGGCAGGTGGTGATGGGCAAGTTTTTCGGTCACATGATGATCCTGCTGGCCGCGGTTGCGGTTGGCTATGGTGGCGCCGCTGTTATTACGGTGCTGTTTACGGGCAACGGTATCGAAGGCTGGCAAGCCTATGTCACCATGATGGGCAGTTCGCTGCTGCTCGGCGCCGTGTTTGTTGCACTTGGTTACCTGGTGAGCGTGCTGGTGCGCGAGCGTAGCACCGCGGCCGGTGCCGCCATTGTGCTGTGGCTGATTTTTGTCGTGCTGTACGACCTTGCCCTGCTTGGCCTGCTGCTCGCCGACCATGAACAGCGGATCAACCAGACCCTGTTTTCAACCTTGATGCTGGTCAGTCCCTCAGATACCTACCGGCTGTTGAATCTGACTGCTTTTGATAGCGTGGGGCAGGTCGCCGGGATTGCCGGTGTCGCCGCCCGTTCCGGGTTTGGCGTGTCATTGTTGCTGGGCCTCATGGCGACCTGGGTGGTACTGCCACTGGCTGCGACCATGGCAGTATTCCACCGGCGGGAGTTGTAAGTGAAGCCTCTTTTCCGCATGGCTCTTGCGCTGCTTGCCGCCACCCTGACCTGGTCCTGCAGTGACCAGGAGCCCGCAGCCGTCCCGGCGCCGCAGGAACTGACCCGGGATGCCGTAGGTTATTTCTGCGGCATGACGGTTCTGGATCACAACGGACCCAAAGGGCAGGTCTTCCTGAGCGACCGGCAACAACCACTGTGGTTTACCTCGGTGCGCGATACCATCGCCTTTACCCGATTACCGGGTGAACCGAAGAACATCGCGGCGATCTATGTCACGGATATAGGGCGCGCCAGCTGGGACCAGCCCGAAGCCGGTACATGGATCGATGCCCGCAAGGCGTTTTACGTCATCGGCAGTGACCGTATCGGCGGTATGCAGGCGCCGGAAGTGGTGCCGTTCGCTACCGGGAAGGATGCAGAGCTGTTCATGGAGCAGCATGGCGGCGGGGTATACACTTTCGGTGTCATTCCCCGCGAAAGCATACTTGAAGCAGCCGAATAGTTTTTTCTCATCATAAATGTCAGTTATACAAACCTCGATCGGAAAAGGAGATGAACAATGTACTCGAAAGTTGCTGCACTGGTTTCACTGCTCTATCTGTCGCCTGCCATAGCCGTCGATTACAAGGGGGTCTACGATTCTGTAGACAAACCGCAAGCCAGTGAATCTGTCGATAAGGAAAAAATAGGCGAAGCCGTCAGTGCCGATGGCGTTGACTACCGGAAAGCCTATGACTCAGTCGACAAGGAGAAAGCCACCGACTCGGTCGACACCGACAAGGCGCGTGAAGCACTGATGAAATAGGCTGAACTTCCAGGGCTACGCAAAGTAGCCGTTCATCTGCATTGCGGCCGACCATCATATGAAAAAGCCTGAAATCTGGGAAAAGTGGTCTGTACTCTGTGCAAAAACCCAAACCTGTTGAAAACTTAAAAATGACCACTTTAATCAGCGATTCCGTGCAGCGGCTGAACAGCCAGTTGCCACTCAAATCCAGACAGGCAGCACTGCCGACCGGGTTCGTAAGCGTGCACCGTGCAACCCTCACCTCCCTGGCTGAACAGGGACGGCCGCCGAACCGGAATGAGCTGGATGATTTATTGGCAGACGACGATGTCAATGCTGTCCTTACCCGGTTGGCGGGAGATGATCTGGTTGTGTTGAACGCGGAAGGGACCGGCATCGTGGGCGCCTACCCGATGACAACAGAAGTCACAACGCATCATCTCCGGATCAACGACCAACCTGTCAATGCCATGTGTGCGTTGGACGCGTTGTCCGTCGGCCCCATGTTCAATGCAGAGGTTGAGATAAACTCGCGCTGTCACGTCACCGGCACGGCGATCACCATACATATGCAGGGCGGTTCCCTGCAGGAAGTCAGGCCCTCCCCGGACGTGCGTGTCGGCGTGCGCTGGCAGAACCCGACCGCCTGTGCCGCCCACAGCATGTGCCTGGAGATGGTGTTTCTGAAGGACCAGCAGACCGCACTCGAATGGCAAGCAGGTGATACCGAAAATGTCAGCCTGTTCAACCTGGAAGACGCCGTTGCGTTTGGCGCCGGGTTTTTCACCCCGCTATTACAGGACTGAGAGTCTCCTCAATAAAAGGACCGATTCCCGGAGTTCCTTCGGGGCTGTTTTTGCATGCCGATCTACATCGCCAGATGCAAAACGAAATTCATACTATTTGAAGCGCCACCAGTGATTCTGTCGGCGCAGCCGCCCGCCAATTCACCGGTGCGGCCATATCGTCAACCAGTACGCGGCGTGTGCCGGTGATCACGTTGTTCTTTAGCTGGATGAGCAGTACGCTGGCTCCAGGAGTCTTGCGCCGGTCCTTCCCGCCCGGATTGACTCCGAGTGATGCCGTCTGAATGATGAGGGGTCGGTATTTGTGCCACCAGGCGGCGGCGTCATTCGTCGCGCTCAGCGGATCGGGATAGTCGGGTACGAAGGCTGGATCGAAGCGCGGCCAGCCCCATTCTTTTGGGTCGCGTGGCTCGCGCCAGAACTCGCGGGCAGACAGACCATGAATCGTGTTGTCCAGATAGTAGTCGTGCGAGTATTTGACGTCGTCATCGAGCTTCGTCAGCCGAAACTCGATGCTCTGATGTGTGTGACCCGCCAGCAGCATATCGACAGCCTTGCCCGGCACCTCGCGGCCGATCAGAAGATTCACCAGCCGATCAAAACCGGCGTGGGCCACTCCGTCGCCCATGAACGGATCACGCCGGTTCGATTTGAAGAAGTATTCAGACATCAACGACCAGTTCCCCGACGCAAAACTCGAGAGCTGGTTGACCAGCCACGATAGATCGATCCTCTTCCACTCCCAGTAGTGAGAGTCGAAGCGATCAGGCGTGCCTCGATACACACCGACGTAGTCGCCGACCTTCATCTCATCAAGGATCCGGTCCGGCCCGCCGAACGAGCTCACCCGAAACGAGTTGCTGCCGACACCGTATCGCTGACCACCCCGGGCGACGTCTCCCGCGGTGACCCGCAGGTTCATCCACTGGCCCGTGCGACGGCCTTTCTCTCCCTCACCTTGTTGGGTCGGGTGAATCCCCGGAGCCACCCCGCGCTGCTCGACCCGCGCTATACAGGGAGTCTTCAGCACTCTCTGTACCGCGGTGTACAAGGCCAGCCAGGCGCCCCGGTTGCGCGAGATGTCAAAGAGCAGCGCTGTCTGATCGTCGCTGTCGAGTGTCGCATGTTCACACTCTCGCATCAGGTGATGGGGTGTCTGGTGATAACCCTGCAGGTTGACCGGTGGGGCGTGACAGACCATCATCACAGTGCCATCGGCCCCCTTCAGGACATTGGATAGTATATCGAGCTGCGCGTTGTCGAAGCCCAGGCTGTCTGGATGTCCGGCGAGGAAGTCCGTCTGTGAGCCGGACGGGAACAGGGCCGAGCCCTCGGTGGTGACGATCCCCTCGTCGCTCTGCGTGTCGAGGACTACCAAACAATTGCGTCCGAGAGACACGACGTAATTGGCGTCCGGGTTGATATGCATGGCGTAACTGCGAGGGAGCGGTTCGTCGTCAGGCCGGCTCAGTGGCATGATGAAATCGGAGGCAGCATCGTCGTCTACCGAGCGAAATCCCCCCTCGAACGCGTTTGCCTGGTCTCCGGTAAGCCCGAAGATGTGGTACTTGTTCACCGTTCGGGCGAGGAATGGGAGTGGGATAAATCCCAAATCAGGGTCGACCTTCATCGTCAGGGGATATTCGTTGAGTCGGTAGTCGTGATTGCCGAGCGTGGTGAAGAGGGGCACTTCGAGCTCTTCGCCGACTTTGATGCCACTGCCGCTGCGCAGCGACGATGGGGAGCGCGCGATCACGAGGTCGTGGAAGTACTCGAAGTTGTCGATCGCGTATTGGTCGCTGGCGCCAGGGTAGTGCCAAATATCGACGGGTCGGAGGGCGCCGCTTTCGTAGATGTAGTCAACGATGTCACCGTTGGCGACGATTAGATCCAACTCGCCCGCTGCGTGAGCTCGGTTGGCGTAGGCGATAAATTGCCTGAAATGCTCGTTGAAATTGACGTACCTGTCCAGTGAAACGGGATTGCCGGTAGCGGCGAGTCGTTCGGGGATGAAGTCATTGCGCCATGCAATGTGGAG
>Ga0316194_10001256_pt1 | contig 17324 bp, 10 predicted proteins | sample CroRivsedime1_MG_FD_204936 | JGI IMG/M metagenome (GOLD analysis project Ga0316194, IMG submission 204936) | Coastal sediment microbial communities from Maine, United States - Cross River sediment 1 | ecosystem: Environmental > Aquatic > Marine > Coastal > Sediment | place: USA: Maine...
AAAGGAAGCTGGAAAGGATTCCACTCGATCCGGATAAATGATCAATGGAGAGTGGTTTTCCGTTGGGAAAGTGGAAATGCTTTCGACGTACAAGTTGTAGATTATCACTGAAGGAGGATGTGTAATGGCTAGACAACCTAAGAACCCGTTCCATCCTGGCGAGATATTACTCGAGGAGTTTCTTGAGCCAAAGGGTGTAACGCAAGCGGCATTTGCCGAGAAAATTGGCTGGACGAAGACTCGCTTGAATGAACTCATTAAAGGTAAGCGAGGTATAACTGCGGCAGCAGCTCTTGATCTTTCGGAGGTTCTGGGCACATCGCCGAAGCTGTGGATGAACCTACAGGCTACATTCGATCTGGATAGGGAATCAGCCGCGCGGCGTGTGGCCTGATCGATTCTCAACGGCCAGCCTCGGTACTAGCGAAGTCCGCATAGTATCCTCCGCGCAAGACTCGCTCCACCGCCAAAAACAAAAAGGCCCCCTTGTGGGGCCTTTCGTTTTTGGAAGAGCGTATGGGCTTTCGAACCCTGTTCGAGCCGGGCAGCGACGCAGTCGCCACCGGCGCCGCGTAGCGACGATCCCTCCCTCCGCCAAAATCCGCACGTCGGATAACGGGAGCTTTTGCTGTGGCCAGTTAACTGGCCCGCCGGGCGCGGATGCGGCATCCTGTGATGCTCCGCGACGCAATTTGTCGAAAGCTGAAAGGTCTAGTAACCAAGTGAACCGCTTTGGCCGCAATTTCTGGATATTCCATGTGACCTTCTGGTTGGTCGCAGCGATTGCCCTGTTTTTGTACGGCCTGACGTATGGCCATGTGCAGGTTGCAGTGGTCCGCAACCTGTACAACCCGTTGGTCGGCTTTGCCTTCTCGTATCTCATCAAGACGATCTACGACAGCCGATTTCCGGCCGGTTTCGAGCGTCGGCTGCTATTGATCGTCGGATTATCGTTTCTGGGTGCCCTGGTTTCGGCGCTCGTGATCAATCCGATTACTTTCGGCCTGCTTGGCTATGAAATCGGTGACCTGCCTTTGCGCAATCTGCTTCAGGACGGACTGTATTTCGTATTGCTGTACCTGGTGTGGAGCCTTTTATACCTGCAATTGACCGGCCGATCGCTGGTCCCGGCGCCTGCGGACACGACCGGAATGCAGACAATCAATGTCACCAAGGGCAACCAGGCCTTCAAGCTAGACCTTGCGAACATCGTCTGCATTAAAGCCAGTGGAGACTACGTCGAGCTTTGCACCAGCTCCGGAAGTTACCTGAAGCACGGGACGATCAGTTCTTATGAGAAGGCTTTGGGCAAGGGGGCGTTTGTGCGTGTCCACCGCTCGGTGATTGTGAATCGGGACAAAATCGTCTCCGTCTCGGGCCCGACCAAGGGACAATTCTGGATCAAGCTGCAGGACGGGCAGGAAATCCGCTCGAGTCGTGGCTACAGGCAGGCCGTCGAATCGCTTATGCCCGAGGCGCCGTGAGGCGTCCCATTCGTCTCCCGTTTACCGATAAGTGTTTCCGTAAGCCGAGGAATCGCCGCTGTTATCGAATACCTCTCGCCTTCTATTGACGGCGCTCGCATATTTGGCGCAACAGCCAGCAGCGAGAGTCCAGGTAATGATCAAGAAAAGAGGTTCCCCGCGCATTGTGGCAATTGCCCTGATCGCGTTATTAGCGTGCATTGCGGTTTCCGGTCCGGCCCAGGCCCAACACGGGCAAATGACTCCCGTCCTGAGTGCCTACCTGAAAATGGTCTTTGCCGGCGATTTGACTGGTGCGGTCGACCTGTTTGCCAGCGCGCCCGACGACCGTGGCTCGATGATGCTCGTGGCAAGGTTCGAGCGACGTTTTAACGATCGGACTGACGGATTGGATCTGAGCCGCATCGAGAGCCCTGATGTGCGTGAAATTGCTGAACTGTTTCAGTCCTACTGGCTCGATGCATTGATGCAACAGGCTCCGCTCGATGTGCTTGATCAACGCCTCAAGCGTCGGCTGGACGGCATGCTGGTCGAGCGCGGGTTCGCGAGTGCGCTCGAGGATGAAGACACCTTGTTTGAGAACGTGGAGGCATTTATCCGTGCGGAGGGCTATTTCGCGCAGAGTGGACGCACGCCGCCGCTACTCGACCTGATGATCTGGACAAGCAACAAGAAGGCTGACGAGTCGGTGGAACTGACGGATGGCACCTACGACGTTGAAGTCAATTACATCGACGATTTCGTGTCCTACGGGTGGTCGAACTTTGCGGCCTTCGGAATGGCCAGTACCGGCGGCTGGGCCAAGAAGGACGGCCTGTACTGTATTTGCCGGCATTACGATCTCGACTCCGAGCGTTTCAAACTGTCGTTCCTGAAGCATGAAGCACGACATTACGCGGACTTCGGGCTTTACCCGGAGTTGCAGGCTGCCGATCTCGAGTACCGCGGCAAACTGACCGAACTGGCGTATTCGGAGGAGGGGACTTACCGGTTGCTCGAGCAGTTCACCAAGGCCGCCAACCGCGTCGAGAACGCCCCTCATCCGCTTGCCAACTGGTACGTGGTCGAGGGGCTATCCGAGCTTCTGCGGAATGGCGAATGGCCAGATGAGGCAAGCGACTGGGAACCCATCCCCAGGGAGCAGATCCGGCAGGCCGCGAGGCGCCTGCTTGAAAACCATGACAACAAACTTGCCGACCTGGGCCCGTCCACCGCGAAGGGTATCGTCAATCTTTGAGGAGAGTGCCGTCCGCGCCGGACTTGCTCCACCGCCAGATAACAAGAAAGGGGACAGTGACCCTAATTCCACGTGGAATTAGGGTCACTGTCCCCTTTCTTGCTATATCTAATTAGCGTTTCCAGGTAGCGAGATTTGAGCTGTTCACTTGCCAAAACCTGCTTAATCGGCGGCAGCTTCAAGATCACACCCAATACCCCAGCCATGGCGCGGTGGCTCCATAAGACCTGGTTATCGAAAATCAGGTTCTGTAACTTGCCGCGTTCAATGGCCATGACCACTGCCCGGTGTGTTCCGTTCAGTGGCGTAAGAACTCGCTTCGGACGCGACTCCAAAGACAAACTATCGTGTTTGTTGCAACTGCGTATACACACGCCGCAACCCAGACAAAGCTCACCGTTCAAACGGGCTATTTTCATCCTGGGCTTGTTCGGATCATGGGCGGAAACCAGGGTCATCGCCTCGACCGGGCAGACGTTTACGCATTTGCCGCAGCCATTGCAGGTTTCTTCGTCAATTACCGGGATATAGTTCGTCGTGTGCACAGGGTTGAGAATTGCGAAACGGCGTGCGGCGATCATTGCCTCACAACAGCAGCCACAGCAATTACAAATAAAATTGACACTCTCGCGTACATTCTCGCCGAACTGCACCAGGTTTTTGTCATAGGCCACCTGCAATAAGTCATGACATTCGTCTTTATCAATCTCGCGCGCAACACCATGTCTCGTAAGCGAGGACGCGGTCGTGTTGAAGGTCATGCAGATATCCTGCGGTGCAGAACAGGCTTTGCCCATATGTTCCATCTTGTGCCGGCAGTAACAGCGTCCCACACCAATATGGCTCGCTGTTTCAATCACTTCGCTGGCCCGTTCATAATCCAGCACATGCAGTGCCATTTCATTGGACAAAGCAGGTTCATGTACGAAGGTTCGCCCCAACTGCGTGTCGCCACGAGTGAAAAGCTCCCGGATAAAGTCCTCCTCCACATTCATGTACTCATGAAATAGCTCGCTTAATACCTTTTGATCAATATCATCGCGGACACGCATCAGCGAGAACTCAAAGAAACCGGCCATCGGTGGCGGCAGCGCATAAACAGTTTCACCGTTCTGCTCGAAGTCAACCAGAATGGCCCTGTCGGCCAACTCATCCAGTATGTTCTGCGTTTCGGCGAGGTTTCTCTTCCAGATACGGCTGGCTTTCTTTGCAGTAAATGGTTTGATGGGCATCAGTGAAACCAAGCCAGCTTCTTCCTCACTGAACAGCATCGACAAAATCTTGAACAGGAGATCGGAAGGAGGTGCGCCCTGTGGAAAACGGTTCAACCTGTCGGTCAGGGCGGAGTAACTTGTTCTTAGTGTTGCATGGGCCACGTGTCAAAACCCTCTGGCATTACATGAGCGTACACCTGAATCAGAGCATGTGGGTATATGGGAAATTGCGCATATTTTCGCGGAAATATCACAGAGCATCGTCCGCGGAAGACTCGCACTACCGCCAGTATAAGAAAGGGGACAGTGACCCTAATTCTGTGTGGAATTAGGGTCACTGTCCCCTTTTTGCTCATGTCAGGTCGGCAATCCGTTACGATTCGGCTGGAAAGATAGAAGTCATTCATCAAAGGAGTCCGCGGTATGGACTACGATTGGATTGTCGTCGGTTCTGGATTCGGCGGTAGCGTGTCTGCGTTACGACTGGCGGAGAAGGGCTACACCGTTGGCGTCATCGAGGCCGGCCGACGCTTCGAAGATGAAGATTTTGCTGAGTCCGGCTGGCAGCTGAATAAGTTCCTCTGGGCCCCGTTTGTCGGATTGCGCGGCATTTTTCGCTTGACGCCGTTCAAAGACGTGTTTGTGGGCAGCGGCGCGGGCGTCGGTGGAGGCAGCATCGTCTACGCCAATACACTGTATCGGGCAAAACCGGACTACTACCGGAATCCGCAGTGGGGCGACCTGGCTGATTGGGAGCAAGAACTGGATCGGCCGTATTCGACGGTCGAGAAGATGTTGGGCGTCAACACGGTGCCGTTCGAGAGCCCGAGCGACGAGATCTTGCGCGATTACGGCAAGGCCGTCGGAGTTGAGGACACCTTCTGCCGGACGCCGGTGGCTGTGTACTTTGGCGAGCCGGGAATTTCTGTGCCCGACCCGTTCTTCGGCGGCGAGGGGCCCGAGCGTGTGGGGTGTACACGCTGCGGGGCCTGCATGGTGGGTTGCCGGGTCGGCGCCAAGAACACGCTGCTCAAGAACTACCTGTGGTTCGCGGAGAAGTTGGGCATCACCATATTGCCGGACCGCAAAGTCGTGGACGTAATGCCTGTCGGCGCCGAAGACGGTAGCGACGGGTATGAGGTTTACGTGAAGTCACCGGGCCTTTTCGGGGGCAAGAAGCAACGCTTCCGATCGAAGGGCGTGGTATTCGCCGCCGGGGCGCTGGGAACCAACAGCTTGCTGGCCGATTGCAAACATCGCGGCTCGCTGCCCAACATCAGTGACCGGCTCGGCAGCCTCGTACGAACGAACAGCGAATCGGTGGTTGCTGTTACGTTGCCGGACGACTCGGCACGCACCTGGAATTCTGTCGCGATCAGCTCGAGTATCCACATCGACGAAGATACGCACATCGAGGTCGTCACCTACGGCGAGAAAGGAGACGTGATGAGCCTGCTGTTCACGCTCCTGACGGGTGAAGGCACGCGCTGGATGCGAGCCTTCGCGTTACTCGGCAACGTCGTGCGCCACCCGATCAATTTCCTCAAGAGCCTGTGGCCCGTTGGTTGGTCGCGAAGAACGGTTGTGCTGCTCGTGATGCAGAGTCTGGACAATGCAATCGCATTCCGGGCGAAGCCACGATGGTTTGGCAACGGTGTGCGCCTGCAGACCGAGCAAGACCCGCAGAAGCCGAACCCGACGTACATCGACGGCGGAAACAAGGCTGCGGAGTGGATTGCCGAGCGTACCGGTGGAATCGCGCAGAGCATGATTCTCGAAGCGACAGCGAATATTCCGACCACCGCGCATCTACTCGGCGGTGCTGTAGTGGGCAGGGATGCCGACTCAGGTGTCATCGACAGCGAGCATCGAGTATTTGGTTACGAGAATCTGCTGGTTTGCGATGGCGCGGCCGTCCCTGCGAATCCGGGCGTGAATCCATCTCTGACGATTGCGGCAATGGCGGAACGCGCAATGTCCAAGGTTCCCACAAGGCTTGAGAAAGACTGAGTCAAAAAGGGGACAGTGACCCTAACTCCACACGGAATTAGGGTCACTGTCCCCTTTTATATGGTGCTGCTCCCGGCCTTCTGATTAAATCGAGCCACCACTCTGTTCCCGGAAGGCCCGTTAATGAGATTCGAAAATATTCTTGGACTCCTCGTCGTTGCTTGTGTCTTGACGGCGTGCGATGCGCCAAAAGAGAAAGCATCAACCAGTTACTTTTCTGCCGAGCAAATGGCGACCGCTGCGAGTCTTCGCGATGCGGCGCTGGAAGATAACGAGACCTGGGAGCTTCTTGAGGAGCTGGTTTCTGTTGCTCCCAAGCGAATGGCGGGCTCTCCGGGCGATAAAGTCGCCAGGGACTGGGCGGCTGAGAAGCTCGAGTCGCTTGGCTTCGATCGAGTCTGGGTCCAGGAATTTCAGCTCCGCGGCTGGGCGCGAGAGAGCGCGTCCGCAACTGTCCTGAGTCACAATAATTTCAATTTGGACATTACCTCCCTGGGCAAGTCTGTATCCACACCAGCGGGCGGGGTGACGGCAGAGGTCAAACACTTTCCGACATTCGCCGACCTGGAGGCAGCCACCGAATCAGACGTCGAAGGAAAGATCGTCTTTATCTCCAACCGTATGGAACGAAAGAAGGATGGATCGGGTTACGGCCCGGCGAACGTTGCGCGAAGCCGCGGGCATGAAGTCGTGGCACAGAAAGGGGGTCTGGCGCTGCTCATACGATCGATTGGCACCGATAACCATGATGCGCCGCACACCGGCGGCATAAGGATTGGCGAATCCGAAATGTCGCAACCTGAACTGGATCTTGCCTACGAGGAAGCGGTCAGCGCACCTTACGGCGAGAAGACCGTTGCTGCTGCAGCAATTTCGAACATCGATGCGGATGCTTTTGAGGCGCTGTTCGAGTCCGGAGACAAGGTTACGGTTGCCCTTGAGATACGCAATCACGATCTCGGCGAAATCACCAGTTACAACATCATCGGGGAGATAACCGGCTCGGAGCGGCCGGACGAAGTTGTCATTACGGGCGGCCACATCGATGCTTGGGATACCGGTGTCGGTGCGATGGATGATGGTATGGGTGTGGCTATCACGATGAATGCCGTGTCGATGATTGGTGAGCTCGCGCAACGTCCTGCAAGAACCATTCGCTATGTCGCGTTCGGCGCGGAGGAGCTCGGGCTGCTTGGTGCGAAAGCCTATGCCGAGGAGTACGCGCACGTGGACCATGTCTTCGGGATCGAGTCGGATTTTGGAATTGGCAAAGTGTGGCGTCTTTCGCCGGCCGTATCCGCTGACGCGGTTCCTGTGCTTGGCGAGATCGCCACCGTACTGGAGCCGATGGGGATCGGCTGGGATCCGGGCGCTAGCGGCTTTCCCGGTCCGGATCTGCGTCCGCTCGTGACCGGCGCAGGTCTGGCAGGGGCCTCATTGAACGGTGACGGCACGCTCTACTTTGACTTGCATCACACGGCAGAAGACACGCTCGATAAGATCGAGGCATCAGACCTGGCCTACAACACGGCGGCCTACGCCGCGCTGCTGTACCTGGTGGCCGAGTACGACGGGCGATTCGACGCAACGTCACAATAAGCAACGGCCGGCGAGACTAGCCGGCCGTGTCCAAAAACATGGGTTCGCTTAATTCTCCTCGTACCAGGGTTTAGCCGGCCGCCAATCCTGATCTTCCAGGTTTTGCTCCTCCATGAATTCGTCGAGCATCGGGTTTTGCGCGTTAAAGCCCGGCCCCCATTCTCCACTCTTGATGAAGTCGCTCATTGGGTCAGGAGTTCCTGGTTGCGGCGGTGGTTGCCTGGTGGTTCCCTCCACGGCCCAGGCATTGCGGGTGACTACTGCCATGCGTTCCGTTATTGCGTCCTTGGTGACGTTCCAGACCATCAGGTCCGAGCCAATCGACAACGGACCATCGTAGGTTTCCCGGATGGAGTCGTAGTAGAGGTTGTACTGCGCTGTTCCCTGATCGAGCAACGCGTGGTACGCGATGGCATGCCGTGGTTTTATCGTACTCATGATCTTGCCGAACGATGGGCCAGAGGTGTGGAATTCGCAACAGGCGCGCCAGGCGAGTTGTGCCGGCTGCGAGCCAAGCGTGGCGAATATGTTTGGCGGATTAAAGGCCTCGTGAATCACGACATCGGCGTCTTTTGCGTACTCGACGAACCACTTGTTCGGCGACGTGTCGCCACCGAAGATGACCTTGAGGTCCGCGTATTCGACGATAAAACTGACAGGCCCGTCGCCGGCGTGAATGGCCGGGATGGTGCGAATAGTCACTCCGTTTTCTTCGTAGACGATTTCGTTGACGCCTTTGTAGTCAAATTCGTGCACCGTGATTTGTCCGGGTATCGGCGTAATCTTGAACTCACGCGTTTTCTTGTCCCAGTTATTGGCCAGCAAGAAGTGCTTTATCGCAAAAGCGGTGCCCATGTCTTCGGTCGCCCCGGCGGGACCCCAGATCTCGAGCGGTACCGGACGTCCAGCCGTCCAGCCGCCGGCCCACAACGAATCCAGATCGCCCCAATGATCCGTATGCAAGTGGCTGAGAAAAACCTTGGTGAGATATTCGTAAGGGATCATGAGCGATGCGATGTTGCGCATCGATCCGGAGCCGATATCGAAGATAAATTTTTCGCCGTTACCCATTTCGAACAGGAAGCAGGCCGATGCCTGCGCCTGTCGTTGATCGGGCATGCCGGTGCCACAGGCGATAATGCGGATTTCATCCTCGGCAAGCGTTTCCGTGCCTGGATAGTAGACGTACCGGTCCGGCGCAACGACGTTGGGTGCGGGCACGACCCCGCCAGCGGCGTACAGAACGGTGCCGGCGATCAAGCTGAATATGCCGCTTGCGATAATCGGAATGAGACGGACGGTCTTCATAATACTGGACTCCCTATGGCTGAACGGGCAGCGAACAATTTTCGCCCACGGACGGATCGTCGCGCGAGATGCCAGTGCCGGCTATCCGAATTGGGACACGTACTACCGGCAGCTCCTGCCGGGCGGCCAGGAATTTCTAATCGAGCCTGGCAAGTGAGCCTGGCCGTACAGCGTCTCCGACGGAGACTCACCGAAGGTGCGGCAGTAATCCCTGGAAAACCTGCCGAAATGATAGAAACCGAAATCCGTCGCCACTCGCGTCACCGTCGTCTCACCTCGCTCGGCACCGAGCAGAGTTCTCTGGACAGCGTCGAGCCGCCTGTCTCTCACAAATTGCATGGGACCCTGCCCATGGCAATTCGAAAACGCTCTCGTTAATGCGCGCAGCTGGAGTCCTGATACATCGCAGAGATCAGCTCGGGAAATGGGCTGGTCGAGGTTGGCGAGGATCCAGTCCTCAGCGCGCTTGAGGGCAGTAAAGGCGTTCTGCCTGGCGACGAACGATTCAGGGCTTCCATCATCAAACCCTGTTGCCAGCAGCAAGGCATCTACAACCTTATCCTGTGCCTCGCTAACAGCAAGAGCGGATGCGGGCGAGCAGCGCTCGTCGCCAGCCCGCAACCAAAGCGCATATAAGGCGCGCCAGAGTCGGGCACCGCTTTGACTGGATAGCGACAACTTCTTACGCAAATGCGACGGCAGTCCCCGCTCGCCGTGGCTAGCTTTGGACGCCGTTGTCTTCAGGTAGGAATCGTCAAAATTGGCCACCAGGACCGATGTGCTCGGTGACGAAAGATCAAAAGGCCGATCGAGGTTCTGAACAAATGCGCTGTCGCCGTCATACGATTCACAGCGGCGAAATCGGTCGATGTCGAAGCCACCCTGCAATGGGACATTGAGTGATGTGAAGGCTGCGTCGCCCGGTTCTATCTTTACCCTGATGTTTCGGGCGGAGATGCGCATCAGTCCGAGCCCGCTCAACCTGATAGCGTCGACCCTGGCCGAGAAGCGCCCACAGGCCCGTTTTTCAATGGCCGCGCCAGGCGCCGCCAAAGCAACGTTCTCGACCATGACGTCGGGGTCATGCGTCGAGAACTGCGTGCGCATTGGTTTGGCGGCGGCTGTCGTCATCTAAACCAGGGCCCCCTTCGAGCGCCGGCGTGAGCATTATGTGAATGGTTTATCACTACGCTCTACAGACCGCAATACGGATGTACCAAAGCTGCGGCGCAACGCCCCGACAGTATTTGCCAGCGCGACTGTCCCAATTCGGATAGCCGGCACGGCCGTAAGCACGGATGCTGGCTGCCTTCATGAATAAGTCTTCAATAGCCACATCAGGACCGGAGCAGGAATCCGTGCGTCTCTACGTCGGGGAACTGGCGCAGCTCTCAGATGAGCTTGCACATCGAAGCTCCCGGTTGCGCGAGGACGGCCGCAGAGTGCTCGACGCCATTTTGACCGGATTGGAAACGCAAATTACAGCCGGACCATCGGCGTCGCGCGCAGAAGCCGATCTTGACGAGCTTGCAGCCGTTCGACGTGAGCTGCTTTCGAGCTGGCTACGCGCCGATTCGATAATCGATGAACTGCTGAGTTCTGCAGCGGACGAACTTTCCAGTTTTGCAAACTCTGCTGAATCACGTATTTTCGCCTACGAACGTGCGATTCACCATCGGAAGATAGGCGCAAGTGCGGAAGCATGGTCCAATAAAGGAGAACCCTGAGATGAAAGACCAGATATTTAGAACACTTGGAGCCACCCTGGTTTTATTGACCTTGGGTCTGATGTCACCTGCCGTAATGGCGCAGAGCTTCGACAAGGAATCAAATGAGATCGTTCTAACGCCGTATTTGTGGGCAACGGCTATCAGTGGCACGAGCACGGTAGGCACATTGCCGCCCCTCGATATCGACGCGAGTTTCAGTGACATTCTGGACAATCTGAACTTCGCAATGTCGTTGCACACGGAATTCAAGCGCGGACCCTGGGTGTTCGTGATTGACCCGACGTATATATCCATAGAAATGGACGCGGCACCGCCGATTCCCAACGTCCAGCCCGGAACGATGGGCGTGGATATCTGGATTGTCGAGCTGTGGGCCGGCTATCAGTTTCACGACAATTGGGAGGTAATCGGCGGGGCGCGCTACCAGGATCAGGACATCTCGGTCAGTGGCCTGCCGAACCCGCCATTTGTTCCACCGATTGGTGTGAGCGATGACTGGACGGACTGGTTTGCCGGCGTACGATTCAACAGCAATCTTGGCGAAAAATGGTTGGTAGTCGGGCGCGCCGATGTAGTGGTCGCCGGTGATTCGGACACGGGCTATAACGCATCGCTGTTCTTTAACCGGCGTGTGGGTCAAAAGGGAAACAAGACCTTGAATCTCGGCTACCGGTACATGGTTGACGATTACGAAAACCCCGGAACCTATGCATGGGACATCACCCAGAACGGACCGATTGTTGGTTTTACCTGGGTGTTCTAGGCAGAATTAGCAGCCCGGATTCATAGGCGGAACGAGGTCAGAATGAAAATCGATAACCAGGTCAGGACGATTATTGCTGGCGTGACGATAGCGCTGCTAGGCGCCTGCACGACCATCCCGGTAGACCAGCGCGCGGAAATACGCGACGAAGTCGACCAGGCGGCAAGTGACACAATTGCCCGCATAGTTGCGGAGGACCCCGCGGCGCAAGACGCGTTGGACCAATCGGTCGGGTATCTCGTGGGCCGCATGTCTGCAACCAAGGTGCCGATCGTCGGCGGCGGCTATGGACTGGCGGTCGTGATTGACAATGAAAGTAGCGCACGCACCTACCTGGATATCACTCGATTCGATCTTGGCGCGGGTCTTGGCGCTGGTCGATTCAGTGCACTCATTATTTTTGAGACCCGAGACGCAATGAACCGTTTCGTTGGCGGGACGTGGCAACCTGCTATTGGAGCAGATTCGGCTGCAGGGCAACACGGCGGCAGCGTCGTGACGAGTAGCGGTGATGGCTATTCCTTGCGCGTCATCTCCGATTCGGGTGCCGTGCTCACCGCGACGGCACGCGTGATAACAACGTCGGTCAATCATGACCTGACCGATACGGGTGTATCTGAGGTCAGCGTACCCAATATCGGATTCACATCGGTGGACGAGCAGGGGGAGGCTGCGCCGAGGGTTTGGGATCATAAGCTGCCATTCTTGGCACAGAACGTCATCGACAAAGGCTACGATTTGCCGTTGCCCTACGGCATCGGTCTGACGTACGCGCACGTCGATCAGGAACAATTGCTGGATGAACTGCAGGTCGGAATTAACGGAGCGGACAAGGAGCCATTCCCGTTTGTCAGCTTCGATAATGCCACCTCAGTCAGCGACACAGTGAGCATTAAGGCAGACATGTGGTTGTTTCCGTTTATGAACGTGTACGGAATGCTCGGCAAGGTTGATGGAAACGCGCCGCTTGACGTGCTGATCGATGGGAACGGGATGCTCGATCAACTGGATATTGACTGCTCGGGTCCGTTCCCAAATCCGGTATGCGCCATCCTGGAAGACCAGACGTTCCTGCTGCCGGTTGACGCGAAATTCGATGGGAACACGTATGGGATAGGCATGGTGCTTGCCGGAGGCTGGAACGGTTGGTTCGTCACCGTACCTTTCAACGTTACCTACGCGGATATGGACGGAAAGGACACGGATGGCATAGTAAAGACCGCGACGCCGCGCTTTGGCAGAGTCTTCAACCTGGGCAGGAAAGGCAACCTGGCGCTGTTCGTTGGTGCTAATTACCTCGAATCGGACTTAACGGTCTCCGGGACGGTGACGACCCCCAATGGTCTGCTGGAGATCGATTATACGATTGACCAATCGAACAAGGATCCCTGGAATGCTCTGATCGGTTTTAACTGGGATATCAACAAGCGACTGTCGTGGTCCCTGGAATACAACGGATTTGTCGGGTCCCGGGACGCATTCATCACATCGTTCGGCTGGAGCTTCTGATTCCCGAGTAGCCACGGTCCCGCGGCACCCGTCCCGATTTCTCCGCCAGACAACAGAAAGGCCCCCGGTGTGGGGCCTCTCTTTTCGGCTGTCGGCAACATTAAGTAAAATCAAAATGTACCCGCCCAATTGACAGGACTTTCTCCAGTCGGAGGGTATAATGTAGGGTAGCAAGAGACATAATAATAATCGCGCCACAGGCGCAGTGTTGCCACAACATCAGCTTCGAGACGCCGAGACATGTCGTGGCGCAGATTATCGAGGCCGTTGCTGCAGCCAGCGTCCTGATAACAACAAAAACATATTGAGGTGCCACGTGAGCGAGATCAGCCAGATTCTCAAATATACAGCCCGCCTATTGGCGTTGTCGTTCGTTGCGGTTTCCCTTTCGTCGACAGCTTTCGGCCAGAGCCTGGTCGGTCGCAACACCAACGCAGTCGGACCGACACCCGACGGTTTTTACAAGGGTATCCCTCACTACCAGGACAACGAGCCGCACTGCGACCGCAACCCGCTCCTGCCCGGCAATATTATCTGCATGGCCAACGGCTACGGCGGCGCTGACGACGCGATCGGCGATGCCTGGCCGCGCATCCTGGAGACTCAGGACAACACGCGCACCTGGCAATCCCGCTACGCGTCCGGCAGCGGTGCGGACGAAGCCACCGATCTCGGCCTCGGCTTCGGTGCTGACCCGATCATGGTTTGCTGGGCCGGCGGTTGCGGCGGCTTCTTCATCGCCTCGAATCGTGCCGAGGGCGGCGGCACTGGCGGCGGCGTCTACATGGAGTTGATGCCCGAGCTCAATTTCGAATCCGGTTTTCGGCATTATTCGAAGACAGGTGGTCCACTGACTGTACAGCTTGGCACCGGGGACAACTTCCTGGACAAGATAGACGCCATCTTCATGCTCGATACGCAGAACCCTGGCACGGTCGAGGTGTCAATGGCGGTCGACCTTGGTAGCGGTGAAACGCAGGACATCGTCCGGCAGTGGCCGAAGGGGCGGCTGCTGGTCGTCTACGCGTCGCTCAATTCGAGCCAGCAAAACGTCCGCGTCTTCTCGACTTACTCCGACGACTACGGTTTCACCTGGAGCCCGCCAAAGCAGGTCGCCAACACGACGGGACTAGATACTGGCGTCGCGGTCGCGGCGATCGATGACACCGTGTTCTATGCCTACCGGCAATTCCAGGATGACAGCGGCGACAACGGCGACGCCGTATATGGAGCCATATCGACGGATCGAGGCAAGACGATCCGGAAGCCCTTCGCCGTCGTCGACAACCTGTGCCCGTTCGACCAGCCGACACTGTCGGCCGAGCCGACCCCGAATCCACCGCCGTTCGAGACGGTTGCGCCCCGGACCAACAATTTCGTCGACATCAGCAACAACAAGAGCCGCTTCGTCATGGTGCTGGCCAATCGACTGGCCGGTCCGGGCGGCTGCTTTAGCGAGCCGTTCGATTACCAGGCGGGTTCTCGCGTTCTCGTGACGACGGCGGGACCCAACGGCAAGGGCTGGACCACGCCCATCGAGATCGCGCCTCGTGACAACAGCGATCCCGGATTTCCGTTCCCGAGAAACGGCCACAGCTTCCAGTTCATGCCGGTCGTGGATTGCGAACTCGGTATCTGCCAGGCGATCTGGTACGACTCAATAAGGGACAGCATCCGCAGCATTAATTACCTGAACGGTCAGGGCAAGACCGATGCGGTCGACGCCTTCGTCAATTTCCCGTTCTTTGGCGACTTCTACTATCCGCGCCAGGGTGAGAACGAGACAATCGAGGAGGTCCTGCAATTCCGCCGCACGGCCGATGTCTTCACGCGCCAGTTCACGACGAACGGCAACAGCGTGGTGTTCCTCGATCCGGCACCCGTGCAGGTGTCAAACTACCAGCTTGTGGCGGTGACGCCTAGCGTCGTGCGCGAAAGCGAGCAGAACGCCTTCGGCCTGAAACAGTACAAGGGCAATACCGCGAGCTTCATGGGCGACTACATCTGCCTCGCCTCGAAGAAGATGCGCGGCATCATCGATCCGGGTGACCCGACCGGGACGCCGCTCTACGAACACAATTACGGTCCGGACCCGCTGAACCCGTCCCTCGATCCCTCGTGGTTCGCATGCTGGACGGATACTCGTGACGCGCGCGGCCAGTTGTACACACAATTCATCGATGACGCTTTGCCATTCGAGAAGACGTCAGGCGGCAGCCCCGTGGTGCGTCGCGATAGCGCCGAGAGTGACGGACCCGGACTGCAACCCGGCACGCGCAAGCTGAGCGCCGAAGGCGTCGAGGACATCAATCCGACTGCCGTCGTCTGCGAGGCACCGCTGAATCCGCCCGACGCGGCCGGTGAGACTCTCTATGCCACCGACAACCGTAATCGCATCAAGGACGCCGACGTTTATGGCGCGCTGATCGAGCCGCCCGACACCGCATGGCTACTCAACGCCCGTAAAGGTCTCGGCGATATCCAAAGGACCTACGTCATCGCGGCGCGTAACGAGGGGCAGGCGTTACCTGGCCAGCCGCGACCGGACCCCAAGACCTACCGTTTCCGTATCATGAACCAGCCGGTCGGCTTCGACACAAACGAGGCCCGTGCCTCCTGGCTGCAGCTGCCGTTCGAGGACTTTGATAACCAGGATCCGCTTCAGGCGCCTCTCGAATTTGTCGACGAGGAAGTCGAGGCACAGTCGAGCGTGACCGTTGCCCTGTTCGCTGTTTCAGCGTTGCCCATCAATCCGGTCACCGTGAACGTTTACGAGGTTCCCTATGTCGACGCGCCTGCGAGTACGGAGACCCCCGAGTCTCTCGTCGAGACGCTGACTGTCAACGGCGCGCTCGAAGCCGGCAACCTGGTCTTCATCAGTGACGACCCGACCTTGCCGAACGTCAACGTGCAGGAGATCCACAATCCGTTCGTCTACGCGCCGACAACATCCGGAGACGTCGACTACTCAAACCCCGAGATCTGGAACCCCGAGATCTGGAACCCCGAGATCTGGAATCCCGAGATCTGGAACCCCGAAATCTGGAACCCCGAGATCTGGAACCCCGAGATCTGGAATCCCGAGATCTGGAACCCCGAAATCTGGAACCCCGAGATCTGGAACCCCGAGATCTGGAACGTCTCCCTGACCGATGGCGACAAGCTCGACAACCCGGAGATTCCGTCCCCGGACGTGAGTGGGCTGGAGTCGCCCGATGGCCTGTATGCCAAGTTCGACGTGCAGTTCACGGCAGAGAACCTGGGTAATACGACGACGCCCTATACGGCCGATTTCGCGGCCAATTCGCCGATCGTGCGCCAGCTGCTTGCTGATGGCTCGGTCAGGACGCAGATCATCGTCTGGCAGGATGTAGACCTGAACAGCTACCAGGCATGCGACAAGGACTTTCTTGACCTTGCAGGGAACAATTCACCTGGTCAGAACCGCATACTGGCGGTGGCCAATAACGAGGACCTGCTCAACCTGAAGGTCCCGGACATCTTCAACAATCGATTCGGCTCCGTGACCTATTATGCGGCGCCTTTCGAAAAAACTCAGATCACGATCCGTTTTGTCAGCCTGGTGGAAACGATCAGGACCATCGCGCCGGAACTTGTCGATCCCGGAATTTCCTACGTGGTCACCTCACAGGCCGCGAATACCGGCGAATCTAATCTCGACCCCGGCGTTGAGCAGGCGATCAGCGACGCAGTGCCGCCGACGATGGCCATCAGCCCTGACTACCTGCCCGAACCGATCCCGTTGGTGGCCGAGAAGGTGGGCGATCTGGTCGGCGCGACCTTGCCCGCAAGTCCACCGCTCGTGTCCGCGACCAAGGAGTTCGAAACCCCGGTCGTGACCTGTTCCGAAGACGGGTTGGTTAATTATGGGCTCGGCGAATTCGTGCCGCTGGGTCTCGGTCTTTCAAGCCTGACCTGTTCGGCCACAGCCGCGAACCTCGCGGTCGGCGAAATCGACTTGGACGTAGACGTCAGAGACGATGTGGATCCCGTGCTCGGGGCCCTGCCGGCCAACGCGGTCATCGAGCGCACGGTGTCCGGCGGAGCACCGATTAATTACGCTCTGCCCCTGGCGACCGACGAGATCGACTCCGATGTCGCGGTGACCTGCGGACCGATCATGCCGGGAGGGGATCTCGCGCTATTCGACGCGCCGGGCCCGACCGAGACCACCGTGACGTGCACGGCAACGGACCAGTCCGGCAATTCCGACTCAGGCACCTTCCTCGTCACGGTCAAGGACCAGACCGCGCCGACAATAACGGTACCGACGGCAGTCTCAAAAGATGCTGCGAGCAGCAGCGGGGCTAACGTGACCTTCGCAGTGAGCGCCGTCGACGTCGGCACCATTGTGAGCCTGGGTTGCGCGCCGGCATCGGGCGACCTGTTCCCGATCGGGGACACGACAGTGACCTGCACCGCGACCGACGATGCCGGCAACTCATCCGT
>Ga0316194_10001259_pt1 | contig 17313 bp, 18 predicted proteins | sample CroRivsedime1_MG_FD_204936 | JGI IMG/M metagenome (GOLD analysis project Ga0316194, IMG submission 204936) | Coastal sediment microbial communities from Maine, United States - Cross River sediment 1 | ecosystem: Environmental > Aquatic > Marine > Coastal > Sediment | place: USA: Maine...
GGTTGAGACCATTGTTTACCTTTCGAGAGCGGCACTTCATGACCCAGTTTCCGGCCCCACAGACCATCGCCACCAACGGCATCGAGCTCGAAGTTTTCAGCGCCGGTGAGGGGCGTCCACTGGTCCCGTGCCACGGCTGGCCGGAACACGCCTATTCCTGGCGTTATCAGATCGAACCGCTGGTGGCGGCCGGTTATCACGTCATCGTGCCGAATCAGCGCGGCTATGGACATTCATCACGCCCGGAGTCGGTCACCGACTATGACGCTGAGCATCTGTGTGGGGATCTTGTCGGTCTGCTTGATCACTACGGCTATGAAGATGCGCTGTTTGTCGGCCACGACTGGGGCGCTATCGTAGTGTGGGCGCTGTCGCTGCTGCACCCGGAGCGTGTTGCCGGTGTCATCAACCTGAGCGTGCCGTTTCTGGAACGCGGCAGCGAGCCGTGGGTGGATTTCTGGGAGCAGCATCTGGGGGGCGACTTCTACATAGTTCACTTCAACCGTCAGCCCGGCGTTGCTGATGAGGCATTTGCTGCCAACACCCGTCAGTTCCTGGGCAATATCTATCGCACCCGCCAGTGGGAATCGCCCGCGCAACCACAGCAGCCCGGCATGCCGCTGATCAATCTTGCCGCCAGTGACTCGCCAAATGGGGTGGCACTGATGAGTAAAGACGAACTCGATGTCTTTGTTGCGGCATTCGAGCACTCCGGTTTCACCGGTGGAATCAACTGGTATCGAAACTTCAATCGCAACTGGCAGCGGCTGGGAGAAGTCGAGCAGCTGGTCAAGGTGCCGGCACTGATGATTTATGGCACCTATGATGTGGTCGGCAAGTCAGCCAATCTGGAAGCGTTTGTCCCCAATGTGGACGTGGTGGAATTCCCCTGCGGTCACTGGATACAACAGGAGTGTCCAACGGAAACCAATCAGGCCATGCTGGCCTGGCTCGGCAAACACTATCCCGCGTAGCCCAGCAGCCAGCCGCACGACACACCCAGCGAATAGAGCACAAAACTCAACAGTGCAGCGGGCTGAACCGGCTTGTGCCGATAGAAGGTCTGCGGTGCCCGCCAGACTTCCCGCACCGCATAAAGCGCCGGCGGCAGCGCTGCAAAACCGAGCAGAATCCAGGCTGAGTAGCCGAACAGCACCAGTGCCGCCAGCAGGCTGAACGCCGCTGCATAAATCACCGGCAACAGCCTGCTGGCGCGATGCCGTCCAAGTCTAGCCACCAGGTTGCGTTTGCCTGCGGACACATCTGCGAAATAGTCAGGGAATTCGTTGACCCACAGAAACGCGGTAATCAGCAGCCCCAACGGGAGTGACAACCAGAATGCCGGCCAACTCGCAGACCCGGTCTGGATCTGCAAGGTGCTCAACACCAGTACCGGGCCGTAACACACCAGTACTGCCAGTTCGCCGAACCCTCGATAAGCAAGTTTGAGCGGCGGACCGTGATACGACCAACCCAGCACCAGACCGAAAAGTCCGATCCAGATCACATCCGGTTCGCGGAAGAAAACAATCAGCGCGCCGCCGAGCAGACCAAACGCAGTGAAAACGCCAGCAACGATCCAGGTTTCCCGGTGACTCAGCAGGCCGTCGACCAGCACGCGTTTGCCGCCGGAAAAAGCCGTGCGGTCTTCGGGCGCGACCGCAAGGTCGTTGCCGGAGTCGAAATCAATGACGTCACCCCAGGCATTCTTGGCCACCTCCATACAGAACAGCGCCAGACCCAGAACCGCCAGCCACAACCAGCTCAACGGGGTGAGGGTGGCGGCAATCGATCCGCCAATCAACATACACACCGCTGACGTGATGCTGATTTTAGGATCGGCCAGGCGCCAGAACCCCTCCCAGCGCAGTTCAGCCCGGCTGCGCGATGTGTCGCTGGGATTCGCTGACGGTGCAGCGTCCGGTATTGGCATAATGAATTATCTCGAGCAGGTTGCCAGAACTCAATGATGTCCAAATCGGCTGCTGCAGTCATGCCCAGGCGACTGTTTGATCTCGGTGTCGCCAGTGCGCTGCTGGTTTTCACAGCACCTGTGCTGGTGATGATTGCTGCAGCCCTGCGCATCCAGAATCGAGGACCGGTGCTGTATCGCCAGCGCCGTCTGGGATTCAGGCACCAGACGCTGACGCTGCACAAGTTTCGAACACTCGAGACAGATACTCCAGAAGACATCGTCACGCCAGAAGGCGATCGTCACATCACCCCGGTGGGCCGCGTGCTGCGTCGTTCTCGCCTGGACGAGCTGCCCCAGTTGTTCGACGTCCTCACCGGCAGGCTGGCGCTGGTGGGCCCACGTCCGGAGCTGGCTATTGATCTGGCTGACCTTGACCCTGCAACACTGGAGCAATTCCTCGCCATCAGGCCGGGGATGACGGGCCCGGTGCAGCTGGAATTCATCGCTGAGGATGAAGTGCTGGCCGGTGTTGCAGACCCAACAAAAATCTATCGATCCCAGTTGATTCCCGCCAAGGTAGCCAGCAATCTGCAGGCTTTCAGGAACCGCACTGTGCGCCAGGACGCGGCCTGTCTGATGCGCACCCTGTTCGTGCTGTGTTCGACTGACGCCCGGGAAGCTTCCCGGCGCAGGCTGGCAGCACTGAGTCCGGAGTTGCGAGCCGCCGCCGGCCCCTGAGTCACCAAAAACAGGTAAGTCTGATACTGTGAGCGCACGTTTGCGTGCGAATCAATTCATGGTAATGCCTCCGATCCTGCTGCTTGTTCTCCTTATATTTGTTTACGTCTGCGACGCCAACGCGGCGCTGCGCGTCGGTGCCTCGGCCGCCAGTGTCTCCCCGCAGCAACAGGTATTTCTTGCCGGTTACGATCGCAATCGACGCTCCGACGGTGAACACGACCCGGTCTTTGCGAAAGCCGTTGTCGTAACGGATGCACACAGCGCAATCGCCATCGTCGTCATCGACTGTATCGGTCTTCTCTATCCAGATGTGGTCAGGATCCGTGAACGAGCTGGCCAGTTGCTCAACGGCGGCTTGTTGTCTCCAGAGCAGATCATCGTAACCTCCACGCACACCCACGCTGGCCCGGATGTCGCCGGTTTGTGGGGGGCACACATTTTCAGCAACGGTCGTGATGAGGCTTACATTGATTTCCTGGTCGAGACAGCCGCACGGCAGGTCGTCAACGCCCTCGCGCAACTGCAGCCTGCCACGTTGCGGGTTGCCAGCGCCCAGGCGGAATTATCCTGGGTCGAAAATCGCAGCGAACCAGGTCTGCTCGACAACACCATCACCACCGTCCAGTTCATCAACCCAACCGGCAGGAGCATCGCCACGCTGACCAACTTTCCCTGCCATCCGACGGTGCTCGGGCCGGAAAACCATCTGCTCTCCTCTGACTATGTAGGCGGTTTTTACCAGGCAATGGACCAGCGGCACGGTGGCGCCAACCTGTTTCTGCAGGGTGCTATTGGCGGCTGGGTGCAACCGTTACAGGGAGATCGTTCGTTTACACTGGCCACAGACTATGGCGAGCTGCTCGCACAAATCAGCACGGCATTGCTGCTGGAAGCCGAATCCATCCGCACGCCGGCACTCGAATTCACCGCCGCTACGCTGGATCTGCCGCTCGAAAACTTCGGCTTTAAGCTGCTGATGTTCCTCGGTGTTCTGGACCGGGAAATATTCGCTGGGCACCTGCGCACAGAAGTGGCCTGGTTCTCTATTGGCGGCATTCAGTTTGCAACGCATCCGGGCGAGACCTCACCCGTCTACTCACTGGCCACTCGAGAGTTGATGGGTAACCCAGACCACAGCGTCATCCTGGGACTCGGGCTCGATGCTCTGGGCTATATCCTCAAACCCGAGTACTTCGAGACGCCGGAGGAATTTCCTCACGCGGAGTATCTCACCACGGTATCCGTCGGGCCGCACAGCGCGCCGGAGCTTATGGCCGCTCTGGCAAAGATCATTCCCGATCAGAGCAACCTGTAGGAGGCGTTTCATGAGTGTGACCATCGGACCGCTGCACGTTCGCCGCAGTGTCTTCATTCGCGCCAGTGCAGAGCGAGTATGGCAGGAATTCACAACGCTGGAACGAATCAAGCCCTGGCTCAGTCGCGGTCATGTTCTCCAGGAACTGGACCTCACGCCTGGCGGCCAGGTTGAGTTTTCTGTCGACATCGACGGCGCCCAGAAACGCTTCGGCGGCCGCGTCCTGGTGATTGAGCCGACGCGTGAACTCACCTTTGAAAGCAACTGGCAGCCACCAGATGACTGGCCGGTGCCCACCTACTGGACCTTTCGACTGAGGTCGCTCTATGACGGCACGTTAGTCGAAGTGTTTCATCACGGCTTCGAAACTCTGGGTGCGCAGGCCGCAGAGATCCTCGAAGGCTACGAACTGGGTTGGGACATAAAACATCTGGTCGCGCTCAAAGCGATTGTCGAGGCCTGACGCAATAGCCTTACATTCAAAGACCTAGTTACCTCGGCGTTCGTTGCCGAACTTGTACTGACCGGTTGCCTTCGCCATTAACCGTTGCGCGCTGGCAGCATCGCCGCCACTGAAACGCTCCAGCAACTGTTGTGCAGCACTACCCTTGAGCACCTTAGCCAGCTTGCCACGGTGAAAGATATGCACCCTGCCATCTTTGCTGGTGGTATAGCGAAACGCATCGTCAGCCAAACTGCTGCTCCCGGGTCTGCACTAGAAAATCTGCAGTAAAGCCCCCACCAGCGCACCAAGCGTAAGCACCATCGTGCCAGCAACCGTGATGATCATGCCGGGCCCCCGTTTCTCAGCATCCGCCGTGTAGGTGCGAAAATACAGCATGCGGCCCACCAGGAAGGCCACGCCCCCGGCAACCGCAAACAGCGGATGTACGTAGTAGGCCGAGGCATAGAGCGCTGGTATAAAAATCACCAGCTGTTCTAACGTGTTCTGATGAGCACGAAAGAACCGTTCGAATTCTTCGTTGCCGCTTACCGCGGGTGCTTTCACCCCGGTACGCGCGCGTGCGCCCCCTACCTGCATCCCGAAATAGAAATATTCAATCAGCGCCAGCATGGCAATAATCGTCGCGTACGCCATTTGTCTCTCCTGAGTTTGCTTGTTGGTCTATTCGACCTTGGTCATGAAACTGGCCGTGGCTTCGGCCACCACCTCACCGGTATCACGACGCAACACCTTACCCTCCATCAGCGCCAGGCGGGCTTTGCGCTTCAGGCAACGGCCCTCGAGGTCCACCAGCACACCGATGGGCAGTTGAGCCCGGTAGCGGATATCCGCTTTCGCGGTAAAACACTGCACCCCCTGCAGCCACAGCCAGTTCGCCATGACATCGTCCAACAGACTGAACACTATCCCGCCATGAGTCACGTCTTTATAGCCGGCATGATGAGAGTCGGGGGTAAATTCAGACCGGCAGACGTCTGAATCCAGTCGAAACTTCAGCTTCAGGCCAATCGGATTGCCCGGTCCACAGACAAAACATCCATTCGATACGTGATCGAGACTCACACTCCACCTCAGTAACCATGACGTCGCAGGCCATGGTATATGAGTTAGCGCCACCGGATCGAGGCTTGCTGCAGAGCGCTGCTGCCATCGCCACCGGCTTGGTGCTGACAGTGACATTTGTGCGCAAACCGGCAGCATATCGCCTCGCGCGCTCGTCCGAACCATGTGAGAATGCATCGCCGTGCACAAACTCAACTTCATTCGCGAACGCCTGGCCGGTCATCAGCCGGAAACCTTCGACCCCACCGAGACCACCAGACAGGCCGCGGTGGCGGTCATTCTGCGGCCAACGCCCGGTCGCAACAATGGCACAGACATTCTGTTCATCAAGCGCGCTGAAAAAGACGGCGACCCGTGGTCCGGGCACATGGCCTTCCCCGGCGGTCATCTGGAACCTTCAGACGCTGATCTGCAGGCTGCCTCCATGCGCGAGACACACGAAGAAATTGGTCTGGACCTGTCACCCGCCGAGTACCTTGGCGCTCTCGACCAGCAGCGCGCCATGCCAAGGGGCAGACCATTGAACATGCTGATCGCTCCACATGTGTTCATGCTCGACGGCGATCCGCTATTCGACATCAACTACGAAGTGGCTGAAGTAGTCTGGACCGATCTGGCGCTGTTGATCAGTGGTGAGCGCCACACCTGGGAAACCCGGCCAATGGCCGGTCAGCCCACCGTTTTTAATGGCTACCGGCTGGAGCGCGGTCACTTCGTCTGGGGTTTGACTTACCGGATGCTGAAGTCATTTTTTGCCACTCTGAATCCCGACTGGCAACCACCACCCGAGCGATAATCACCAGCCGTTGTAGTTGGCAATTGCCAGACCGGCAGCAACGCTTGTGAACGGATCATGTTCCACCACTTTGCCGGGAAAATAGTCTTCCAGAATCTGCCGGACAGCGGGAATCAGACTCGACCCGCCGGTACACAGCACAATGTCGACAGAATCGGCGGACATGCCAGCGCCGACCAGCGTCGCTTCGAGCGAGCTGCGCACCTGATTCAGAGACTCCGCAATTAATGCTTCAAACTCGCGGCGGGTCATATGTATCTCAATATCCAGCTCCGGAATATCCAGCACCGCCGATTCCCGGGTGGACAGCTCCGCCTTGAACTCTTTGATGGTCTGAAACACCAGGTAGCTCAGGTTCAACTGGATCAGATCACGCAGACGAACTAATTTTTCGCTCCCCGGCCCACCCTGTTCAATTCGCTCCAGTACTGGCGTGGTGTAGCGATTCTGGTTGAGCGTATAGGTGATGGCCCAGTTCAACAGCAGGTCTTCGTAGTCTTCAAACGGAAAGCGGGTTTCGATTTCCCGATCCATGCCACGCCGACGCCAGAGTTCGCCTTTGCCGAGCAGCGGAAACAGCAGCTGCCGGAACAGGAGCTGATCGATGTGATCGCCACCGAGGGCAATACCGTGTGTTGCGATCACGTCAAAGTGACGCTCACGGCGGCGCAGCACGCAATAGTCGAGCGTGCCACCGCCGAAATCGAGTGTGAACAGAGTTTCTCCTTCCACCTCAGGATTTGCCTGCAGAAAGCTGACGGCAGCGGCAATCGGTTCCGGATAAAAGTGTTGCTCGGTGATGCCCGCATACTTGTAGGCTTCGGCAAGCCGACCGAGCGCTGTCTTGTCGCGGAACTGGTCACGACCCTCAAAGGTCACAGGATGACCCAGATGACCGTAATTGACCTGACCAATGTCTTCAGCCAGCTTGTTGCGTATGTAGAGCAGGATCGGAGTAATCAGCGCCACCAGTCGAAACGCGGTATCGAAGACCATCAACCGCCGCACGTTGATGTCACCGAGCAGACGTTTCACACCGCGAAACAGTCGCCCCTGGAGTCCACTGTCGACAACCGCAGCGCCATAGATCTTGGTGGTTGTGGTCTCCACCGCCGCAGGGGTTTCGCCATCGCCGCCTTCGACAAACTCACTGGTTTCACCGATGACTTCCGGGATCAGCTCAACTGTACGACCGGTGTTGCCTTCGATGTAGCGATCAATCGCGGTCTGACCGGTACTGGTCTGCAGATCGCGATCGATATAGGTGGCTGAGGGCATGATCGCGCCGGTGCGTTCGAGCTGAACCAGCCGAACCTGCGACCCGTCGTAAACGGCTGCCGCCGAGTTTGTAGTGCCAAAATCAATACCAACGCCGTAACGCATGAACTTCCCGGTGCTCGTGAACTACGCCGGTGGGCGATAGTTTTTGATGTAATCAGGAAGGGCGACGTCGTCGCGCAGATCCGGACTTGATTGCGGCTCACCGACGTGGGTAAACAGCGGAATCACCCCCGCCCAGACGTCAGCGTCGATATCACCTTCTGCATCAGAAGGCGGACCGGTGCGGATTTTAGTGGACGCTTCGTTCAGCGGCAGCCGCACCACGGCGGTGGCGTTGAACTCCTGAGCCGTGGGCGCACGCACTACCGCCTGATGTCCGGGCACCAGAGCTTCGACAAACGCATCCAGGATCGCTGCCCGCTGATCGTCTGGAATCGCCTCACCCTGCCCGAACACCACCACAGAACGGTAGTTCATGGAACAGTGAAAACCGCTGCGAGCGACAACCACCCCATCCAGACTCACCACCGACAGGCTGGCAAAGCCGCCAGCGGAGAGGTGATTGAGCAGCGCCGCCTGCCGATTGCCATGCAGGTACACATAGTCGTCAATGCGAATGTACAGAGTCGGAATAATGCGCGGTTCACCGTCGACCACATAAGCAACGTGGCACACCTGCTGGGCATCGAGCACCCGGGCAATGGACGCCGGATCATATTCCCCTCGGGCTGACAGACGTCGAACCCGGGTGCGCTGCGTGCTGCCGGCGGCTCTGGTCATCCCGTTGCTTCAACGAGCCCAATCGGGCAGCTGACTCCGGTTCCAGCCAGCCCGCAGTAACCGTTTGGTACTTTCGCAAGATACTGCTGATGAACGTCTTCTGCGTAGTAGAAGGGGCCTGCCAGCGCGATTTCGGTCGTAATCTGGCCGTGGCCAGCCGCCGTCAACGCCTGCTGGTAACGATCGCGGCTGGCCAGAACGATCTTCAGCTGAGCTTCGTCGGCTGCATAGATAGCAGATCGGTACTGGGTGCCGACATCGTTGCCCTGGCGCATGCCAGAGGTCGGATCGTGGGCTTCCCAGAAGACTTTGAGGATATCGTCGACACTGACCGTGCTCGGGTCGAAAACAACCTTCACAACTTCGCTGTGGCCGGTCAGGCCCGAGCAGACCTCTTCATAACCTGGATTGGGCGTATATCCGCCCGCATAACCCGCCGCGGTCGTGTAGACCCCCGGGGTCTGCCAGAAGCGCCGCTCAGCGCCCCAGAAGCAGCCCAGACCGAGCACGATTTCGCTCGTCCCCGCGGGGAACGGCGGCAGCAGAGGCGTGTCGTTGACAAAATGGCGGTTGTGAACCGGCATCTGTGCGTCACGACCAGGAAGCGCCTGATTTTTTTCCGGAAGATGGAGTTTTTGTTGCCAACCCATGTCTAACCTGCCTGTAGCAAAGGAGGCCGGAAATCATACCTTTCATCCACTCTCGCACAAGTGCTATAAACGCGCACATGCGTGCTTTATTCATTGGCCTGGTGCTGACGTTCTGCCTGGGTTGCCAGACTGCGCCTCATGCAGACTACCAACAGCTCACCGACAGGATCTCCGCCGGCGAAGAAGTGTCGGTCGCAGATCTGCGCAGCCAGTTCCTGCTGAGGGCCGATCTGCCGGAACAGCTCGAGCGCCTGGCTGAGCTGGAAGCCCAAGCGCTGGAGCTGGTGGAAGACGAACCGCTGAAGCTCGGCTCAATCGGCAGCGCAATTCTTGATACCTACTACGCCAGCGTCACCGGCCACTATGTGTTGACCCGTTTCTACGAGCACGTGGAGTCTCCTGAAGCTGCCGCACCCCATCAGCAGTGGCTGGACAAGATCCGCAGCGATATGAGCAGCACAGGGGATGGCAGCCGCGAGAAACCGTACCCGACGATGACTGCCATCGAGGCTCAGATGTACGCCATCAGTCTGAATATGTCGCCGGTTGGATCCATCTATCAGTCGGGAGACACCATAGCCTTCTCCCTGCTGCTGCAGGCCAAACCCGTCGACCGGCCTATTATCAACCTCAATTTCGACCTGAGCGGCGTCTACCAGGCCGAGCGCATGGATCTGGCAGACGGTGACGACAACTTCACGCCGTTTTCTCTGATCGGCATGCTGGCAAAACGCAACGACACTGCCGCCCAGGCTGCTATCGGGGCATTTTTGGCATCCCAGGGCCGAGTGGCTGATGCCATCGATTGGCTCAAGGCTTCATCGCGACGGGGCAACCTGCTCGCCAACAGCATCCTCGCCCGAATCTACTGGGAGCAGGCCAGCTCCGCCGGCGATGAGGAATCCAGAGATGCTGCGCTGGCCGAAGTTCTGGAAAACTACCTGCACGCGATCGCACTGGGCTCCTCTGACGCAATGTACTCGCTCGGGGTGCTGTATCTGAACGAACACTATGGCGAGGAGAACCAGGCCTCCGGGATGACCCTGCTGGCCCAGGCTGCCGCAATGGACCATGCGGATGCGGCGATTTTCTTAGCCCACATCTACTACGCTGGCGAAGGGGTGGAGCGCGATCTCGAACGCGCCCGCAACTACTACATTCAGGCTGCCGCTCTGGGCAACACCGGCGCCCGCTACAGTTACGCGCGCTTTGTGATGGACCCTGACACGAACCAACCCGTCGACCCCCGCATTATCGGCTGGCTTGAAGAACTCAGCGACACTGACGATGCCACCGCGTTGGCACTCCTGGGCAACCTCCACGCCCGCGGTACCGCCACCAAGGCCAGCCCGCGGCGAGCTGTCAGCTACTACAAAAAAGCGGTCAAAGCGCAGCCGGAAAACGCCACCATCGTCAACGAAATCGCCTGGACTCTGACTGTCAGTGACGTCGAGGATATCCGCCGCGAGCGCTACGCGTTGAGCATCATGGACAAACTGATGAACAGCGACGACATCGCCCGTCGGCGTCCGGAGTATCTGGACACATGGGCTGCAGCGCATGCCGCCAACGGCGACTTTGCCCGGGCGGTTTCGCTTCAGGAAGAGGCAATCGCAGTGGCTCAGGCAGAAGAGTTTGAAGACGTACGTGACATTCTCGAAACACATCTGCAGATCTTCATCGACCGCCAGACCATCACCGAAAGGGCTCCGTGAACCAACCCGAGCAGACGGATGCTGCACCCGGTACGCCGTCGGCTCAAGTAACGCAACTGCTCTGCCTGCTACGCGACGCCGTGCCATTGATCGATCTGCGGGCCCCCGGTGAATTTGCCCGCGGCAGCGTACCCAGCGCGATCAATCTGCCCATTCTCTCCGACACTGAGCGTGCCGATGTCGGCACCACCTATAAAAACTCCGGCCAGGCCGCAGCGATCGAACTGGGCAATCGACTGGTCAGTGGCGAAGTCAGAGACGCTCGACTCAAAGCCTGGCGGGATTTTCTCACCCGTCACCCCGACGCCCGGTTATTCTGCTGGCGCGGTGGACTGCGTTCAGAAACCGCACAGCAATGGCTGAAAGCTGCAGGTGTTTCAGCACCACGCGTCGCTGGAGGCTACAAAGCATTGCGCAATGCCTGCCTGGATGCACTTGGGTCAGCAACAACGACTAAACGCTGGGTTGTGGTCGGTGGGAGAACGGGTTCAGGCAAAACCCTGCTGCTGCAACGCACGCCACTTGCCATTGACCTGGAAGGTCTGGCCAACCATCGCGGCTCTGCATTCGGCGCCCGGGATACTCCTCAGCCGGAAACCGCAAATTTCGAAAATCAGCTGGCGGTTGTGCTGCTGCAACATCAGCACTCGGTGCTGTTGCTTGAAGACGAGAGCCGGACCATCGGCCGACTGGCAATTCCAGAATCCTGGCACAGCAAAATGCAGAGCGCCGAGTTGATCATCCTGGAAACAGATATGGCCAGCCGCTGCGCAAATATCCGCCGCGAGTATGTCGATGAACCGCTGCAACAAGGGCTACCAGAGGCAGACCTGGCGCAGCGCATCGAAGACGCGCTCGATCGCATTGCGCGCCGGCTGGGCGGGGCAAGACACACCGAGGTCAAACGACTGCTCGCTGAGGCGTTCGACAACGGCAATCACAGCGCCTGGATTGAGCGTCTGCTGAGCTGGTACTACGATCCCATGTACGACTATCAGCTGGAAAAAAAGCACCAGCGGGTGACGCTCACCGGCGATGCGGACACCCTCCTCAACTATCTCAACAGCGAGCTGCAGCCGCTTGGCTGAGCGTTACCACCCTGCATTCAAACTGACGGCTCAGTGGTCGTGGTCGTGGTCGTGGTCGTGGTCGTGGTCGTGGTCGTGGGGCCGAGCCTGAAATTCTGCGAGCCGAGCGCCCAGCAGTTCGCCATCGAGCAGATCCTTCTCGGCTAATACGGCTTCGAAAGCCGCGAGAAAATGCTGGTAATACTCGTAGTCGTCCGCATCGTCAGCACTTCGATCCGACAGCCCGATGATCCGGATCAGATGAGCGCGGAACTCATCCCAGCTGAAGGCCCCAGCCTGCGCGAGCGTTCGCGCCATACCGAACGCCCGACCCTGCCACGGTGCCTCGAACAACACCTCACCATTGGCCATCGGCGGCGCCAGTTCATCGGTGAGTTCCAGTTCTTCACTCACAGTCCTTGTCTCACAGTCCTTGTCTCACAGCGCTCGACTCACAGACCGCAACGCCGATCATTGCGTCCCTGGATACGATTTCTGCAAGCGCCCGTTCATCCAGATGCTCGGTGCCAGCGGGTCGCTCGGGTAACACCATATAGCGGACCTCAGCGCTGGAATCCCAGACTCTGACTTCTTTGTCCGGATCCAACTCAACGCCGAATTCCGCCAGCACGGCCCTCGGTTCACGAACCGAGCGTGATCGATAAGCCGGATCCTTGTACCACTTCGGCGGCAGACCAAGGACAGCCCACGGATAGCAGGAACACAAGGTGCAGACCACCATGTTGTGTACGTCCGGGGTGTTTTCCACCACCACCAGCTTCTGAACTTCGCCGCCAACAAACTTGAATTCATCCACCGCGCCGGTGCCGTCTGCAAGCATGCGGCGGCGGAAATCTTCGTCCACCCATGCCCGCGCCACCATGCGGGCCCCGTTCATCGGACCAACCCGTTCGTTGTAAAATTCCAGGGTCTGGTCGATTTCCGCTTCGCTGAGCAGACCTTTTTCTATCAGCAGCGACTCAAGCGCTTCGGCACGAAGTGCCGGGATCGATGTATCGCTCATGGGTTATTACCTTTTTCAAGATCAGCGGCTGACAAATAGCTTTCGAACAGATCAAGACACACCCGGGTGCCCGGCTCAGCGCCAGCACCCCACAATTCTTCGCCGCTGAATTCCACGGTATAGAGATGTTCAGGCTGTTCGCCAGCACCGTGGGCGTTGCTGTCCGGCAAAACCCAGACCTCGTGCAGAGCCCGAATCACGCCACACCGGTTGCGCGCATAGGCGGGTAATCGGGTATGCCCCGAACTCGGCGCTGCCGCAGTCTGCACCCGCTGACCCAACTCGTGCAGCGGTGGAGCGCTCACCGGCCTGCGAGCGCCGCTAGCAGTTTCCGCGGCGATGGGGCCAAGGGCAGGATCCGGTCGTGCGGCGATCAAAGCATCAGCGTCACCACCGCTGGCGACTACCCGCTCCGCCAGCTCCTCGCTGCTTACCACCCTGGCTTCCACCAGCAGATTTTCAACGGCACCCAGCCAGCGTCCGTAATAGCTGTGGGTCAGATAGGCAACCGGATCGATGCGTTCGACTGCAAAGCGAAACTGGTCGGTGTTCTGAAGCGCACCGCAACTGCGGGCCGTGCGCGTCATCGTGAAGACCGCCGCTTCCCAGCGAGCGGCAAAAGCCTTTTCGGGAAGATTTCGCTCAATAGTGCCAAAGCCCTGTTTGCCGCCAAGATCGTGAATCCCATCCATCCGTTAACCTCCGGAGACTTCGCGCAGGATCGGGATACCGTCTCCCGCGTGCTGGAACGGCATGGAAAAGCTGTGCTCACCTGCCACTACTTCGTAAACCGTGTCGTCTGGCATGATCACATCAGCCGCACAGTTACACGGCACAAGCACGCTTAGCTCGAACGCCTGGTCGGTGATCTGCCAGCTGACCTGGTAGCGGCCGTTAATGGTATCCAGGGCTGCTTCAACAGCCCGCACCGGAGGGCCTGCAGATGCGGTGGCAGCGCTTCCGGCAATCCCCCCCAGCAACGGTCTCGGCTGAATCCTCATCCGCCGAAAAGCGTTAGCAGACTCACCCAGATCGCGCCCCTGATCCATTCCTGCCAGTGATCCGATCAGCCACTCCAGGACACCACAGCGTGCCATCTGCGCGAGTTCAGCATCATCATCCAGCGCCGCGTTCGCCAGGCCCAGAACACGTTCATACACCGCTTCAATGCGACCCAGCAGAGTCAGAGTCCGCAACAGTTCCGGAACCAGCGCGGGTATTGCCATCGACTCGCTGCTGCGATGCTGCCCCGACTCAAGGTGCCGAAACAGCTCAGCCAGCGCGACAGCGCGCTCGGGAGCATCCAACAACCCCTGACTCAGCGCACCCACATAGGCACTCAACCGGTCGGTCACCAGTCGTCCATCTGCACTCACAAATCGCCGCCGGAAAGCCTGACGAATGGCAGCCGCCTGTATCTCGAAGTCTTCCAGATCCGCTAGCTTACCGAGTACTCCGGCGATCCGAGCCGCGGTGCGTACGGATCGGTAGTAGCCGAGGGTGGCATAGAGATCCCCCGGCGGTTTACCGCGGATGTGGTGTGGAAGTTCGGCAGCAAGACCGTTCAGATATCGGCTGATGCTGTCATATCCAGCCTCCAAAGCTCTACGGTCACCTAACAGCCGGAACTGCTGCCAGGCGCCTTCTACAAGTGCGTCCGCATAGACCTCCTGCACCGGCACACGGCTGCGGGTGTCGATCCCGTGAACATCATCAAGAAATAGAAAATCGAGGTCAGGTGGCGCCGGTACCATGGCCGGAAAGCCATGGTCTTCCAGCTGCGCGGCTCGGACATCCGTCAACCAGCAGTCGAGCTCCGCTTCAGCAGCATGGGTCAACAGCCAGGCTTTGATTCGCAGAGTATTGTCCGCCGTCCAGCCCTGCCGGCGATCGGCAGACAAGGTCGCAAACGGGACCGTCTGCAGACAGGATGCCAGATAACTCTGCTGTGCTTCGAACAGTTCGTTGAGCTCGGCACGATCACTGACAAAACTGGCTGTCACCGCGACCGGTTGACCCAGTTCTTCGACGCACACCTCCAGTTCACGATCGTCATGCAGATCGCCACTGATTTCCAGGTAACGAAAACCCTGCAGTGAAAACTGGCTCACCAGCGATTCTGCCGGTTCCACTCCAGCTGCGACGTGCACGTCTTCGCCGCTGACATCGATCAGTTGCCCTTGCGCATCAATGCCAAGCCCATAGCGAAGCGTCAACAGCGCGCCGGCGGGTAAAGCGCAGGTAACGCGCGCTCTGCCGACCCGTACTCCCGGTAGCGCAAACAGTCGTCGACCATCGGCCACCTGTTGCAGCTCAGGCACCGTTTCCCGCAGTTTACAAATCGACCGCTGACGCGCAGCGGTGATACTGATATCACGTTTATTGACAAGCACCGGAAACACCGGGCTTGCGAAGTCGGGCGAACTCCAGCGCGGGTCCCGCTGGCGCCAGTCACAGCTTTCCCCAGCGATCGGATCAGCACTGAGAATCCAGGATGCAGACCACTGCCAGTTCTCGTCGCTGGCGATGATCAGGGTTGCTCCGGATTTCAGTTGAATATTCAACTGGGCAAGCAGCTCCGGACGCTGGCCGTAATGTTCCCGCCTGCCCGGGCTGGTTCGACCCGCAAACCAGCCGTCACCCAGCAGCACGCCAATTGCATTCGCACCCGCTCGCAGGGCTCCAGTAACATCATAAGTCTGATAAACGGCGTGGCGATTGAAGTCACACCAGCCAGGTGCAATCACATCATCGCTGACCTTCTGGCCGTTGATTTCGACCTGATGCAGACCGAGGGCAGCAACATACAGACGTGCGGATTCTGGTGCGGCTGCAAGTTTAAAAACCCGCCGCAGACAGGGCACCGGCACACTGGTTGCTCGACTGCCACTCAGCGGCGCGCTGATCCACCGGGCGCGCCAATCCGTAGGTGCCAGCAACCCGGCTTCGAACAGCGCGGGTTCACTCCAGGGGCTCGGCAGACCGTCACTGTCGAAGGTGCGAACTTTCCAGAACACCCGCCGGCCGCTCACCAGGCGCTTGCCTCGATAGACAACGCTGGTGGCCGACGACTCTACTCGGCCACTATCCCACAGGTCCCCTTCATCCAATGCCAGCAGATCAGGTGCGCTGGCACCCAGCAACTCGTACGCGGTTTGAATTTCTGCCGGGCGTGGGTCATCGGGCCACCACGACAAACGCGGTGACAATTCGTCGATACCAATCGGATCTTCGAGATATTCGCAGCGGAGCCTCAGGGGCGCACCCTGCATGAGCCGTCCAGGTCCCAAACTAGAGCGATAAGTTTGCGCCCTGGGCTTGAGTCAGGCAAGCGGCTCGCGGATAAACGCCTGCACGGAATTCACCACGGCATCGAGCTGATCGTGGTGCACCCAATGCCCGGCATCCGCAATGTCTTCCAGCCGTCCCTGGGCAAAGTGTGCAATGGTCCCGTCTTGTCCAGTGCGGTGGGCGAAGCCTTGTTTGGCATTGAGACAGAGGGTCGGACAGGAGATGTTGCGCCAGATTTCAGTCATCTCATCTTCGGGAATCCGATACGCGGGAAACGCATGAGTATAGTTGTCGAACTTCCAGCTGAAGGTACCGTCTTCGTTCTGATTGGTGCCGTGGATCGTCAGATAGCGTGCCTGGGCTTCACTGAGATGCGAGTTGGCTTTGTGCATGCGCTCAAAGGCCGCCTCAAGTGATGGATATCGTTTCGGTTGGCGCGCCGCCAGCGTTCGGGTGTTCTCCATCCACATCGACAGACGCTCGGTCACCGATCCCGACATCATACCCGGCCACAGACCGACACCTTCGATCAGCACCAGCTTCTCCACCAGTTCCGGATGCAGGCCGGCAAACAGCGACGCTAAGGTACCGCCCATTGAGTGGCCAACCACCAGCAGCGGTTGCAGTTCGCGCTGCCTGACCAGTTGGGCGAGATCATAAACATAGTCAATCATGTGGTAGCTGGAACCACGCACCCACTGCGAATCGCCATGGCCCCGCAGGTCCGGCGCTACCACGTGATAGTCATTGATGAACGAATCCGCAAACCAGTCCCAGGTGTGACAGTGATCCTGCACTCCATGCACCAGCAGCAGGTGCGGTGCATGGCTGTTACCCCAGTCCAGATAATGCAATCGCAGACGTTGTGAGTAGTAGCTGTGAGAGGTTGGACGTCTTGCGATGGTCATAATATCGAGTTCCGGGGGGATTTTATGTCAGTTTATGTGTCTTTGTGCCAGCCTTGGGGCCTAGAAACCATCGCAGACCCCCTGCCAGGATGCAATCGGCCGCCCATTTTCGGCCTCTCCAGGCTATCGGCGCCGAATCGAAAAAATAGCGTTACCTAAGGTTGCATTCGCTGTTACTTTAGGTAACATAGCCTCCAGATCGACGAGAGATACCCACCCCTCCCCTCCCTCCCCTTCTCCGGGTATCTCTCTTCATCTACCCCCTCCCTAGACTCGTGGGCGGGGTTAGAGATCACCAGATC
>Ga0316194_10001262_pt1 | contig 17296 bp, 13 predicted proteins | sample CroRivsedime1_MG_FD_204936 | JGI IMG/M metagenome (GOLD analysis project Ga0316194, IMG submission 204936) | Coastal sediment microbial communities from Maine, United States - Cross River sediment 1 | ecosystem: Environmental > Aquatic > Marine > Coastal > Sediment | place: USA: Maine...
ACCGCCAGGCCATTACTGTCATAGAGCAAACTGGCCGTGCCACTTTCCCACTGCGCACTGGCACTTTCGCCGTCACCATAGTTTCGGGTAACAACGACAGAGCGCGCACCGGCGGTGCCGCGAACAACGGGAGCAAGCCCCTCCTCCCAGGCGCTTTCCAGGTGCAGCTCCAGCTGGCCCTGCAGTTTAAAACCTGGCGGGAGCAGGGTCTGCAGGTACCTCAAATCACCGCTGGCGTCGATACTGGCACTGCCCTGACTTCCCAGCAGCAACTCTCCCGGGCAGATGCTGGCCTCTTCCCTGGACCAGCAATGGTTCGCCACCGCCAGCTGTCGCGTAGCGCCAAGCCACTCCAGTGCAACCGCCTCGGCTAATCGCCACACGCCATGGGTAGACTGTAATGTGGCTGGCTGTAATGTGCCGCGCCACTGCTCGCCCTGCATAGCGCCAAGCAATTGCAGTGATCCTTCCATGTCTCCCTGACTGTCCAGATCAAATTGCTGGCGCTGCCTGCCACCGGATCCGGCGAGCGTAATAGTGGACAGTTCAAGCTGTCTGGCTCGCAACTCGCTTAAGGTTGCACTCAGGGAAAATTCCGCCGCGGCATCCAGGGAGTGGTTGCCGGACAGAATACCGGTTGCCACGCTAATCCCGCCCCAGTCCAGATCCTGTAACGTAGCGGAGTAGTCCAGCTGCTGCAGGGAACTATCCAGTTGCGCCTGTAATTGCAGTTCCCCCCGTGCCCCGGGTTGCCAGCGGCCCAGGTCAGGCACCGACAATGTCAACTCCCCTGAACGCTGCGCCAGAGCAGCACCGCGCAGGGACAGTTTTGCATCGTTTACCGTCGCTTGAAGGTCACTGCCCGCGAGGCGCCAATCCTGGTTCACCTGCAATTGGCCGCGCACGCTCGCAGGCTGTTCATTGATGTCACCGTTAATATCGATATCCGAAAGCGACAGCTGCCACTGTTCTGCCGACAGCTGTGCATCCAGGTTCAGCCGCCCTTGAAGCTGGCCTGATATGGCGTCATTAATTACCGGCAAAGAAAACCGGTTTGCCACAAGCGACAGCAACAGGTGCTGCTGTGGACCAGTGTGCCATTCGCCTTGTGCCGACAGGTCGATAAGGTCCGACGCATCCTGTAGATGCACTTTCTCTAAATGGACGAGACCCTGACGATGCTCTGCGTTGACGCCCAGCTGTAAACCCTTGTAGCCAAGACCACTCACCGCAGCCTCAAATGCCAGGGACTGCTGGACCAGCGAGCCCGACAAAGTCGCGTGCCAGGGTCCCTCCAGGACCAGTTCTCCCAGTGGTTCAGGCATACCCTCGACATTGCCCAACGCAAAGGCCTGCGGCCAGTCGACATCAACCCCGGCCTGAAACGGCAGGTTTCGGTCGATAGCGCTGAGCTGGGCCTGAGCGGATATCGCTGGCTCACCCTGTGAGACCAGCTGCAATTCCATTTGGGCCAGACTACCGCGGGCCTGCAGGCTGACATCCCGGCCGTGCAGGCCCTGCCACAGCGCCGGGCGTGCCAGCTTGAGGGCACTATCGGCATGCAACGGCCAGTTATCGCGAAAGTCGATATCGCCCTGCAAGGACACCTCGCCCCATTCACTACTGAACGCATCGAGCCGTTCCAGGTGCAATTGCGTATTGCGCCACTCCCCGGCCAGCAGCAACTGCTGCAGTCCTGCCGTGCTGCCGTAAAAGCTCCAACCAGGTTGCAGGAGGCGCAATTCATCGACCGACAGTATCAGTGGCAAGTCAATTTTCGGCAGGACAACCAGGCCATCGACCGGCAAATCCGGATCATCCTCACCAGCCAATTCCAATACCGGGCTATCCAATACCGCATTTGTAATTGCGATGGTAGAGCCATGGACAAGAGCACCCAGTTCAGCTGCGCCATTGCGCCATTCACCCCCGTTCCAGCGCACCCGGGTATTACCTATAGACAACTGCTGTGTCTCCAGGCCCACGGGGAATACGAAGAGTGTGCTGTCGGTCTCGTCGCTTGCCTGCGCTGCGTCGCCGGGAGCCTCTTCCCGGGAGGGCGCTATGGCAATATCCAGGGTATCGGCTGCCAGGTAACTGAAGCAAAAAGCACTGCGCCACAGGCATGCCAGATCGAGCCGGGCCACCACGGCTTGCAGCTCAATCGCGAGCGTACCGGTATCCAGGGCAATATGCTCCAGCGAGAGATCTGAGCCAAGGGTACCGCTGCCGTAGCGAATATCCAGCGGTGTATATTCATGCAGCGACGCTATCAGCACGCGCGTACCGCGCTCGGTAAAGGGTGCAATCACCAGCCCTGTGATCAGCAACACAAGCACCAACAGCAATGCCCGTACCAGCGTCTTCAAAACTCGGCCCCCACCGTCAGGTGCAGCTGCCAGTCGGGATTGTCGTCGCTAAGGCTGTTGGCGAATTCGATGCGAACTGCGCCTACCGGCGTAATATAGTGAACACCAAAGCCTGCGCCATAATTGAGATCGAATTCGCCGTCATCGAAAGCATCACCACCATCCACGAACAAGGCCCCGCGCCAGCTATTGGTAAAATAATACTGGTATTCCAGGCTGGCAATGGCCAGCCTGTCACCGCCAACAACAAGGGTTTTTTCCTTGCCATCGGCCCGCAATACATCAAGTTCATTGCCGATAGACTGGTAAGAAAATCCGCGGATGCTCTGGTTGCCACCGGCAAAAAAATTCAATGACGGTGCCAGCTCTGCGCGATCACCACTGGCGGTCTCCGCAATACCGAATTCGGTTCTCCCGACAAACCTGTGCCTGGGAAAAGGCATCGCAATATAACGCAGGTTACCCACGAATCTGGCCAGGTCTATATCCGAGCCCAGTTCCTGATTGCCCAGCTCCAGAGTATACAGCTGGCTGAAACCGCCACTGGGATCGACGATCGAACCGCTATGCGTGCTATGCGACAGAGAGGCACCCAGCAATAAATAGTCATTCGTTACGCTTTCCTGCAGCACTTCCCAGGTCTCGGTAAGCCCGCGCAAAGAATAGCTGTAAACCCAGCTTTGCTTGCGTTTCTCCCGCCGGGCACCCAGCTCATCCTGCTGGCTGTCCAGGTCACCAAACTCATTTTCCTCAGTACGGGCCCACAGTTGCAGGATATCGTTGAGAGGATGCCTCAGGGGTATATTGTAAGTAACACGACCGCTTGGGTTAATGCCGGAGTACTCCAGCCGGGTTACCTGGCTGTGCCCGTGCCGATTAATTTTGGGGGTGCTCCAGGTCATGGATATGCGTTCTTCGGTGTCGGTGCTATAACCCACACCGACATTGAAACTGTGGCGTTTGGCTGGCGTCAATAAAACGCGAATCGGTACCTCGCCCTGCTGGCGCTGTTGTATTTCCGGCTGCACGGCTACGCTGGCAAAAAATCGGGTGAGCTGCACCTGCCCCTGGAACTGCTGCAGCAATTTTTCCTCAAAGAAATCCCCCCGTTGGAAAGTGCGCAGCGCATTCAGCAAGTCGTCATCGACGTTCTCATCATCGTGGATTAACTCCCCGAAGCGATAGCGAATGCCGCTGGCATAGTGGACAAAAACATCGGCGGTGCCGCCAACCGCTTCCACCTCAACACGGCTGAGTGCAATCTTGCCGTCAAAATAGCCGTGGCGCTGCCCCAGCGACAGCAGCTTATTGCGAAAACTCTCGAAGCGACCATGGTGCAGCACATCACCCGTGGCAAAGCCCACTTGCTCGATGGCCCGGGCAAATTCAGCGTCATCTGCCGCCGCCCCCAGCAACTGCAGGCTGATGTTGCGAATATGGACCGGCTCCCCCGGATCTACGCGGATATCCAGCTGCCACACCGGGCCTTCTCTTTGCACCTCCAGGTCAATGTCCGGGCGATAATAGCCAAGCGCCTGCAGTGCATTTTCGACTCGCTCACGCGCGGACACCAGTAAGTTCAGCCGTTCCTGTGCTGTTTCGGGAGGGTCGCCCAGGAAGGCGCGGGCGTTGCGCTGCAGCTCACCATCCAGCCCCGTCAGCGTGTACTTCAGATTTGGCTGTGCCGCCCAACCGTAGCTGGAAAACAGCAGTACAAGCAGCAGTATTATTCTGGGCATCAGGGACATACCCGGTACCGCAATGCGCAGGATCAGGCCAATAGCGCAGTGCCCCAGTAGTTATAGGCGGCTATTTTTGGAGAGTTAGGCAGGTACATTTGCTCCATTGAGTTGACGTTGAAACCACCCTCTGCCAATAGTTGCGGAATATTCCGGTTGAGATTGCAGCCGCCCAGTAAGCTACGCCACATGGGATTGACCCGATCCTGCCACTTACGCACGGCGGGGTCAGGGGCCATGCCATGCTCGCAAAAAATCAGTTTCCCCCCCGGCCGCAAGACTCGCGCCATTCCCTTCAAAGCCGCAATTGGATCCGGGATGGTACACAGCGCATAGGTCACCAGAACCGTATCAACGCTGTCATCGGCAAGGGGTATCTGTTCACCGGACAAGCCTATAAATTCGACATCAAAATCCAGGTGGGCGGCGCGCTCCCCGGCCAGCTCCCAGGATTTTTCCGAGGGGTCCAGGCCAATCAGCCGATCTACCCGGGAGGACTGGTAATAGGGCAGGTTCAGGCCCGTCCCAATACCTATTTCAAGAACTTCTCCACTGGCCTGGGGTACAACTTTTTCCCGTTGCTGCATAATGGGTTTGGTGCCGCAGGCGCAATTGATAATACGTGGCAGGATATGCCTGTCATAAAAGCTCATTTTAATTGTTCCCGATCAAATTCAACCCGATTATAGTCTCTTACCGCGGGCAAAAATACGCTAAAGTTAGGCAAAACAACAGGACGCCACCATGTTCGAAACACTGGAAGTTGGCAAGCGAATCAAAGGCAGCGAGTTCAACAAGCTGGCACTTCCGCTGCGACAGAATTTGCTGGCGGCGCAGTTTGATCTGGCCGAACGCGATTATCCGGTGATCATTGTCATCGCGGGCCTGGACGGTGCGGGCAAGGGCTCACTGGTGCACCGTCTTAACGAGTGGATGGACCCCCGGGGCATCCAAACCAATACCTTCTGGGAACACTCGGACGAGGAGGAATCGCGGCCTTTCTTCTGGCGCTTCTGGCGCCGCCTGCCCGCGCGCGGCCAGATCGGGATATTCCTGGGTTCCTGGTATACGGCCCCCGCACAGGCCATGCTCGAGGGGCACATTGATGCCGCCGAGTTCGCCGTGCGCTGCAAGCAAATCGAAACCTTTGAACATACGCTGGTAGACGATGGTGCCGTCATTATCAAGATCTGGCTGCACGTCAGTAAAGAAACGCAGCGTCTGCAGCTGGAAGGAATGGCTCCGGACAAGCAACAGAATCCACGGGTTTCCGATCATCCCTATGAACTGGTTGGAAAGTATGAACAAACCCTGGAGGTTTGCGAACAACTTATTCTGGGAACCGACTCCAGCCATAGTCCCTGGCAACTGATCGAGTCAGAAGATCGTAACTATCGCGATATCACCGCTGGGCAGATCGTGCTCGATGCAATGACTGCAAAGTCATCAACACCTGCCCAGACAATGGTCCAAAATGGTCAAAGACCTACTACCATTAGCGCCCAGCCCACCGTCCTGGATACTGTGGACCTGAGCCTGACCATGGAACGCGACCGGTATAAAGAGCAACTTTCAAAATACCAGGCAAGACTACAGGACCTGGCCTGGGTGGCTTACCGCCGGAAACGTTCGGTAGTTGCAGTGTTCGAAGGATGGGATGCAGCGGGCAAAGGCTCGGCTATTCGCCGGGTAACCGGTGCCATCGACCCTCGCCTGTACCGGCTGGTGCAGTTTGCCGCACCCACAGACGAAGAACTCGCCCACCAATACCTGTGGCGTTTCTGGCGAAATATCGAACGCGATGGCCGCTGTACTTTTTTTGATCGCTCCTGGTATGGCCGTGTCCTGGTAGAGCGCGTGGAGGGCTATGCCACCGCCGATGAGTGGCAGCGGGCCTATGCGGAAATAAACCAGTTCGAACAGCAGTTGGTGGAGCACGGCAGTATCGTAGTCAAGTTCTGGATTCACATCAGTAAAGATGAGCAGATAAAACGATTTAAGGCTCGTGAAAAAGAAGCCCATAAACGCCACAAAATCACCGAGGAGGATTGGCGCAACCGGGAAAAGTGGCATGAATATGCCCAGGCCGTGGACCAGATGGTCAGCCGAACCAGCACCAGCCATGCTCCCTGGACCCTGGTCTCAGGCGACGATAAACCCTATGCCAGAATTCAAATTCTCAAAACATTCTGTAAGACCATGAAACGCGCGCTGGAGGATTGAAGCATGCGCGCCATGGTGTTACAGCGGCAAAATGAGCCACTGGTATTACAGGAACTCCCTGTACCCTCCCCCAGCCCTGAGCAGGTACTGCTGCGCGTCACCGCCTGCGGCGTTTGCCGCACCGACCTGCACGTGGTCGATGGCGACCTGCTCGAACCGAAGTTGCCCCTGGTGCCGGGACATCAGATAGTAGGCGAAATAGAGGCAGTTGGCGCGGCGGTCAAAGATTTCCATCCCGGCCAGCGCGTCGGTGTACCCTGGCTGGGAGGTAGTTGCGGCCATTGTGACTACTGTTCACGAGACCAGGAAAACCTGTGCGATCTGGCGCGTTATACCGGCTACCAGATTGATGGTGGGTTTGCAGAGTACGCCGTGGCCGACGCTGCCTACTGTTTTCCCCTGCCAGATAGTTACAGTGACCTGCAGGCCGCCCCGTTGCTGTGCGCGGGGCTGATCGGTTATCGCGCCTATCGCCTGGTGGAGCATTGTCACAGCATAGGACTGTACGGCTTTGGTGCAGCGGCACACATCCTCATTCAGGTAGCGCGCTACCGGAACCAGGCAGTCTACGCATTTACCCGGGACGAAGACACGCAGGCCCGGTCTTTCGCCCGGGAACTGGGTGCAACCTGGGCAGGCGGGTCATCTGAATCCGCACCTGTAGCGCTGGATGGCGCCATCATCTTTGCCCCGGCAGGCGAACTGGTACCACAGGCCCTGCGCGCCGTACGCAAAGGTGGGCGCGTGGTTTGCGCAGGCATACATATGTCGGATATTCCCAGCTTTCCCTACGACATACTCTGGGGAGAACGGGAGATCTGTTCAGTGGCAAACCTTACCCGGCGTGACGGAGAGGAGTTCCTGCCGCTGGCGGCACAGATACCGGTGCATACCACGGTACACCCCTACCCGCTGGAAAAGGCCAACCAGGCCCTGGATGACCTGCGCCATGGCCGGTTCAACGGGGCCGCAGTACTGCTGCCCTGAAACCGCGCCAGTCGCCGCGGAAAACTCAGCTGGCTGGCGCCCCGCCCTTTATTTCCCGCACATGAAATACGCCGAACAGAAAAACATTCAGCAAGTGTCCAGGCAGGGAACCCCCGGCGCGCTGGCAGGTCTTGAAAAAAACCACAACTTCCACCAGATGGGCCACAGCCAATATCACCAGTATGCGCAGTCCCCAAATACCCGCCTGGGTATCTCCCATGAACAGCGCCAGGCCGGCCAGAACGGCATAGCTTGCGAGTAGTGTCATCTTTGCTGCGGACATTTAATTCTCCCTGGGGATTGTATTTACGGATAAGCCTGTGGGTCCAGGCGGTGCATTTCCGCCTCGATCCAGCGCTCAACCTCCGCCATCAACTCACCGGCTTCCCGACCCTCTGAAGGCACCGGCTCGCCGATAGAGACGTCAATGGTACCAGGCAAAAACGAAAAAGAACGGGCTGGCCAACACCTCCCTGAGGTAACGGCAATAGGTATAACATAGGCGCCAGTGGTCACCGCGAGTCGGGTAGCGCCACTTTTGTAATTGCCTTTTTTGCCCCGCTCAATGCGAGTACCCTCGGGAAACATAATGACCCACTTGCCCCGGTCCATCAGCACCTGGCCCTGCTCTGCGACCTTGCTCCAGGCCTCGCTGCGTTTGCCGCGATCGATATGAATCATGCCCAGGCTTCCGATACACCAACCAAAAATCGGAATACGCAGCAGTTCTTTCTTGAACACGTAGGCCAGAGGATGGGAGGTCATGCTGGGAAAAAAGAAAGTTTCCCAGGTGGACTGGTGCTTGGGACACAGGATGATCCGCCGCATATCATCTGCTGCGGGCAGATTATCTTCTCCATGCAAGCGGTACTGCACACCGCCCAGGATCCGCGCCGCACCCACCACACCTTTTAGCCAGGGCACCGCGAACCACCACCACAGTTTGTCATGTGATAAAAACAGGGTGGAAAATACCAGGGCCAGCCCCATCGGAATAATAGATATTACGATCCATGCGAATACCAGGGTGGAACGAATAAAGTTCATGCAGATGGTTCCGGAAACTTACTGTGGTGCATTAAAGCAGATTGTGGGGCCCAGAGAAAATATGCTGACTGTTTTCTGTGGCAAATAGCGTTACCATGACCTGAAAACGCTGCAGGGTATCCTTAATGGCGATGCGACATCCCGGGCTTGACTCACTCAGTAATGCAGCCTGTGCCGACGGGGACCACTGCCACGGAAATGAACTGGTGCACAGCTGCGTCAGCAAGGCCCTGCGGCGTTTAAGCGCCTGCCTATTCCTGTTCTGCTTTGCGATGATGGCCGAGCAGGTTCATCCCGCCGAGAGCACGCGCCAGGAATTGGTGCGCGATAACCGGGTTCTGGAAATTCACATCAGCTCGCAGTTCAGCGAGAACATGCGCCAGAACCTGGTGGAGTGGCTGCATTTCATCGCCACCTCGTTGCAACAGGTGTATGGCCACTGGCCGCGACAACGCTGGCAGATCTCGGTGGCCCCCACTTCAGCCGGGTCCGGTGACCCCATACCCTGGGCACAGGTCCACCGGGGTGAACCCGACCGTGTGGAATTCTTTACCGCAGCCCGGGCCAGCGTAGCCGAGTTAAAGCGGGCCTGGACCAGCTATCACGAACTCGCCCATCTGCTCATCCCCTATCGTGGCTACGGAGACGCGTGGTTCAGCGAGGGGCTGGCCAGTTACTACCAGAACCTCCTGCAGGCGCGCAGTGGCGTAATCACCGAGCAGCAGATGTGGCAAAAGCTATACGATGGCTATCAGCGCGGCCTGGCCGAAAGCACATTCGACGGTATGGCGCTGCAGGAAGCCAGCAGACAAATGCGTCAGCAAGGCGGTTTCATGCGGGTCTACTGGAGCGGCGCCTGGTATTTCCTGGCGGCAGACGCTCGCCTGCGCCAGCAATCCGGTGGCAAATACACATTGGATACGGCCCTTGAAAAGCTCAATGCGTGTTGCGCGGACCAGCAACTGTCGGTCCCCGAAATCGTGAGCAGGCTGGACCAGCTGAATCGGGTGATCCTGTTCCAGGGCCTGTATGAAGAACTGGTGAGCTCCACAAGTATTCCTCCCTATGAGCCCATCTATGCCAGCCTGGGAATAGCGCTGGACAACGGCAAGGTCGTGCTGCAGGGCAGTGGCCCGGGGGCGCGCCTGCGGCAGCAGATTGCCAGCGGCAAGACCCTGTAATTGTCTGCCGGCGGCGTTATACTAACTCGTTTGCAAGCTGCCGATTGAAGGCGAACCAGGCCATTGAAAAAACCCGTATCAAAAGATGATATTCGCGCTGAACTGGAGAATGCCACTGAACGGTTTCTGCAACAGGGCGGAAATGTGGAAAATATCCCCCGGGGTATCAGCGGCAAGGATCCCGGGGATGCCCCAATTTTCCTCAATCGCAGATTATTCGTAGAGCCCCGCACCAAACGCACCCTGGTGCCGGAAGTGGTAGCGGCAATCGAGGCGCGACGCAAGGACAAGGTGTCGCGCAAACCTCAGCGCAAGCGCAGCCGTCTGCCGCAGCCGCGACGCAAAATTATCTACGATGATTTCGGTGAGCCACTGAGAAAAATCTGGGTGGACGACTAGGGATTTTTCAGGCAAGAAAAAAGGGGCCGAAGCCCCTTTCAGTACACACTAGCTTATCATTCAGGAAAAGCGACGGCGAACGCCACTCAGCAAGCCACCCAGCGCCAGGAAGGCACCGCCAGCCAGACCGATCAGGAACAGCGGGCTTGCCGTGGTAGGCATTTCCGTAGCTGCACCAATATCCATCATGTCGGAATCGTCCAGACCGTCATCGTCTACCACCGCCAGGGCGAAACGATCTTCCGGCAGGTACACGTTCAGCTCCTGACCACGAGACAGATCGCTGGCGCGATAACTGCGACCGGCAATATTTGCACGCCAGCTGCTATCCAGCGTCACCGAGCGGCTGTCGCCCAGGGTACCGTCGGTATGCTTGGGACGAAATGTCATGGTGTTGCCACGCACACGAACCACCTCGACAGAAGTCTTGGCGTACAACTTGCCGTCCTTCTCGTACACGGTCTGACACATCGCCGCAATGTCAGGATTCAGCGCCAGTACTTCCGCAGACCAGTTCAGGTCGGCACAAGTGACTGTAGTACTTTGAACTGCACCGGTACTGGTGGTCTCCTGCGCCATCAGCTGTCCCGCTGACAGGGCAAGTGCCATTCCTACTGCTGCTACTACCTTCTTCTTGGACATGTCAAATCCTCCTTTAGTTTTGATTGACATAGGTTGTGTCAAGCTGCGCGGTCACGATGAATCGCTTGGGCGCATGCCCGACAAAATAAAACGGGTAACAGGTCACCAGGGTGACCGTCTGATCCTTGGTATCTCGTAACAGGCGCTTATCGCCGATTGCCACTATTTCGGTAGCGGCAATGTGAAAACGCTTGGGGCCCTCCAGGGTCTCCAGCAAGATGGGGTCGCCCACTTTGATATCCTTAAGGGCGCGAAAATAACCGTCCCGGTGGCCCGAAATACCGATATTGCCGGGTTCATGGGGATAGGCCATACCGTCAATGATACCGGCGCCACGATCCATCACCAGTTCCGAATTGCTCTGGTATACCGGCACTTTGACTCCAACCGAGGGGATTTCCAGCACGCCCACCACGGGCGGCAGCTCCGCCTGCAGACTGGCCTGGTAATCGGCGACGCGACCGGGGGCCCACAGGCTGGTGTCGGGATCACCTGCGCTTTGCGCCAGGGCAGATTCTAAAGATGCAGTATCTGCAACAGGCTGGACAGTGGGGGAAGGATCGACCGCGTACATCTCGGCAGCCTGCTGGAATTCAGAAATGCCACCTTGGCGCTCCACTTCACCCTGGGCCAACTGCACCAGGAAAAAGCCGGACAGCGCAACGCCCGCCGCATAACAAAGCAACTCGCCCGAACGGTACACTAGTGGGCCCAGTCTAACCGGCATGTTTCAGTGCATTCCCCTAAGCAGATGCAACTTTAGCGCCTGCAACAACGTTATGTAAACCATAGCCTGTATTCTAGTATCTTTATCCAAAGACGCCAGCTTATGTCATTTTTGAAATACAAGCGTGCAATCTAACCTCATTATTCTCATGACTGCAATAGCAATTCAGGCACCGCTGCTGCTTTTAACGTACATCGAGAACACACCGAGCGCTTTATCTCGCCATAAGCCCTCAAGAATTAACGCCCCGGTACCCGCTATTTAAACCGACAGCACCGCCTATGGTTATTCCATTGCAATAAAATTCAAGCCTGACTACCTTAACACGCTCAACCATAGCCGGAGTGCCACCGCCATGAGTGATGCCATAACACCATTTACCGTTAATATTGCGGAGCCTGAGTTACAGGACCTGCGGCGGCGTCTGCAGCAAACACGCTGGCCAGAAAGAGAAACCTGCGACGACTGGAGCCAGGGAATGCCGCTGGCCTACACCCGTGAACTGGCGAACTACTGGGCAACAGACTATGACTGGCGTCGCTTCGAGCGCAAACTCAACAGCTGGCCCCAGTTCAAAACATGCATCGACGACCTGGACATACACTTCATCCACTGCAGGAGCCCCCACGAGGACGCCCTGCCGCTGATTATTTCCTACGGCTGGCCCGGCTCAGTAGTGGAATTTCACAAAATCATTGACGCTCTGACCGATCCCACCGCCCACGGCGGCAAGGCCGAAGATGCCTTTCACGTGGTAGCGCCCTCCCTGCCCGGCTTCGATTTCTCCGGCAAACCGGAAACCACCGGTACTTCAGTAGAAAAAATCGGCGGCATGTGGGGGCAACTGATGGCCAGGCTGGGGTATGACCGCTATGTGGCCCAGGGCGGCGACTGGGGCAGTTTGATCACCCAAAGCATGGGCCAGACGGAAACCACCCATTGCGCGGGCATTCACATCAATATGCCGATAGTCGCGCCCGACCCGGAAACCATGGACCAACTCACCCCCCAGGAGCAGTCGGCACTGGAGGCGATGAGCTTTTACGACGAGTGGGACTCTGGATACTCCAAGCAGCAGTCCACCCGTCCGCAGACGCTGGCCTATGGCCTGGCGGATTCACCGGTTGGCCAAATGGCCTGGATTATCGAGAAATTCTACGCCTGGACGGACTGTGAGCAGGACGGTGTCAGGCATCCCGAGAACATATTGTCGCGGGATGAAATGCTGGATAACGTCATGATGTACTGGCTCAACAATTGCGCAGCCAGCTCAGCGCGACTGTACTGGGAAAGTTACAGAACTCCCAACCTGGACCCCATTACCATGCCCGTGGGCTGTACTGTTTTTCCCCGGGAGATCTTCCGCTGCAGTCGCCGCTGGGCCCTGAAGCGTTTTTCCAACCTGATTCACTGGGGCGAGCCCGAACGCGGCGGTCATTTTGCCGCCCTGGAGCAGCCGGAGATTTTTTTACAGGAGGTGCGCGACTGCTTTGCCCAATTGCGCTGAAAATGCGCGCCTAGGGCGAGTAATCCTTGTTAGTGATCAGGCTGTTACTGAAGGAGGGCTCGCACTCGTCACTTTCATTTACACCCGCCGGTTCCAGCAAGAAATCAGGCTCTTCAGTTTGCTCGTTCAGCGCCTGCCAGCCGAAAGCGGTTCCCTTGTCTACCGGCAAGTTCTCCGGGCTTGCGGCCGCTGGAGCACTGTCCAAATCGACCACCGATACACTGTTAGCTGAATGATCGCTGCTGTCCAGCGGATGGGGTTTGCCCCGGGTTGCAGGCAGTTCCAAGGGCAACTCCTCCACCAGTTCCAGGGGCGCGCCCGTATGCAGCGTGGTATCAGGCGTTAGATCTGATAACAGCGGTGGCGGCGGCTCCGGCCATGACAAGGACTCCCCCTGGTCGGGAAATTGATACGCCGCTTCCGGCAGCGCCGGATGCAGTGTTTCCAGGGCAGGTTCATGGGGCAAGGTCTCTGTCACCGGTTGCGGTTCCGGGTCTATCTCGCCGATAGAGTGCCCGCGGACACTGCTGCCTATAAATTCCAGATTCTGCAGCGCGACATCGAATAGCCTGGGAGCAGGTCCGGTCTCTCCTGCAGTCACTACAGCGTCCGCCAGGCGCCTGCCGCTAGTGACCGGCGCCGCGGCCATGGCCCTGGCCAGGTTAGGTGTGTGGCCGGGTGCGGCAGTTGCACTGGCTTGCGCAAGTGCCGACCTGTCCAACATCACTGCCTGTTCGGCCAGGGTAGGCATTGGATTTTTGGCAACCTGGCTATCGCCAGCCCGCCGCGCAGCGTCCGCCATGATCGGCAGGGGCAACTCGTCCGGGGCGCGCTGCGTCGCGGCCGGTTCGAGATCCCTAGCCACGACGTCACCGGCAACGGCCAATAACGGCATATCCAACTGTTCTTCCGTCACTTCAGTGCTGGGCCCATCAATCTCCTCGCGCAGCGCGCGCTGCTTCAGGACCTCATGGGCACAGTCGGACCAGCGACCAAAATGCGAAGATTCCGCCGGGTCGGGCATGCGGTGTTTGCGGAAGCTGCGCATGGCTTCCATGAAGCGCTGCTTGACCGCGCGATAATGATAGATGTGATCTTCGGTATTGAGGGGCATGACATCCGTGCCACCGCGAATGATCAGCATCTGTGGCGGCAACTGGCCCTGCAGGCTATGCAACAGGTCTGCCAGGAAGCACAGCCGGAAGGCCGAGTGCAGTGTGGTCTTGGACTGGGTGTCACAGGGTACGTAAAGAAATTCACCCAGATCGGAAAAACCGCTGGTGCGCATCAGCAAATTGGCGGAACCGGACAAGGGGCCCAGGGCCACTTGCCCGTTGACGATAAAGTCTACACCGCTGCGCATCGCCTTCAGCGTCGCGCTGCGGCGGCGCGATTCGTCCGCTTCCCAGTCGACCAGAACAACATCGCGGCCCTCGGCGCACAGGGTATCGGCAACCTCGTCCTGCCGCTCCATGCTGTTGTGCGGGGCCTGGGAATCGACATCCGGCGGGATGCCGTGATCGGGGTTTTCAAGGGTCAGGCGCTCCATCCAGCAAGCGAAAGGAGATTCCCGGAAAAGGACAAAGTCTTCTGAGGTATACGTGACGGCGTTATCGACAGAATAGCGATACATAATTACGGCTTGCTTCCCCTCCCCTGGCTGCAAACAGCGAAAGCATTACTTTCACTTAAGCCGTTTGACTATTTATATCGAAATGGTTGGCGGCTGTCCAGAATCGCAGGAAAAAACTCTGCGACCGGGCGTTGGACAGGCCCGGATAAGGAGCGCAAAGCGGCGCCCGTCACTGGCGCCGGTAGATCGTCGCCCCACCGACCAGGGTGCGCTCCACCTGCAATTCACGCATCGCCATGGGGTCATCCAGCGGGTTTCCGGAAAGTACCACCAGGTCGGCATATTTGCCTGGCTCCAGGGAGCCGCGGTTGTCTTCCTGGAAAACCTGCCATGCCGCATCGATAGTGACAGCGCGCAGTGCGCTCATAACATCGATGCGCTGCTCCGGCCCCAGCACATCGCCGCCATAGGTCTGGCGAAACACCTGACTCCACACGGCCTGCAGGGGCTGCATGGGCACCACGGGGGTGTCCAGGTGTGAACTGAAACGCAGGCCGTGCTGCTGGGCCCAACGGGCGGGGCTGATAACCGCTGCGCGCTCGGGGCCGATAAACATATCGCGGTGACGATCACCCCAATACCAGGTATGGGCACTAAAGAAACTGGGAGTCACGCCCAGCGCTTTCATCCGCGCGACCTGGTCTTCCCTGGCCATCTGCGAATGTACGAGGATCATGCGCGGGTCCTCCCGCGGATAGGCGTCCTGGGCCGCTTCAAAGGCGTCGAGAATATCTTCAATCGACTCATCGCCATTACCGTGTATTGCCAACTGGTAACCCGCGCGGTGCACAGCCAGGACCTGCTCAAACAAATTCTCTCTGGGCACAGCGGCGTAGCCACGATACTGGTGATCACCGTGAAAGGGCGAATGATAGGGCTGGCTGAGGTAGCCGGTATAACCCTGTATGCTGCCATCGGCAATGATCTTCACCGCAGACATGTGCAGTCGATCCGTATTGTAATCCTGCGGATCGTAGGACCCGTCGGCGAGGGCCTGGGCAAAATCTCGCTGAAATGGAAACAGTTCCAGCCGCAGCGGAATAACACCCAGCTTGCTGAACAGCGACAAGCCCTGCGCCAGTTGCGGTGGCACGCCGCCCGATTGAGCGGTGGTCACGCCAATGGCAGCGTATTCCGCGGTGGCCGCTTTTATCATCTGGAAGACCTGCATCAGGGTCAAATCCTGCAACAAGGCCATCACCTCCTTGGTCGCGGTTTCTTCCAGCAGACCGTTAGGCTCACTCGAACCCGGGCGCCGCCCTATTACCCCACCTTCGGGGTCAGCCGTGCTGGCGTCTATGCCAAAAGTCGCCAGCGCCACGCTATTGAGCACCGCCAGGTGTCCCGACACATGGCTGACCACGATTGGGTGGTCAGTGGAGACGGTATCAAGTTCCGCCCGGGTGGGATGGCGCTGCTCTCGCAGCAAGGTGTCGTCGTAACCCATACCCATGACCCACTCGCCCGCCTCTGCCCGGTCCGCCCAGCGCTTCATTTCCGCGAGCAACTGCGGGATATCCGTGATAGTTCCCACCGGCGGGCTACTGACATCCGCGGCCATGGTGCCAAACCCGGAATAGGGAAAATGCCCGTGGGCGTCGACGAAGCCAGGCATCAGGGTGCGCCCGCGTAAATCAACCACTTCGGTTTCTGCTTCCACCAATGCCATGATTTCATCGGTAGCGCCCACCGCCTCGATACGGTCCCCACGCACGGAGATCGCCTGTGCTATACGATTGTCTGCATCCATGGTGAGCACGTCGCCGTTAATAAACACCTGGTGCTCCGGCGGCGCGGGAACACGGATAGCGATTTTCACCAAAACACCCAGTCCGACCACCAGGGCCAGGACCACCAGTACAGCAGATTTCCAATTCATATGAGCTTTCCTGTCACGCGCAAAACCAACGGGTGCGCGGTTATTCGTGTCAACTGCCTGCACATCAGGCGACTTCCCCGATCAGCAATTGCGCCAGGCGGGTGCGATGCCAGGCCGCGTCTCCCCACAACATCTGGGAGTGTTTCTGCCGCTTGAAATACAGGTGCGCAAAGCATTCCCAGGTAAAACCTATGCCGCCGTGACATTGCACCGAGCGTCCCGAGGCATAGGCCGCTGTATCGCTGGCCGATGCCTTGGCCATGTGGGCATCCTGCAACGCACGGGCGGGTTCCTCTGCGATAGCACAGGCAGCGCTGTAGACCAGCGATTTGCTCTGGTCGATCTGGACCATCACGTCGACCAGCGGGTGCTTCACCGCCTGGAAAAAGCCCAGGGGATGATCGAACTGCTGCCGGGTAGATACATATTCCACCGTGGTCTGTAACTGCCATTCCGCTGCACCCACCATATCCGCCGCCAGCGTGGTCCAGATCGCGGGCATGGCCTGGTGCAGTGCTGCCATAGCATTGTCACTGACCGGGGTCGCCTCCACCTGCTCGAAGCTGATATGGGCCTGGTCCCGGGTAAGGTCGACAATCGCATCAGGCAGTATAGTCACGCCGGGAGCGTCCGCTGCCACCCAGTACAGGGACAATCCGGCGGGAGAATGTGCTGATACCAGCAGGCGGTTCACCTTGCGCGCGTCCTGCACATACCAGGCGCTGCCGCTGAGCTTGCCGCCGCGACAATGTACGTCAGTGTCTGCCACATTCCAGGAACCGTCCCGGTTGGTTATGGCCAGGGTGGCGGCACTGCCGCCAGCTATTTCCTCCAGCGCCGGCAAACCCGTATCCCCGCAGGCTGCCAGCACATAGGTGCTGTTCAATGTAGCCATCAGCGGACAGGGAAAAGCGGCCCGCCCCAACTCCTCGACCAACCCGGCTACGGCTACCAGCGGCATTC
>Ga0316194_10001266_pt1 | contig 17273 bp, 14 predicted proteins | sample CroRivsedime1_MG_FD_204936 | JGI IMG/M metagenome (GOLD analysis project Ga0316194, IMG submission 204936) | Coastal sediment microbial communities from Maine, United States - Cross River sediment 1 | ecosystem: Environmental > Aquatic > Marine > Coastal > Sediment | place: USA: Maine...
GGCCTTTGATTTCTGGACGGCCTATTCACCGACCTGGAATGAAAAAAGAAACGGAGACATCGAAAACGGAGCGCCGTCTTTTGCCGGTGCCACCCTGGGGGGATTGTGGCGTTTGCGCGGATACCCGTCCCAGCGATTCAGCGATAAGGCCGCCATTTACTATGCCGCGGAAATGCGCTTTATCCCGCGCTGGAACCCGTTTGACGGCTGGCCCTGGCTGCAGAAACACCTGAGCGTCCAATGGCTTCAGTTTGTACCGTTTGTCGAAATCGGCCGGGTGGCGCCGGAGTGGAACGTCAAAGATCTGCATGAGGACATGAAATGGAGCGCAGGATTGGGGCTGCGCTTGTGGGCCGCAGGCCTGGTGGCCCGGATCGATTCGGCTGTGTCCGACGAAGGCTTCGAGGTTCAGATGATGGTTTCCCAGCCGTTCCAGTTTTAAATGAGCTTGACAAAAGTTTCCTAAAGCATTTATATCATAGCAAAGTTGTGACGATGGTGCTCCACTTTGACCCATGCACTGGCCGTCGATAAAAAATTTCATATTATCTTAATCGACTATTCTTCATACACTAATTAAGGATACTGATGATCACTCCTTCCAGATCTAAAACACTCTGTAATTTCTGGATTTTTCCTCTGACAGTGCTCGTTCTTTTCATGCAGGGCTGCGCGACAACCAAACTGACGTCCGTGGATCCATTAGCCTATAAGGGCCGGACGAAAAGCATCATAAACGAGGATGTCGGTCACAGCTGATTATTTGATGTGCATCCCGCTGAAACCTGCCGTATCGGGGTATTGCCCAATGGCGACGATTCATTCGAGCGCAATTTTGAGTATTTTCTGAAAATCAAAAAAAGCCGCGGCATTTTCAACACTAACATATATTGGGAAGCAACCCGCAACGTATTGGACAACACCACAAAGGTGGATATGAATCATATCACCGATGAACGATTGAACGAAAAAGTTCGTGAGTTGGCAGATATGTTTTATGAAAACGATCTGGATTTCAGCAAGCAAATAACCCTGGAGGATACCCAAGCGTTTAGCGAGTCAGCGGATGCTGTCTACCAGTTACAGAAGGAGTTTGGCATATTTATCCAGGCAGAGAAAGGAGCATTATTATGAATTGCGTGAATAAGTATCTTGGCGTAGGGACCGTTATTGCTTTGTTGATTGCTTCTTCGGCTCAAGCCGGTGGTCTTTATCTGTATGAACTCGGAACCCCCGACGTCGGTCTGGCTGCCGCAGGCTGGGCGGCCAGGGCCCAAGACGCAGGAACCGTCTTCACCAATCCGGCGGGGATGACCCGGCTGGAGAAGTCGGAATTGCTGGTCGGTGTCCAACCGCTTTATCTGCATGCTGAATTTTCTCCGGACGGTGATACCTCCACCTCCGGCAGTGACGGGGATGCGAGCACCTGGCTGCCTGCCGGCGGCATTTACTATGTTCATAATTTGAGGCCGAAGCTCAAAATCGGCGTCAGCACTGTGGGTTACTTCGGTTTGGGATTGGAGTACGAAAACGACTGGGTGGGACGCTACTATGTCCGAGAGGTAAAATTGCAGGCGCTGGGCGTTCAGCCGGCCCTGGCCTACCAGGTGACGGACTGGCTGTCCGTCGGTGCCGGGGTAGTGGCATTATACGGCGTGCTGGAAGAAAAAGTTGCGGTGAACAACATCGGCCCGAATCAACCCGACGGCAAGCTCAAGCTTGAGGATAATGATTGGACCTACCAGGTGAACCTGGGGGTTTTGGTGGAGCCGCGCCAGGGCACGCGCTTCGGCCTGACATATCTTTCGGAGGGAGACCTGAAATTCAAAGACGAGCCCAAGTTCAGCAACCTTGGCCCCGGACTGGCGACCCTGCTGAGGGCCAATGGTCTGCTCGACGCAAAAATTAAGATTGACTTTACCATGCCTCAGGCACTGATGTTCAGCGCCTTCCACGAACTCAGCGACCGTTGGGCAGTTATGGGCAACCTGGGGTGGCAGGATTGGTCGGAGTTCGGCAAGGTGGGCATCACAGTGGCCTCTGAGGATACCTCGAGTCTCACCGCCGATCGAAATTACAAGGATACCTGGCATGTTGCCGTCGGTGCTCAGTACCGGGTGGCGGACCCCTGGCTTTTGACTGCTGGCATGGCCTACGACAGCTCCATGATGGACGACGAGGACCGAACCCCCGATCTACCCCTGGGTGAGGCCTGGCGCTTCGGGTTGGGCGCCCGCTACAACTGGTCCGAAAATATGGCCTTTGGGCTGGGGTACACGCTTCTTTGGAGTGGGGACCTGGATATGGACGTTAACCGGGGGCCTCTGGCGGGAAGGGTTTCGGGTACTTATGAGAACGTTTCAATGAACTTCATCAATTTCTACCTGAATTGGAAATTTTAATCAGAGAAAACCGTATCCAAATTCACGCCTTAGATTATCCGCGTTTGGCCGAATCCCGGGGACAAACGTTTCGTGACAGCGCTTAAAAAAATGATCACGATGCGGATACTTGCCCTTAAATTCCTGCACTCTCTCAGATTTTTTCCCAATATTGGACCAAAATTTAATCGCACCTCCTTGACACCAGTTATTTTTAATACTACTTTGTAGCATTAAAAAAATTGTTAGAGGCCCTGAGCTTAGGATAGTAACACCGTTTTTAAGCTCGGTTTAATTCATAAGAAATTTCCTAACTGCGAGGCTGGGATGATTCGTCAAATATTCCTCAGGTTTCTGAGGGACCCCCTGTTTCATTTTTTGGTCTTGGGCGCGGCGCTCTTCATGGTTTACTCGACGGTCAACGGGACTGCCGTCGCTCCAGCAGAACAGATTGTCGTCGACGAGACCCAGGCCCTGCGACTGGCCGATCAGTTTCAACGCACCTGGATGCGCCTGCCGACCCGACAGGAGTTGCAGGGTCTGGCCGAAGACTTCGTAAAGGAAGAGATCCTGTACCGCGAGGCCCAGGCATTGGGGCTGGATCAGGATGATCTCGTCATTCGTCGGCGATTGCGCCAGAAAATGGAATTTCTCAGTGCGGACCTCGCCGAGCCGCAGGCTCCGACCGTCACCCAGCTCCAGGCGTACCTCGACGCGAACCAGAACAGTTTTCGCCGGCCTGACCGTTTCAGTTTCAAACAGGTCTATTTAAACCCCGGTAAGCACCCGGGTGACCTAAAAAGAAAAGCTGCAGAACTATTGGCGCGGTTGAATTCGAACCCTGCACTCGCCGCTAGTCCGAAGTCGCTTGGCGATGCAACGATGCTGCCGGCCCAACTCGTTGGGGTGACACGGCGCGAGGTTGCCAATACATTCGGACGAGGGTTTGCAAAGAATATCGAAAATGTGCCCACAGAACGCTGGTCCGGGCCCTATGAATCAAGCTACGGGCTTCACCTGGTCCGCATGACTGAGCGTGAAGCAGGCGTTCTGCCTGCCTTGACGGAGATCCGTCCGATTCTCGAGCGTGAATGGCGCACTGAGCGTCGCAAAGAGGCGAATGAGCGTTTCTACCAGGCGCTTCGTGCCCGCTACGACATCGAAATCCGTTTACCGGCTGATCCAGCCGACACAACCCTGGCGGTGCGTTGATAATGAAAGCTTTCGCACATCTAACCGTAGTACTGGCACTCACCTTAGGATATGTTGGCATCGTCCAGGCCCATGAGGTACGGCCGGGATATCTTCAAATAAAGCAGGTTGATGCGCTGACTTACGACCTGTTGTGGAAGGTTCCGGCCAAAGGCGATCGACGCTTAGGGCTCTATGTTCGCCTTCCCGGGTATTGCCGGAGCAGTGAGACGACATCGAGTTTTGTCGACGGTGCTTATATCGAACGCTGGCGAACGGACTGCGAGGGCGGGCTCAAAGACGGCACCATCGCCATTGACGGCCTTGAGGCGACGCGCACCGACGTGCTGGCCCGAGTGGTGCATAGCAACGGCCGCACCCAGACGGTTCGCCTGACGCCATCCCAACCTGAATTCAAAGTGATCGGAACTGCCGGCCCCGCTACCGTGGTCGGAACCTATTTTAAGCTCGGTGTCGAGCACATCCTGCTTGGTTTCGACCACCTGCTGTTCGTACTGGCCCTGCTGTTTTTGGTCGAAGGCTGGCGGCGCCTGGTGACAACCATCACCGCATTTACCATCGCCCACAGCCTGACGCTGGCAGCGGCCACTTTTGGCTGGGTGCAGGTCTCCCAGGCGCCCGTGGAAGCGGTAATTGCGCTTAGCATCATGTTTGTCGCCGTTGAAATCTTACACCGCCACCAGGGACGAACGGGAATCGCCACGGACAAACCCTGGATCGTGGCATTTGTATTCGGTTTATTACACGGCCTGGGGTTTGCCGGCGCCTTGCGGGACATCGGCCTGCCGGACGATGCCATTCCCCTGGCCCTGGCCTTTTTCAACGTGGGTGTAGAGGCGGGGCAGCTGCTTTTTGTGGCCGCCGTTTTCGTGCTTTTCCGGCTAGTCAATCAGTTGATGGGCAGGCGTGGCGCTACTGCCGAGCGCTCATATCTGCCCGGTGCGGCCGTGACCCGACCGGCGTCCTATGTGATCGGCACACTTGCCGCTTTCTGGTTAATCGAACGAACTTACGGGTTCTTTGCTTAAAGGAGACAACGAAAATGAATAACGCTATCAGAATTAAGACTTACAAATGGCTTGTCCTTACAGGGCTGGCCACACTGATAGCCGCTTCCGCATGGGCACAGGATATGATTCCGAGGGAAGGCGACGTCAAGGCCGAGAAACCATCCTATTCGCCGTATGCCGGCCGGGAATTTCCCACGGCGGTTTTCTGGGGTGACACGCACCTGCACACCGAGGTGTCGGTGGATGCCGGCACGATGTGCCGACTCGGGCAGGAGGATGCCTTGCGCTTTGCCCGGGGCGAGGAGGTGACCACAACCCATGGCTTGCAAGCGAAGCTTTCGCGTCCGCTTGACTTCCTTGTGATCAGCGATCATGCCGAAATGTATGGCCTGATGCCGCAACTTCTGAAAGGCAATCAGGAAATCCTGTCCGCGGAAAAAGGCAAGCGTTGGTATGACATGCTGAAGGGCGGTGATGCCGATGAGGCCTTCAAGGCGGCTATGGAGATCGTCGATTCGCTCTCAAAAAAAGAGCCGCCGATCAACAGCGAAAAAACGGTGAAACATGCCTGGCGGGCCTATACGGGACTGGCCGACAAGTACAACGAGCCGGGCCGCTTTACGGCGCTGATCGGCTACGAATGGACCGCGATCGGGGGCTACAACCTGCATCGCAATGTCATCTTCCGGGGGGACGCCTCCGAGGCCAATCGCACCCTGCCGTATTCTCAGTTCGACAGCCAGAATCCCGAGGATCTCTGGAAGGCGCTGGACGCGTTTCAAAAACAAACCGGCGCCGAAGTGCTGGCCATCCCCCACAACGGGAATCTGAGCAACGGTCGCATGTTTTCAGTGGAAGCCTTTGACGGTCAACCGCTGACACGGGAGATTGCCGAATTGCGCGCCCGGTTGGAGCCGCTGGTCGAAGTGACCCAGATCAAAGGCGACGGGGAAGCGCACCCCATGCTGTCGCCGAACGACGAGTTTGCCGATTATGAAACCTGGGACCGTTCCAATCTGAACGGAACGGAAGTCAAGAAGCCGGAAATGCTGGAGTACGAATATGCGCGTTCAGGCCTGAAGCTTGGTCTCGAGCTTGAGGACAAACTCGGGGTAAACCCCTTCAAGTTCGGCATGATTGGAAGCACCGATTCGCACACGGCCCTGGCGGCGGTCGAGGAGGAAAACTTCTTCGGAAAGCACTCGGGCGTCGAGCCGGAGCCGCACCGCTGGGAGCACGTTGTCATCGAGGCACCGGACCCGAATTTCACCGTTCTCGGCTGGCGGCAGGCTGCTTCCGGGTATGCGGCGGTCTGGGCCACGGAAAACACCCGCGAGGCGATCTTCGATGCCATGAAGCGCAAGGAGACCTATGCCACCACCGGATCACGCATGCTGGTTCGCTTCTTCGGCGGCTGGGAGTTTGAAGATGCAGATGCCCTGTCAAGGCTACCCGCGGGAATTGGTTACGCCAAAGGTGTGCCCATGGGTGGAGATCTCAGCAATGCCCCTGAAGGAAAAGCACCGAGTTTCCTCGTGGCCGCCATGAAGGATCCTTACAGCGGAAACTTGGATCGTATCCAGATCGTGAAAGGGTGGCTCGACGGAGATGGCAACCTCCAGGAAAAGGTTTTCGACGTGGTCTGGAGCGACGATCGGCAACCGGGTCCGGACGGCAAACTTCCGCCGGTCGGCAATACTGTCGATGTTGCCAATGCCACATGGACCAATACCATCGGTGAACCGGAACTGATCACAGTCTGGCAAGACCCCGATTTCGATTCATCGTTAAAGGCCTTCTATTACGCCCGCGTGATCGAGATTCCGACGCCGCGCTGGACGGCGTACGAGGCCAAACGCTTCCAAATCCAAATGTCGGACGAGGTGCATATGACCACCCAGGAGCGCGCCTATACATCCCCGATCTGGTATACGCCGGGAAGCTAAAAACCCAAAAGAACTAAAAAGGAGAACGTAATGAAACCCAGTCGATTCCTTAGTTTGCTGGTCGCCCTCGGTCTCATGCTGGGTGCAAGCAGTTCCCTGCAGGCGATCACCAACGCATACATGCAAAAAGATGAAATGAAACCGGCAAAGAAGGAATTTTCGCCCTATGCCAACCGCGGGTACCCAACCAAAGTTTACTTCGGCGACACCCATCTGCACACCGCCCTGTCGGTGGATGCCGGGGCTTTCGGCAACCGCCTCGGGCTGGACGAGGCCTATCGGTTTACACGGGGAGAGGAGGTTGTCTCCGCCACCGGCTACCGGGCGAAAATGGGTCGTCCGCTGGACTTCGTGGTGATTGCCGACCATTCCGACGCCATGGGCTTCTTTCCCCTGCTGCTCAAGGGCGATCCTTACTTGATGGGCAAGGAGCAGGGCCGGCGCTGGCACCAGATGATCAACGAAGGCGGTCAGTCAGGCGTCGAAGCGGCTTTGGAGATTATCAACCTCTTTTCCCAGGATAAGTTTCCCTGGCCGACCAACGACCCCAAGCTGATGCGTTCCACTTGGGACGAAATGATCGAGGCCGCCGAGCGTTACAACGATCCGGGCAAGTTCACTGCTTTTATCGGTTACGAATGGACCTCGCTGGTAAAAGGTAACAACCTGCATCGGGTCGTCATTTTCAGGGACGGCGGTGATAAGGCGAGCCGGGTGCTGCCGTTTACGCTGGCCGACAGCGCTGATGCGGAGCGGCTGTGGGACTACTTGAACACCTACGAAGAGAAAACCGGCGGCCAGATCCTTGCCATCCCCCACAACGGGAATCTGAGCAACGGCATGATGTTTGACGTTGAGACCCTCGCTGGCCAGCCCATCACAGCTGACTACGCCCTACGCCGCCAGCGCTGGGAACCACTTTACGAGACCACTCAGATCAAGGGAGACGGCGAGGCCCATCCACTGCTGTCGCCCGACGACGAGTTCGCCGACTATGAGACCTGGGATCTCGGCAACCTCGATATGAGCCAGGCAAAGGCCAAAGAGATGCTGCCGGGTGAGTATGCCCGGTCCGGCCTTAAGCGGGGCCTCGAGTTTGAGCAAAAGCTCGGTGTGAATCCTTACAAGTTCGGCCAGATCGGCAGCACCGACTCGCACACTTCCCTGCCCGCAGTGGAGGAGGAGAATTTCTTCGGTAAGCACTCGGGTGTGGAACCCTCGCCGGAGCGCGCCATGCACGTTACTCTCGGCGGAGAGCACGGAAAGATCATGGGCTACCAGATGGCCTCTTCCGGCTACGCTGCAGTATGGGCCACCGAGAACACGCGCGATGCTATATTCGACGCCATGGCACGCCGCGAGACCTATGCGACCACCGGCTCCCGCATGCTGGTTCGCTTCTTCGGCGGTTGGGAGTTCACCGAAGAGGATGCCCAAACACGTCTACCGGCCCAGGCAGGATATCAGAAGGGTGTGCCCATGGGTGGAGATCTGGAAAAAGCCCCTGCAGGAAAGGCCCCGACCTTTCTCGTCGCTGCGCTGAAGGACGCCCTGAGCGGAAACCTGGACCGCATCCAGATCGTCAAGGGTTGGGTCGGCCCAGACGGCAAAGCCCAGGAACGTGTCTACGACGTGGCAGTCTCCGGCGGACGCAAGATCGACACCGACGGCCGCTGCAGGACCCCGATTGGCAATACGGTGGACGTTGCCAAGGCCACCTGGACCAATACCATTGGCGATCCGGAGCTGATCACGGTCTGGACGGACCCCGATTTCGATCCTGGCCAGCGCGCCTTCTACTATGCCCGGGTGATCGAGATCCCGACACCGCGCTGGACCGCCTACGAAGCACTGCGCTTCGGGATCGAAATGCCTCCGGAGGCGCAGATGACCACCCAGGAGCGCGCCTATACCTCACCGATCTGGTACACGCCGTGAGAGATGAGTATAGTCCCGAGTGATTTTTTCAAGCTAAAGGAATTGTCGAGATGAAAACTAAGGTGAGAGCACAAACAAGATACAGCATGACCGTGCTGCGCTGGCTCGCCCTGACCTTTGCCGGCGCCATCTTGGCGATGGCACCCATAGCCTCGGCGCAGGATACGGCGGGCATCAGCGCCGACGTTCTCAAAGGGCGCCCCTATTCGCCTTACGCCGACCGGGCTTTTCCGACCAACGTCTATTTCGGCGACACCCACGTGCATACCAGCCTTTCGGCGGATGCCGGCGGCGGGGGAACGCGGCTGAAGCCACGCGACACCTACCGCTTCGCCCGCGGGGAGCAGGTGACGTCCAACACCGGCCAGCCGGTGAAGCTGGTGCGCCCCTACGACTTTTACATGGTTACCGACCACTCCGACGGGATGGGCGCAATCAACGATATCATCTCGGGAGCGCCGAACATTGTGGCCGATGAAAGCGGCCGCAAGTTTCACGAGGCTTTTGCCAAGGGTGGCCCAGAGGCAACCAAGGCCGCCTTGGAGTTGGTGCGGCAGTTCGCGCAGGGCGAAATCTCGGCGGCGCTCAACTACCAGCCGGGCAACCCGGCCTACAAGAGGATCTGGGACGATCTCATCCAGGCGGCTGAGGAGTTCAATGAGCCCGGCCGCTTCACGACCTTCATAGCCTTCGAGTGGACCTCGCTCGTGAAAGGCAACAACCTGCACCGCAACGTCATCTTCCGCGACGGTGCGCCGCGGTCACGCCAGGTCCTTCCCTACACCACGACACCCCCGGTGGGCAGTCCGAACCCCCGTGACCTCTGGGCCTGGCTGCAGAACTACGAAAACGTGACCGGGGGCGATGTCATCGCCATTCCGCACAACGGCAACCTTTCGAACGGCATGATGTTCGCGCTGCAAGACGACTTTGCGGGTGGGGCGGAGTACGACCTCGCCTATGCGGAGACGCGCCAGAAATGGGAGCGGCTCTACGAGGCCACCCAGCTCAAAGGCGACGGGGAGACGCATCCGATGCTCTCGCCCGAAGATGAATTCGCCGATTACGAGACTTGGGACTGGGGCAACCTGGACATCAGCGAAGCGAAGACGGCCAAGATGCTGCCGGGCGAGTATGCCCGATCCGGTCTGCAGCGCGGTCTGCAGCTCGAGGCTGAGCTGGGCGTCAACCCCTTCAAGTTCGGGCTGGTCGGCGCCACCGACACCCACACCGGGCTCAGCACGGTCGACGACGACAACTTCTTCGGCAAGTTCACGGCCTACGAGCCGAACCCGGATCGCGCGACCCATGTAGCCAAGTCTAATCCCGACCTCGGCATCAGCTACCAGTCATGGAAATATTCGTCCGCCGGCGTGACCGCGGTCTGGGCGGCCGAGAACACCCGCGGGGCAATCTTCGATGCGATGGAGCGGCGCGAGGTTTACGCGACCACAGGTTCTCGCATGCGGGTGCGCTTCTTCGGTGGCTGGCGTTTCGAGAAGGCCGACGCGCTGCGCCGCGATCTGGCACTAATCGGCTACACCAAGGGGGTGCCCATGGGGGCTGACCTGCCGCCGCTGTCCAAGGAAGCAGTGACGCCGAGCTTCCTCGTCTATGCGCTGCGCGATCCGATGGGCGCCAATCTCGACCGTGTTCAGATCGTCAAGGGCTGGCTGGACGCAAATGGAAACCCCCAGGAGAAGGTCTACGACGTCGCCTGGTCGGGCGGCCGCCAGCCGAGTTTGAACGGCAAACTGCCGCCGGTGGGCGATACGGTCGATCTCTCGATCCCGAGCTGGACCAACACGATCGGCGCCTCCGAACTCGGCACGGTTTGGATCGATCCGTCCTTCGATCCGTCCTTGCGCGCTTTCTACTACGTCAGAGTCATCGAGATCCCGACGCCGCGCTGGACGGCCTACGACCGGATGAAGTTCAACCTGGACCTGCCGCCCGCGATACCGCTCAAGACCCAGGAGCGCGCCTACACCTCGCCGATCTGGTACACGCCAAACGGATAGTGCAGGTAGTTCGATTCGCAGCAATCGGGGAAAAACCTAAAACGGATGCAAGCTGCGTAAATCTGTTACAGCCGTTTTCATCAATTTAGACAGCGGAGCTGCAGATAACATTTTAATTCAGATATACAGTTGTTGACTTGAGGAGGAAGTATGATTACCGTGATTTCACTCACGGTTTTCTCGTTTCTTGCTGCGGTGATATTTGCCCAAGCGGCACACATCATGAAGGCTTTTCCGCCAGCCGGGGAGGGAATGGTTCGATATGTGATGGCGCTTCCGCAGCTGGATGATAGATCCGTAAAATTGTAAAAGGAGAACCTAAATTATGCAAACACAGAGACCCCATTATTTGCTTAAGTCCGCAATCGCAATTTTTACCGTCTTTTCAATGATTGGTTTCTTGTTGCCGGCTTTTGCGGCAGAAAAATCCGCCGAGCCGAAACCGGCGCCGACAACGACGGCGAACCCCGAAATACCGGTCAAAGAACTGCAGTATCGGCTCGTGCCGCTGACTAAAGAAGATCTTCAGGTTGAAGCCGAGGGCTGGCGGGGGCTTCTGAAGGCGCACGCCGCCAAAATCAGCCAGATGCAAATCGATGCCATGAATGCCGAAGGTGACGCGAAAGAAAAGCTTCTGGCAGATGTCACGAAGCTTCAGGAGCAGCAGACAGCCCTGATGGATCGCGTTAAGGCCGTGAACGAAGAGCTAAGGACGAAAGGCGGCGAAGTCGATGCCTACGACAAATACCTTGCGGCCGTTTCCGGTATCAAGGTCGATGTCACCGACGCGAGCGGCGCCTGGACGGTGGTGACCGGCTGGTTGACATCCAAGGAAGGCGGACTGCGCTGGGCCAAGAACATCATCTTCTTCATCTTGACGATTTTCGCTTTTATGATACTCTCAAAGATCCTGGGCTCGACGGCGCGTCGCGCAGTGGCAAACTTCAAAGGTGCATCGGAGCTCTTGAAAGACTTTGTGGTGAACGTTGTCAGTAAAGCCACCGTCCTGATTGGTCTGATCGTGGCGCTCTCGATGCTCGAAGTCAACGTAGGGCCTTTTCTGGCTGCCATCGGCGCAGCCGGTTTCATTTTAGGCTTCGCGCTGCAGGGAACCTTGAGCAACTTTGCCGCCGGACTCATGATTTTATTGTATCGGCCCTATGACATCGGCGACTTTGTCAAGGTGGCCGACACCAGCGGTACGGTGACGAACATGACACTGGTGTCCACCACTCTGACGCTGCCGGACAACCAGTCTGTAGTTATTCCCAACAACTCCATCTGGGGCGGCATCATCACCAATATCACCGGGGTCGAAACCCGACGGGTAGACTTGATGTTCGGTATCAGCTACGAGGACGATATTGCCAAGGCGCAAAGCGTCCTGGAAGACGTCGTCAAGGCGCATCCGCAGGTCCTCAAATCCCCCGAACCGGTCATTCGCGTTCATGAATTGGCCGATTCATCCGTCAACTTCGTTTGCCGGCCCTGGGTAAATACTGCGGATTACTGGACGGTGTATTGGGATGTCACACGGCAGGTGAAGGAAAACTTTGATCGCCAGGGGATCAGTATACCCTTCCCGCAACAGGAGATTCACGTTCATCAGCTTAAAGCTGCCGAGCAGAAACAGGCGGCCTGAGTTTCCGGGTGTGATTTATACGAACCATTGGCTATAGTCAGACGGAAACAACCAACAGCCCGGCTCTCGCCTGTGGGCGATTATCGATCACTTTTAACTCATAGAAAGTCGGCAACCTCTATCATCTCAACCCTGAAGAGGAGCCGGAAAACGAGGACTACCCGGGTGACATGGAGCTGGCGGACGGCAAAACCTTCCGCGAGAAGTTCGGTCCCCGGGGTGTGATCCATTCCTGGGCCGTGCCCGACGATACTCAGAAGATCGAGGACACCGGTCCGCTGACCAAAAAGCGATGGAGACAGTCGACGATGAAACTTTGGATCGGGCCATCAAATTCATCAAGGCGCAGGAAGCCGAAGGGAACTTTCCATGTCTGGCTGGAACCCTTCGTCCCGCTGCGGGTGCCCTGATCTTCAATCTGCGCCGTGATCCTTACGAGCGCGCCACCATCACTTCCAACACCTATTTCGATTGACCGCTCGACCGCACCTATCTGCTCAGTGCGCGTCTCAAATTCCGTTGAAGCAATGATTTTTCTGGCCTCTGAGCCATTTTTTTTAAATCCTTTACCGTTGCCCTATTTCTTGGTATTGTTTTTTTTGTCGTTTTACCATCTGGCTACCTCCTGTTTTTGGGGTTGTTGTTTGCTAAACCCAATTGTTACAGGCTAAAGCGACTGGCGAGGGAGGGGCCTTGCGGAGTTTAAAACGCCCTGTTCGACTGACCTGGCTGGCTAACAACCCGTTGCCGACCCCGGTAAAATATTACTCTTTGGTTTCATTTACAGGCCGCGATGGGATAAATAAATGGTTGACCAACGGTTGTGATATCCTGAAGCAGATCAGTTACCCAAGAGAAATCTTGCTGCACGCATACTACTTTTTGGGTCAGAAAATTTGAACCCATCGGGGAGTTAAGATTGAAGATACTGAAAAAAATGTTTTTCATTATGTTGAGTCTTTTTAATATGGTTAGCATTTGCAGTTGCACTTCCGCTCTGTTGAAGTTCGATGTCGATACGCCAGCGCAAATTTTGACTTATGCAGGTGCGCCCCCGATTGATGACCAACGCCCTCGATTTCGAGAAATCTTTTGCGAGTTGATCAACCAAAGTTCTGAAGCGCAACAGCGACGGATTAAATGTGAGGATTATCTATGGCGATTAAATGACGAGAAACAGGGTGACAAACTAAGTCAACCTCTGCCGATGCATGATGCCAACCTCAGAATTATTCTTGTCGGCGGTGCTTTTGCGGAATGCTTTCCGAAAATGGGAAAGCCTTACGAAGACGCCGCGGTCCGTCTCGAAAAATTAGGTTACAGGATCGATACCATCGTTGTTGGTGGTCGATCCAGCAGCAGTCATAACGCTGCGATGATTGCCAAAACGGTTAACGGATGGGAACCCGGAACAAACGAACGTTTAATATTGCTCGGATATTCAAAAGGTGCCACGGATATTCTTCATTTTTTGGTTGACTATCCGAAGATTGCGAAAAAAGTGACGGCGGTGTTGAGTGTGGCCGGAGTGATTAACGGAACACCGCTGGCTGATAAATTTGCAGAGACCTACGCGAATTGGTTTAAAAATACTCCCATAAAGGAATGTGAACCAGGTGATGGGGGTGTTGTGGAGAGTTTAAAACGCAGCGCGCAATTTCCCTGGATGGCTGTCAATCCTTTGCCTCTGAATGTGCAATATTTTTCAGTAGTCGCGTTTGCCAACCGCGAGAACGTCCAGCCGGGCCTTCTTTTGACCTATGATCTGCTCAGGAGCACCGACCCACGAAACGATGGACAGGTTATCTTCTATGATCAAGTCATCCCAGGTTCTTCACTCCTTGGTTATATTAATTTAGATCACTGGGCGATCGCGGTCCCTATAAAGGAAAAAATGGCATCAGCCGCTTGGGCTGCCGCATCCACCCATCCCCATGTCCGCGCCTTGCTCTTTGAAGCGATGATTCTATTTTCAGTGGAAAAGCTATCTTTTTAGTGGCAATGGCTCGAAATCGATTCGAATCATACGGCCAAAAGCATGTCCCGCCAAACCATGAAGCGGTGCGTGATGCGATGCCCGCTTTCTTTGATTTACTGGGCAAGGAAGCGAAACCGTCTGTTCGCGTCGTGCTTGAGCATTTTGTCTTCGTGTATATTCATCCATAGATAGACGGCAACGGTCGTTTGGGACGGTTCTTGATGAATGTGATGCTGGCGGAGGGAGACTATCCGTGGACAGTCGTTCCGTATTTCAATGTATTATAGAAATTCCGAGACGTTAGAGAAATGGCTGATGTCCTTGCAGGCTTAAAAGGCGGCTGATCTTGAGGATAAGCGCAAAAATAAACTTGGAGGATTCCATATTATGAACCATGATACCGTCAATAAGTCCGTCCTTCTTTTGCTGGTTGTTTTTATTTCGGCCATTTTCCTATCCATGATTCGGTCTTTTTTAATGGCAATTTTTCTGGCCGGTATCTTTTCGGCACTGGCACGCCCCCTGTACAAGCGTTTTGAACGTTGGTATGGCGGACGCCGTGCCCTGGCATCGTTGAGCACCCTGGTTTTAATTGTCATGGTCGTCATCCTGCCGCTCGGCGCCCTAATGGGAATCGTGACGGCCCAAGCCATTAAGGTCGGCCAAACCGCTACCCCCTGGGTCCAGAGCCAAATTGCCCAACCCGGTGAATTTCACAAACTTATAAACTCCCTTCCATTCTATGACGAGCTTGCGCCGTACAGTGAGACGATTTGGCGCAAAGCTGGAGAATTGATCGGAACCATCAGTCAATTTCTGATTAGCAGCCTTTCCAAGGTAACTATGAGTGCAGTCAGCCTGCTATTCATGACATTTGCAATGTTGTACACGATGTTCTTCTTCTTAATGGACGGCGACAAATTGCTGTACAAAATTCTCTATTATTTACCCCTGCAGGATCAGGATGAGCAACGCATGCTGCAAAAATTTACTTCAGTTACGCGGGCCACTCTGAAGGGAACGGCCGTCATCGGTATATTGCAGGGAGGTCTGGCCGGCATTGCATTCTGGGTGGTGGGTATTCCCAGCGCCGTGTTCTGGGGGACCATCATGGCAGTGCTTTCTATCATACCCGGTATCGGTACCGCCCTGGTCTGGGGACCGGCTGTCATCATCTTAGCGGCAGGTGGGAATTTTTTGAAGGCCGGCGGCCTTGGTATTTTTTGTGCGTTAGTTGTCGGTAGCATCGACAATCTGCTCCGTCCGATTCTGGTCGGCAAAGACACCCAGATGCACGAATTGATGATTTTCTTCGGCACTCTGGGCGGTATTATCATGTTTGGAATTATGGGAATGATCATCGGGCCAATCGTAGCAGCGCTTTTTATAACCATCTGGGAAATCTACGGTGTGGCCTTTAAAGATATTTTGCCGCAGGTCGGAAGCATTCAATCCCGATCCCAATTGGAAAAATATCCAGAATCTGCAGATAACAAGAGTGACTGTGTCGGGTCTTAAAGTGCTTTGCGAAAGTAGAAAGAGAAATGCAGAAACCTGTGATCATTTTCGTTTTCCCTCTTATCTAAACTGAAACGTTATGTCACGCTGCCGTTTCTTGCACTATTCGTTCAGCCAATTAAATTTTTATAAGTTATTGATATGGTACATCATTAATTGGATAATTTAGGCTCGCAGTTTACAAACTTAAGACATAATTCGTTCCAAAACGTGGATGAGATTTTCCTTTTGACAATCAAATTAATTAATATATTTTAGGATTCATCAAAATTTGATCTAAGACTCACACAGAAACTCTTGTTACGCGCATCACTATTTAATTCCTGCTGGCCGTTGTTAAATTTCCGATTTCTGACCTAATTTGATCAGATCTATAAAAAATCATAGCCCATTGTCATTTCTGTGTTTGAATTCAACCCGTTTCTCTTTATCTGGTATTGCTGTAGTAGCAATTGATAATTCCAAATTTTATCATCTTTTCTTTGGTTTGGACATTTTCACAAATTAAAGGAAATTACAAGAAGCTCAAGCATGTTTAAAAATTGTTACCAATTTTTTGGCAATTCATTTGCAGATGCTAAAGTGAGGCGAATACCTTTACTTTAAGATATTCGCAAGAGAAGGCACGATGAAAACGTAAACTGAGAGCATACAAGTGAGCCTCCGCCCAACAAATGATATATGTTTTTTACCAAAGCTGAGATGCCCATATGTTATGATCGCAATAGTTTGGCTACACCAGAGTCCTTTCGGGAAAAAGTTCGCGAGGCCATGCAATATGATAATGCCACATTGCTTTTTTCAGACGGCATTGCCACTGGTATAAACCTTGATAGCGGATTTTTTTCAAAAGCTGCCAGGCATATTTATACATTTAGAGAAGCCGCATTTCGAAGAAAAAAACATATTAAAGATCACATTTATTTTTCAGTAATTTCGGATGATATTATCCGCGGCCATTGCCCGACATATATGCCGCGTCCCTATGGGGCCCGCACACGCATAAGCTCATGTGCAGTTATTGGTTTAATTGATCCGCCCTTATTTTTTTTGTATTGTAAAACTCACTTCAATCTTTCCATAGGTCAAGCCGAAATATTCGCGGAACAGCTTGATAAGGCACAAGATCCAGTAATAACAAATGATGGCACCGTTCTTTATCAACCCTACCTCATTATATGTCATGGCACGCGATATAAAGAAAACAGTTTAACTGGCTTAACGAGACTATTGGGAATTGGCAACTCAGACAAGATGCCCAAAAAAGATATCATTTTCGGGTCGATTAAAAGTGCTGTTTGGAATTCATTTTCAACAGTCTCAGGCGAATCAATCGTGAAATCCACACCCTTCGCAAAAAACCTTGCGGTACCTATTTGAAATATGTAGTTTTACCCAATTGATCCGAATCCCGGCAACAAAATTCTAAAGATTATATCAATCCGCACCTGGTTCAGCAACATTTTGAAATTCTATAACGTTTATGATAAATAAAATTGATCAGTACAGCCAATCTTTTCTGAGGAGATTCAGTTTTGGCGCTTTACCCATGGCATATCATCGTCCTCGCTTCTTTTTGCGCCATCGCAATCTTGCTTATCGTCTGGCTTCTCATACAGCGATCGCG
>Ga0316194_10001267_pt1 | contig 17272 bp, 20 predicted proteins | sample CroRivsedime1_MG_FD_204936 | JGI IMG/M metagenome (GOLD analysis project Ga0316194, IMG submission 204936) | Coastal sediment microbial communities from Maine, United States - Cross River sediment 1 | ecosystem: Environmental > Aquatic > Marine > Coastal > Sediment | place: USA: Maine...
CCGGATGATAAACCCATTGCAGATGCTGGGGCAGCGGGCGCTGGACAGTTTGGCTCGCCTGGGTCGCTCGGCTTTGTTCAGTGTGCGCGTTGCCGCCAGTGTTGGCCCGGCGCTGATGCGGCCGGGCCTGATCCTGAGTCAGATTTATAGCGTAGGCGTGCTGTCCTTGCCCATCATCGTCGTTGCAGGCCTGTTCGTGGGCATGGTGCTTGGGCTGCAGGGATACACCACTCTGGTGGATTTCGGTGCCGAGGAATCTCTGGGCAGCGCCGTTGCCTTGACTCTGGTCCGGGAACTTGGGCCGGTGGTGACAGGACTGTTGTACGCGGGCCGCGCCGGCTCCGCCCTGACCGCCGAGATCGGTCTGATGAAGGCCACCGAACAGCTCAGCGGTATGGAGATGATGGCGGTGGATCCCCACCGGCGGGTGATGGCGCCGCGATTTCTGGCCGGTTGGTTGGCGATGCCCTTGCTGGCTTGCATATTTACTGCGGTGGGTATTCTCGGCGGCTATTTTATTGGTGTGGGTCTGCTGGGTGTGGACGACGGGGCATTCTGGTCGCAGATGCAGGCCTCGGTCGATCTGCGGGAGGATGTCATCAACGGTGTCCTGGTCAAGAGCATCGCGTTCGGCCTGGTGGCCAATGTCATCGCCATTTTTGAGGGCAATGATGCCGTGCCCACATCTGAGGGCGTGAGTCGGGCCACGACCCGCAGCGTCGTCAATACCTCGCTTGCGATCCTCGGACTGGACTTTGTTCTGACGGCGCTGATGTTTGGTGATCTTTGATGCGAAATTCAAGAGCTTTGGAAATTGCTGTGGGTGTCTTTGTGGCCCTGGCGGTAGCGGCTTTTCTACTGCTGGCACTGCAGGTCAGCGACCTCAGCAGCCTGGGTCAGACCGACGGCTACACGGTGAGCGCACGCTTTTCTAATGTGGGTGGTTTGAAAGTGCGATCGCCGGTGACCATGGCGGGCGTGCGCATCGGCCGGGTCAGCGCTATCCGCTTCGACGAGAGCGCGTTCGAAGGAGTGGTGGAAATGCGGATTGATCCCCGCTACACACAGTTGCCTGCGGACACGTCCGCCAGCATTCTGACCTCGGGCCTGCTGGGCGAGCAGTATGTCGGGCTGGAACCCGGCGGTTCCCTGGACAGTCTCGAGGCCGGCAGTCAGATCGAGTTCACCCAGTCGGCGTTTGTGCTGGAGAAGATCATCGGGCAGTTTCTGTTCAGTAAAGCCAGCGAGGGGGCCGAATGAGGATGAATCGACTTGCGATTGTTGCGTTCATGGCCAGCATTGCGGTGTTTGCTCATCTGGGTGCGCTGGCCGCCGACCCGCCCGCTACGCCCGAGGAAGTGATTCGCAGTTCAGGTGACCAGATGGTGAAGACCGTCGTCGAGCGGCGTTCCGAACTCGAGAGCCAGCCTGAACTGATCTATCAGTTGGTGGACGAGATTCTATTGCCCCACATGGATTTCGAAGCCATGGCCCAGCTGGCGCTGGGCCCAGTCTGGCGGGAGGCCACGCCTGAGCAGCGGCGCGAGTTCACCGCTGAGTTTCGGAATCTGCTGGTGCGCACCTACTCCACGGCATGGTTGGCCTACGACAACCAGACCATTGAGTATTTGCCGGCCCGACCTGCGTCTCGTCCGGATCGGGCCACGGTCACCGTTCGACTCCTGGAATCGGGCGGCCAGCGGACTATCCTGGCCTATTCGCTGCGCCTCAAGGATGGTGTCTGGAAAGTCTATGACCTGTCACTGGACGGTGTCAGTCTATTGACCAACTATCGATCTGAATTTCCGGCCCGGGTCCGGGCCGTTGGACTGGACGGTCTGATCGTCGAGATGCGCGGCATGAGTCGCGATGCGGTGGACGGATGAGCGCAGCGGATCTGATTCAGGTCGGGGAGGGCCACTTTGCCCTTCAAGGCCCATTGGACCAAGCCAGCGTGCCGCAGCTTTGGCGGGCGCACTCCGAACGCTTTAAACATGGACGTATCAGCCTTGACCTGGCGAAGGTGTCCAGATGCGACAGTGCCGGACTGGCCTTACTGCTGGATTGGCTGGCACTGGCGAAGCGCTCCGGTGGCGATGTTCGCTTTCTTGCCGCGCCTGAGCAGATGCTGGCGCTTTCCCGTGTGGCGGATGTGGACCAATTGCTGAACATGGGGCCCGCCGATCAGGGCGACGCTTGATCGTTCACGTTCCGCCACCCAGGCCATTCGGACACACGTTGCAGGACGGATCGGCGGCCGCCTAAGCCGGTGCGCTCGCGGAACCCTGTTTCTGATATTATGCGCCCTCCCCAGACCGGCCATGGGCAGTCGCCGATTTCCGGCGGCAACAGCTACTTGCCAGGAACCCAGCATGCAGGCACGCGATATAGAGCAATTGATTCGGGCAGCCATGCCGGACAGTGAGGTTATTGTTCGGGGTGATGACGGGCGGCACTTCGAGGCGGTGGTGATCAGCCCGCAGTTTCAGGACAAGACCCGGGTTCAGCAGCATCGTCTTGTTTACCAGACACTGGGTGACCGGATGCAAACCGATCAAATCCATGCGCTGGCGCTCAAGACCTATACGCCGGAGGATTGGTCAGCGGCCGAGGGGCGTTGATGAGCAGCAAGCTCATCATCAGCGGGGGGCTGCCACTGACTGGCGAGATCCGGGCCTCCGGTGCCAAAAATGCGGTGCTACCGATCCTGGCCGCCACCCTGCTTTCCGATACGCCCATGCACGTGGGCAATGTCCCGCATTTGCAGGATGTCACGACCACCATGGAACTGCTTGGACGCATGGGCGTCGATCTGGTGGTGGATGAGCGGATGAACATCGAGGTGGACCCTCGATCCATTCGGGAGCTTCGGGCGCCCTACGAGTTGGTCAAGACCATGCGGGCCGCGATTGTCGTGCTGGGCCCGCTGTTGGCCAGATATGGCCGTGCCGAGGTGTCGTTGCCCGGTGGATGCGCCATCGGTTCCCGCCCTGTAAACCTGCACATCAACGGCTTGCAGGCCATGGGCGCGAACATCGATGTGGAAGGGGGTTACATCATTGCCCGGTCTGAACGACTGCACGGCGCCCGCATCGTGATGGACCAGGTCACAGTAACCGGTACTGAAAACCTCATGATGGCGGCCTGTCTCGCCCGGGGGGAATCCGTGATCGAGAATGCGGCACGGGAACCCGAGGTGGTGGATCTGGCTCATTGCCTGATTCGCATGGGCGCGAAGATCGAAGGGGCCGGTACTGACACCCTGCACATTGATGGCGTCGATTCCCTGACCGGTTGCCACTACGATGTGTTGCCCGATCGGATCGAGACCGGCACGTACCTGGTGGCGGCTGCCATCACCGGCGGACGTGTGCGCATCAAGGACACCCGACCCGATCTGCTGGAGGCGGTTTTACTCAAACTGGTGGAGGCGGGTGCGGAAATCAGCACCGGGGATGACTGGATCGAGCTCGATATGCAGGGCCGCCGTCCCACCGCCGTCAAGGTGCGCACTGCGCCGTACCCGGCCTTTCCCACCGACATGCAGGCCCAGTTCACCGCCCTCAATGCGGTGGCGGAGGGCACTGGGGTGATCACCGAGACCATTTTCGAGAACCGGTTCATGCACGTTCATGAGCTTCAGCGTATGGGTTCGGATATCCAGGTGGAGGGGAATACTGCGGTTAGCCGGGGCGTGCCGCGTCTGACCGCGGCCCCCCTGATGGCCACCGATCTGCGCGCCTCCGCGAGCTTGATTCTGGCCGGCCTGGTGGCCGATGGCGACACCAGCGTTGACCGCATTTATCACATCGATCGCGGTTACGAGTGCATCGAAGAAAAACTGGCACAACTCGGAGCCCGAATTCGTCGGGTACCGAGCTGAGCCCCACGGCGGAGCACGCATGTGAGTGAACCGGCCGGCGACACGGGTTTGACTATCGCGGTTTCCAAGGGCCGAATTCTGGAGCAGACCCTACCCCTGCTCGCCGATGCCGGCATTGAGCTGATCGCAGACGCTGAGAGCAGTCGCAAGCTGGTGCTGGACACCAGTGTGTCCGACATCAAGCTGGTGGTAATCCGCGCCACCGACGTGCCGACCTATGTTGAATACGGTGCCGCCGACTTGGGGGTGGCTGGAAAGGACGTGTTGCTGGAACACGGCGGCGACGGCCTGTACGAGTCTCTGGATCTGGAGATTGCCCGTTGTCGATTGATGGTGGCTGGGCGCCCCGATCAACCCGAGCCCCGAGGACGGCTGCGGGTGGCATCGAAGTTTGTCAATATCGCCCGTCGCCATTTTGCCTCTCAGGGTCGGCAGGTGGAAATCATCAAGCTGTATGGTTCTATGGAATTGGCGCCCCTGGTGGGCCTGTGCCACTACATTGTCGATTTGGTGGATACCGGCAAGACGCTGACCGCCAACGGTCTGGCGCCCCTTGAGCCGATCGCCGACATCAGCGCCCGTTTGGTTGTGAACAAAGCCGCCATGAAGATGAAGCACCGACGGGTCAAGATGCTGCTGTCCGCCCTGTCCGACGCGGTCGAGCGCCGCCGCAGCGCAGAATGAATCAGGTCACGCAGGACCGGCCCATGCCAACACTGAAACGCCTCACCACCCGCGATACAGACTTCTGGGCGCAGCTCGCGGATTTGACCGCCTGGGACGCGGTATCCGACGGTCGGATACAGGAAATCGTAAGCGACATCGTCGCCGACGTGCGGCATCGGGGCGATGCGGCGGTGGTGGAGTACAGTAATCGCTTCGACGGCATGTCTGTGGCGTCTCTGGCCGAATTGACACTGCCAGCGACGCGCCTGCGGCAGGCCCGGGAGCGCATTACGGCATCTCAGCTGCGCGCTCTGGAGATCGCGGCCGATCGGATTCGATCCTATCACCAGAATCAGTGCCTGGAATCCTGGAGCTACACCGAGGACAGTGGCACCCGATTGGGCCAGAAGGTCACGCCGCTGGATCGGGCCGGCCTGTATGTGCCTGGAGGCAAAGCGGCATACCCCTCGTCGGTGCTGATGAATGCCATTCCGGCCAAGGTGGCCGGGGTGGGTGAATTGGTCATGGTGGTCCCCACACCGGGTGGCGAGGTCAACGAACTGGTGTTGGCCGCGGCCGCCGTTGCAGGTGTCGACCAGGTGTTTGCGATCGGTGGGGCGCAGGCCGTAGCAGCCCTGGCCTATGGTACCGAGTCCATCCCCAGGGTGGACAAGATCGTCGGTCCCGGGAATGTTTACGTGGCCACCGCCAAGCGTCTGGTGTTCGGCGCCGTCGGCATCGACATGATCGCCGGGCCCTCGGAAATCCTGGTGATATGCGACGGTGAAACCGATCCGGACTGGATCGCGATGGATCTGTTCTCTCAGGCTGAACACGACGAGGATGCGCAGCCCATACTGATCAGCCCCGATGCGGGATTCCTGGATCGGGTCCAGGCCAGCATCGACCGCCTGCTGCCTTCCCTTGAGCGCAGCGATATCATCAGCGCGTCGTTGAACAATCGTGCCGCTTTCATTCTGGTGCGGGATCTGGATGAGGCCTGCGAGGTGGCCAACCAGGTGGCGCCGGAACATCTGGAGTTATCTGTGGCAGACCCCGAAACCCTTCTGGAGCGCATTCGCCACGCCGGAGCGGTGTTCATGGGTCGCCACACCGCTGAAGCCCTGGGAGACTACTGCGCCGGTCCAAACCATGTTCTGCCCACCTCCCGCACGGCTCGCTTTTCCTCGCCCCTGGGTGTGTACGATTTTCAGAAGCGTTCCAGCATCATCCACTGCAGTGCACAGGGCGCCTCGGAGTTGGGTCGGATTGCGGCCGAGCTGGCGCGGGGAGAGGGTTTGACCGCCCATGCCCGGTCGGCCGAGTACCGGGTTTCCGATTCCCAGGTGTCCAAGGCATGAGCCAGCCGACACCCGTCACACCGGATACGCTGATACGGCCGGAGGTTCGGGCACTGAGCGCCTACCGGGTGGCGGATGCCAGTGGACTGGTCAAGCTCGATGCCATGGAAAACCCGTACGCCTGGCCCGGTGATCTCACCGATGCCTGGCTGGCGCGTCTACACAATACCCACCTCAATCGCTACCCGGACCCGGCTGCGACCGATCTCAAACAGCGACTGCGTGAGACCTTCCAGATTCCGGCCCATGCCGAGCTGTTGTTGGGCAATGGATCCGATGAGCTGATTCAAATTCTGATCACCGCACTAGCGCGGCGAGACGCGGTGGTCATGTCGGTGGAACCCAGCTTTGTGATGTATCGCCAGATCGCCGGGTTTTTGGGAATGCGTTACGTGGGGGTGCCGCTTACCGCGGATTTTCAGCTCGATCCCTCGGCAACCCTGGCTGCGATCGAGCAACACCGGCCCAGCGTGCTGTTTCTCGCCTATCCGAACAATCCCACCGGCAACGTGTTCGACTCTGCGGTGGTCCGGGATATCATCGCCGCGACCCCGGGGCTGGTGGTGCTGGACGAGGCGTATTTCGCCTTTTCCGGCAAGAGTTTCCTCGGGTGCGTTTTGGACCACCCCAATCTGCTGGTCATGCGCACCGTATCCAAGCTGGGGTTGGCGGGCCTGCGTCTCGGATTCCTGGTGGGCGGGCCCGACTGGCTGACGGAGCTGGAAAAGCTGCGCTTGCCTTACAACATCAACACCTTGACTCAGATCAGTTCGGAGTTTGCGCTCTGCAACATAGCGGTGCTGGAACAGCAGGCCCGGAAGATCGCAGCGGACCGCGATGGTCTGGCCTCGGCACTGGCGGCGCTCCCGGGGCTGACGGTTTTTCCCAGCCAGGCCAATTTCATTCTGTTTCGCGTTCCTCAAGGCACCGCCGACACGGTGTTTCAGGGGCTGAGGGCGCGCGGGGTTCTGATCAAGAACGTGTCCTCCGCGAGTACGGCCTTGAAAGACTGCCTGCGTGTCACGGTAGGGAGCCCGGCGGAGACCGCCGCCTTCCTTCAGGCATTGAAAGAGTGCGTGGTATGACGACGGGCACCCAGGCTGCGATCGCTTTGCCCACATTGGTTGAACATATCGACCGCCTCCTGCAGGTCGATCGCTTCAGTGACTATTGTCCCAACGGCCTTCAGGTGGAAGGTCGCGCCAGGGTTGAGCGCATCGTATGCGGTGTGACCGCCTGTGAGGCATTGCTCGAGGCGGCGCTGGATCTCAACGCGGACGCGGTACTGGTTCATCACGGATACTTCTGGCGTGGTGAGGATCCCTGTGTACGGGGCATGAAGCGCCGCCGTCTATTGATCCTGCTCAAGAACGAGATCAGCTTGCTCGGGTATCATCTCCCCCTCGATGCACATCCTGAACTCGGGAACAATGCCCAACTGGGCCGTATACTCGGGTTCGAGGCTGAAGGTCCGTTGATCGACGGAACGGACTCGGATCTGGTTTGGACCGGTACGCTGGATTTCCCAATCACCGCGGCGGCGTTGGGTCGGCGGATAGAGGAGAAGCTGGGGCGCGTTCCACTGCACATCGGCGCTGCGGAGGCGGAGATCCGTCGCGTCGCCTGGTGTACCGGAGCGGCGCAGGGATTCATCGAGGCAGCCGTTCATGCCGGCGTGGACGCCTACATTACCGGCGAGGCATCGGAGCAGACCGTTCATGTGGCTCGGGAGTGTGGCCTGCACTTTTACGCCGCGGGTCACCATGCAACGGAACGATATGGCGTACAGGCGCTCGGTAAGTATTTAACGGACGCGTTCGGTATCGGTTGTCACTTCGTCGATATAGCGAATCCGGTCTGACCGGCTCCGCTGACCGATGTGGCTTCGGGTTGACCCCGCTCGCGGGGTTGCGGGACAATCCCGGGCTTGTATTAGTGATCGTTAAAGTTGCGATTTTGCATTGCACCAGTCGGCTGCGCGCGGTTCCAGCGGCCAGTGCCAATTCTAGGGGGTCCGAATGAGTAGTTTCGCCGCAGACAATATCGACATCCAGCGTCGACGATTCCTGACGGCCGCTGCGACCGTCGTGGGCGGGGTCGGCGTGGCTTATCTGGCGGCGCCGTTCCTGATCTCCTGGTCACCCAGTGAGCGAGCCCAGGCCGCCGGAGCACCGGTGGAGGTGGATATCAGCAAACTGGAACCCGGCCAGTTGGTTACAGTCGAATGGCGAGGCAAACCAGTTTGGGTTGTGCGGCGCACAGAGAAACAACTTGAAGAACTGCCGACGCTGGACGAGCAATTGCGCGATCCGTATTCCGAAGTGGCCACACAGCAACCGCCATACGCGCAGAATCAGGACCGGTCCCTGAAACCCGAGTACCTGGTCATGATCGGGATCTGCACACACCTGGGCTGCTCGCCCACCTACCGCCCCGAGGTGGCGCCGGAGGATCTGGGTGCCAGCTGGCGAGGGGGTTTCTTTTGTCCCTGCCATGGTTCGCGCTTCGACATGGCCGGCCGTGTCTACAAGAGCGTTCCGGCGCCGACCAACATGCCGGTGCCCCCGCACAACTACGTCACGGACACCCGCATTGTCGTAGGCGTCGATACGGAGACCGCTTAAATGGCAAACACTCAGGGAACAACGGGCCTCCTGGGCTGGATAGACGATCGCTTCCCGCTGACCAAGATGTGGCGGGAACACATGGGCGCTTACTATGCCCCTAAGAATTTCAACATCTGGTATTACTTTGGGGCCCTGTCCCTGCTGGTGTTGATCAATCAGATCGTCACCGGCGTATGGTTGACCATGAGCTATAAGCCGTCCGCGGCCGAAGCGTTTGCGTCGGTCGAATACATCATGCGTGATGTGCCCTGGGGCTGGCTCATACGCTACATGCACTCAACCGGTGCCTCTGCGTTTTTCATCGTCGTTTATCTGCACATGTATCGCGGTTTGCTGTATGGCTCCTATAAAGGACCGCGAGAACTGATCTGGATCTTCGGTTGTTTGATTTACGTGGCACTGATGGCCGAGGCCTTTATGGGCTACCTGTTGCCCTGGGGCCAGATGTCCTACTGGGGCGCCCAGGTCATCATTTCCCTGTTCGGCGCGATCCCGGGCATTGGCGATGACCTGACCCTTTGGATTCGCGGCGACTACGTGGTGTCCGACGCCACGCTGAATCGCTTTTTCGCGCTTCATGTGATCGCCCTGCCTATCGTGTTGCTCGGACTGGTGGTCGCACACATTCTTGCCCTGCATGAAGTGGGTTCGAACAATCCGGACGGGGTCGAAATCAAGAAGAAGAAGGACGAAAACGGCATCCCGCTGGACGGCATCCCGTTCCATCCCTACTACTCGGTCAAGGACTTGTTCGGCTTCTCGGTGTTTTTTCTGTTTTTCGCTTTGGTGGTGTTCTTCGCGCCGGAAATGGGTGGCTACTTCCTGGAGCACGCAAACTTTGTCCCGGCCGATCCGCTCAAGACCCCGACGCACATCGCGCCGGTTTGGTACTTCACGCCGTTCTACGCAATCCTGCGCGCGGTGCCGGACAAACTGGGTGGCGTAATCGCCATGGGGGGCGCCATCGTGGTGCTGTTCCTGCTGCCCTGGCTGGATCGCAGTCCGGTGAAGTCAATACGCTACCGCGGGAATATTTACAAAGGCGCTTTGGCCGCGTTCACGGTCGCATTTCTTATCCTGGGCTATCTGGGCGCGTTGCCACCCAGCCCGGGACGTACACTCCTGGCGCAGATATGTTCGCTGGTGTATTTCCTGTTCTTCTTCCTGATGCCGATCTACACGAAAATGGATACGACCAAGGCGGTTCCGGAGAGGGTGACCTACAAATGAGGACTTTGATTATTGCTCTGATCCTGACCATGTCGCCTGGTTTCGCAGTTGCTGCAGGTGGCGAGGGATATCACCTGGACCAGGCCAACATCGATCCGGAGAGTCACGCATCGCTGCAGCGGGGCGCGCGTTTGTTCGTCAACTACTGCATGGGCTGCCATTCGGCGCAGCATCAGCGTTACAACCGGTTCGCGCGGGACGCCGGGCTGACCGACGCGCTGGTGCAGGACAACCTGATATTCACCGGCGCGAAAGTCGGCGACCGGATGGAAAACGCCATGCCCAAGGCCGACGCGGCCCGCTGGTTTGGAGCGGCTCCACCCGACCTTACGCTGACGGCCCGTTCGCGGGGCACGGATTGGTTGTACACTTACCTGCGCACTTTTTATCGCGACCCGACGCGGCCCCTGGGTGCCAACAACGCGGTGTTCCCCCAGGTTGGCATGCCCAATGTCCTTTGGGAACTGCAGGGATGGCAGGAACCAATATACAAAACGGCGCTTAACGCCGAAGGCGATGAAACGCAGGTACTCGAAGGGTTCGAAGTGGTGGAAGCCGGCTCCATGACGGCACCGCAGTTCGACCGGGCCATGCGAGATCTGGTGAATTTCATGTCCTACATGGCCGAGCCGGGGGCCCTGGAACGCAAGAGCCTCGGAATCAAGGTGGTATTGTTCCTGATTCTGATGATAGTTGTGTTCTACTTGCTCAAAAAGGAGTACTGGAAGGACGTTCACTGATCCACCAGTGCCGGACACGCTCTGCGTTGGGCTCTACGCCCAACGCTTGAAACCCTGGGCGGTTCAGTCGCTCAGGGTTGGCGCGTTTTCAGCAGCGGGATTCCGCCGGAACGCGGCCTTCGCCCGACGCCGATGCGCCCGACCTCCCGATCCGACCCACCGTGGGTCGTCTCTCACACGCATCTGAGGAGCTTCCATGGCCGTTGTTGCCAACAAGCGATCCGTCATGACCCTGTTTTCGAGCCCCACCTGTGTGCAAAGTCACAGGGCCCGCATCGTACTCGCCGAGAAGGGCATCACCTTCGAGATCACCAACATTGCTTCGGACGATTTCCCGGAGGATCTGATGGACCTCAATCCGTATGGATCGGTGCCGACACTGGTGGACCGGGATTTGGTGCTGTACTACGCGCGAGTGATTATAGAGTATCTCGACGAGCGTTTTCCGCATCCTCCGTTGATGCCGGTGGACCCGGTTTCCCGGGCCCGGGCACGTTTGGCCTTGACCCGGGTCGAGCTCGAATGGTATCCGCTTGCGGAACGCATCGCCCAAGCCAAAAGCGGCAAGGATGCTGATGCCGCGCGCAAGGAGCTGCGTGACAGCCTGTCCGCCAGTGCGGACGTGTTCGCGGCCAAACCGTTTTTCCTGAGTGATGATTTCGCTTTGGTGGATTGCACCATTTTGCCGATTCTATGGCGATTGCCCCAATTGGGCGTGGAACTGCCGCCCCAGGCCACAGGGGTTTTGGATTATGCAGCTCGTCTTTTTGAGCGCGACTCGTTCAGGTCAAGCCTGTCCGAACCCGAGCGTGAGATGCGCAACTGACCCGACCCGCCGCAAACCTTGGGTGTCGACCCCATGACCTCCAGCCGCCCGTATCTGATCCGCGCCCTGTATGATTGGATTCTGGAGAACCAGATGACGCCCCATGTGCTGGTCAGCGTCACCGGCGAGTCGGTGGATGTTCCGGTACAGTACGTCCAGGATGGCCGCATTGTGCTCAACATTGATCCGGGGGCGGTCCAGAGGCTGCAGCTGGGAAACGATGCCATTGAGTTCAGCGCGCGATTCGGCGGAGCGGCCCGCCGGGTATCGTTTCCAGTGTCCAGCGTGTTGGCGATTTACGCCCGTGAGAACGGCCACGGCATGATGTTCAACGAGGAAACAGGCGACGATCCGGGGTCACCCGGCGATGGTTCCGACACCTCGGGCCCCGACCGCAAGCGCCCTGGCCTGCGGGTGGTCAAATAGCGGGGTTCACGATTGCCCTCGTACCTACTCCGCGCTTTCAGTGGCCGGTGCCTTGGCCGGGGGCGGTTCGATATACTCAAACAGTCGAACAACTCTTTGCACCCCCCCGACACGACGAACGGTCTCGGTCACAAGCTCGGCTTCAGTGGGAGTCAGCAAGCCAAGCAGATACACTACGCCGCGCTCGGTCACGACTTTGACCCGGGTTGAATCGAACACCTCCAGCCCCTCCACGTCCAACAGGGCCGTTTTCACCTTGGTGGTGATCCACGAGTCACTGGATCTCAGGGACATGGCGCTGGGTGCGGCGATTGCGATTTCGTTGTAAACCTTTCGCACCCGATCCACGTTTCCAGCCAGTTCGCCGGCGCGATCGCGCAGTACTTCGGTGGGCGCTTCGCCGGTCAACAGCACGATCAGGTTGTAAGAGACGGCGTTGATATGCGTCTGTTTCATCAGTTCCGAGTCGGCGTTCAGCGCGTCGCCGATTTTGAACTCGATTGATTGATCCTCCACCATGGTGCCCGTTGTACGTCGGTCATTGGCAACCGACGCGGTGGCAGCCGCGCCCCCGATGACCACGCCTGCGCACCCCCCCAGGAGCCCACCGCCAAGACCGATGCTCAGCACCACAAGCAGCATTGTCCACACTTTCATGAATACTCCTCGAGTAGCAATTCGTCGATCAGGTCACATAGGCAATGTATGACCAGAATGTGTACTTCCTGAATCCGCGCCGTTGACTGGACCGGCACGCGAATCTCGACGTCTGCCGGGCCAATCCGTGTAGCCATGGCGCCACCGTCGCGGCCGCTCAGGGCAATGGTTATCATGCCGCGATCACGGGCCACGTCCATGGCAGCCAGTACGTTGGCCGAGCCACCACTGGTGGAAATGGCCAGCAGTGCATCACCCGGGTGGCCAAGGGCTTCCACCTGTCGGGCGAAAACTCTCTGATAGTCAACGTCGTTGGCGATGGAGGTCAGCGTTGAGGTGTCCGTAGTCAGGGCGATGGCCGGCAACCCTGGGCGCTCCCGCTCAAATCGGTTTACCAGTTCCGAGCTGAAGTGCTGAGCGTCGGCGGCGGATCCACCGTTTCCGCAAGCCAGTATTTTGCCTCCGCCGAGCAACTGTCTGGTGAGGGCGCGAGCCGCCCGATCGATGTCTTTGATCGCGCTCACACCCGCCTGGCGCTTAGCCTCGATGCTCGCTTCGAAATGTTGCTTTATTCGGAATTGGGCATCCATGGCTTGGGTGTGCACTCCTGTCTCACCCGGCGTCGAAAGCGTCTTTGATCCACTCCAGACGGGTCGGTTCTGCGCTCAGATCGACTGCTATCACATCGAAGCGACAGCCGTGATGGGTCAGCTTCGGGCGTTTGGCCAGGAAAAACTCGGCTGCCCGGATCAGTCGGCTCTGTTTGTCCCGAGTCACCGATTCCGCCGCGCTGCCAAATAAATCACCCCGGCGGCCCCGGACCTCCACAAAGGCGAGGATATCGCCATCCATCATCACCAGATCCAGTTCCCCCCCGGGGCATCGGACATTCCCGGCCAGATGGCGAAGCCCGTGGTCTTCCAGGTAGGCGCGGGCGTCCTGTTCCAGGCGTTGCCCAATCCTGTAGGAATTCATTCCAGAGGTTGTTCCGGTGAGGCCTGCAGCGGTTTTGGGGCGCCATCCACATACTGCACCCACTGTAAACGTCGTTTCACCCGGCCGTCCGGCGTTGCGCTCAATGCGCCGGTGGCGCCACGAATGGTGCTGCCCGGCGAGGCCCGAAGCGCGGGTAGCCAGGGCATCAGCCGGTAGGCGTCCACGCCCAACGCGAACAGCCGGGAAGAGCGCAGCGCATCCGTTTCGGAGCCGGCCAGATCGATGCCCACTTGCTCCGGCGCGACCAGCCAGGGGAGTGCGACCATGTACATCCCGTTGAGATCCTGGTTGCCGCTGCCTGCCGATGCGCCCTGGTCAGCGTGGGAGGTGGCCACCACCGGCAGCGTGCCGAGTTGAAAAAATCGGAGCTGCGGATAGATTTGGCGCACTTGTTCGGCATTGGCCGCCAGGAACACCAGGTCGACGTCCTCGCGGCGGCGGGCTTCGAACTCGAGCTGGCGGTTGATTTGCCCTTGGAGCGCCTTACGCCGCTGATTGCTTTGATCCAAATGCAGCAGTTCGCCGATCGGAATACTGAAGTCCACGCCGGCAGGATCGTAAGCACGTTCGTCCACAACCGTACCCCCCAGCGCCAAATACGTTGTGTTGAACGCGTCGCGCACGCGGGTACCCCATTCGCTGTCTGGATACAGGATCAGAGCGCGGGTCCAGTTGCGTTCCATTGCGCCCTCAGCGACTGTTTCCGCGTCATCTTCAGGGGCCAATCCGAACTGAAAAAATCCGCCACCCGAGCTGGGCAAACCGCTTGCGGTTTGATTCAGGGCCAGCACCGGTACGGTGCGCCCGCCCAGTCCGCTGAGCACATCCACGTTGCTCTTGAGCAGCGGCCCCACCACGATATCAGCACCTTCCCGGACTGCCTGATCGTACAGTGCGGTGGGCGCGACGGTGGCGGAATCGTAAATCTGTACCAAGGTCCGCGGGCCGGTTTGAGTCAGATCGGCGGCGTCCAGCCCCGCCTTGATTTGACCGCCGGCCCCCGCCAATCGGCCGGACATGGGCAGCAGCGCCGCAGCGCGCGCCGGAATTTGTGCCGCACCGCGACCGGCCTGTATCTCGCTCGCCCGGATGCTGGCTGGGTGGGGGGCATACCGCGCCTGCCAGTCGCCCATGGCTTGGTTGAAGCGCGCCGTCTCGTCTATCGGGATGGCGGCTATCTCCGCCAGTGCCACCCATCCGGCAAGATCACGGTCCAGTGAGTACAATCCCAGAAGTTGCTCTTCGGGCATGCGCCGGATCAAAGCCATTATCTGGTCCTGATTGGCCCTGCGTGCCACCGGGTCGGTCAATGCGCGATCCAACGCCAGGCGGTCAAGCAGCTCGTCGGTTCTGCGTTCGTTGGCGGCGAACACCTGCACACGCAGCGCGAGAACCTCCTGCAGGCGTTGGGGTGCTAGATTCCGGCTTGCGTCGGGCAGGTACTGGAGCGCGCCCACTGGATCGCCCAGGAGCAGCATGGATTCCGCTTGAACCAGTCGCAATCGGGTCACCTGATCCGAGGTCAGTCCGTCCGCAACAAGCCCATCCGCCAGTGCTTGCGCGCGGCGCCCATCGTTTCCCCGCACCAACACCTCGGCGGCCGTCAACCGGTATTCGGCCAGTTCCGCCGGCGTGCCTTCCAGCCCCAGGTACAGATCTGCGGCCGCCGTGTAATTTCCAGCGGATTCCAGCTCTGCGGCGCGTGCCGCCAAGCCTGGGTCGGACCGCGCCTCGGTGGGGGCGGGTTCAGGCGCCGTCGCGCAGGCGCTGAGTAAGAAAATGATCGACACGAGCGCGAAGGCGATGCAGCGGGACATGGTAGACTGGGCCGTGCTGGAGGGGGACAAGTCGCACGCTAATCAGCGCGTGCGACGGAATTTTAGTGTGGTCGCAGTATGGTTTGGGGGCGCATAGGTGTCAATCGAGGCGGGGACGCTGTACGTGGTTGCGACGCCGATCGGCAATCTGAACGATATTTCCGCCCGCGCCCTCGAAGTTCTTGCCAAGGTTGATCGGGTTGCGGCGGAGGATACGCGGCGCACCCGTCAGTTGCTGACCCATTTCGGAATACGCCAGACGCTGCACGCGTTGCACGATCACAACGAGGCGAGTCAGGTGGCGTCTTTGCTCGATCACCTGCGCGACGGTCAAACTCTGGCGCTGGTGTCGGATGCCGGTACGCCGCTGATCAGCGACCCCGGATTCCGCCTCGTGCGTGGTGCTCGGCTTGCGGGTCTTGGGGTTTCACCCGTTCCCGGTGCGAGCAGCATCATGGCCGCCCTGTCCGCCGCCGGTGTGCCGGCGGAGCGATTTGTGTTCGAAGGCTTCCTGAGTGCCCGAGCCACGGCGCGGCAAGCGCGTCTTGTGCAACTGAAGCAGGAGCCCCGTACCCTGGTTTTTTTTGAATCCTGCCACCGGATTGCGGGAACGGTGGCGGATCTGAGAGCTGCCTTCGGCGACCAGCGTGAGGCGGTGATTTGTCGGGAACTCACCAAAGTGCATGAAGAGTTTCAGCTGCGAACGCTGCATGAGCTCCAGGCCTGGATCGATTCGCACCCGGAGCGTTGCCGAGGCGAGTTCGTGATCGTGGTGTGCGGTGCAGAGGCCAACATACCCGACGTGCTGGATCCCGAGGTGCAACGGGTGCTGTCACTGTTGTTGGCAGAACTGCCGCCGGCCCGCGCGGCGACCCTGGCGGCGCGCATTACCGGGTGCTCGCGCAAGGCCCTCTATGCGACCGCGATCGGCCGTTAAGGACCCTCTGATCTACTCGTGAGCGTGCATCTTGGGACTGAAATGCACAGCTTCATCGTTGCAGATCTTGGCAATAGAACAACTATTACCCGCGATCTGCCCCGCGATCCGCGCCTTGAATCTGCGCATTTCAGCCTCCAACCTGCATCTTGTTTCGATTCGATTATGGCCCCACACTCCGCCCGCGGGAGTCGGCCGGACAGTCGCGCCGCCGCAATTGCGGCGGGGAGGAAAGTCCGGGCTCCAACGGGCAGGGTGCCAGGTAACGCCTGGGCGGCGCGAGCCGACGGAAAGTGCAACAGAAAGCAAACCGCCATCCCGACACCGATCCGGTGCCGGAGGTAAGGGTGAAAAGGTGCGGTAAGAGCGCACCGCGGCGGCGGCAACGTCGACGGCACGGCAAACCCCACCCGGAGCAAGACCAAATAGGGGGGCATTTACGCGTGGCCCGCGCGGCCCCCGGGTAGGTCGCTCGAGGTGTGCGGCGACGCACATCCCAGACGAATGGCTGTCCAAGACAGAACCCGGCTTACAGGCCGACTTCCGCACTGTTGCCTTTACGTTCTCATCCGTCCAAGCGCCGGCAACCGCGCGGGTCGCGGCTCCCATCGCCGGAAATGCGCTCGAATCAACGGTTACCGTCCGGCCAGCAATGCCTGTCGCGGTCTCCGTTGCGCCAGCCCATTCGCAAGTTTTTGTGAGCCTAATCTGAGGCATCCGGGCAATTATCTCCAAATCAATCTGAGCTTCTTTTCGTAAGTTGCTGTTTTGTTTATCCCTGCCTTCTCTACGGGTTCCACTTGCCTTACTGCGCTGCAGTCAACTCACACTGAGTGAGCGTAAGTGCCTGTGCGAAAAGCAACATTTTCAAGTTTCCTCGGCTTGACAGTGGCAAATACCGTTCCTATAGTGTCGTGAAGTGGGGGAATGTGGGGAATAAGGGTTTATTTTCCCTCCAAGGTGGGGAATCGTGCTACGCGGCTTAAGTGCTTTATCGGTCGACAGCAAAGGGCGCATTGCGATCCCTGCGCGTCACCGCGACAAGCTAAAGGAGTCCTGCGCTGCCCGATTGGTGGTAACCGTCGATGCTGAACGCTGCCTGCTGA
>Ga0316194_10001268_pt1 | contig 17269 bp, 14 predicted proteins | sample CroRivsedime1_MG_FD_204936 | JGI IMG/M metagenome (GOLD analysis project Ga0316194, IMG submission 204936) | Coastal sediment microbial communities from Maine, United States - Cross River sediment 1 | ecosystem: Environmental > Aquatic > Marine > Coastal > Sediment | place: USA: Maine...
CACCACTTTCCTGATGGTGAGTGCAAAGTTACTCTGCCCGGAAAGTTGCCAGTGCATGTGGTGTTTTGTCGTAGCCTCGACCACCCTGATGACAAACTCATCGAGTTATTGTTGGCGGCCACCACCGCACGCGAACTCGGTGCCCGGCGACTGACGCTGGTGGCCCCTTACCTGTGTTATATGCGTCAGGACAAGGCATTTGCCGTAGGCGAAGCCGTCAGCCAATCGATCATTGGTCGCTTTCTGGCGGGGCTGTTTGACGATGTGATTACGGTCGATCCGCATTTGCACCGCACCCACCACTTGGCAGATGCCGTACCGGCCACACACGCTGTAGCCTTGTCTGCCACTGCGGTCATGCGTGATTTTCTGCACAGCTATTGCGAAGCTCACCCCGAAAGCCATGGCGATACCATCCTGTTAGGTCCCGACAGCGAATCGGAACAATGGGTGCGCAGCCTCGCTGAGGCTGGCGGCCTTGCATACGGTGTCGCCTGCAAAGAGCGTCTGGGAGATCGTGAAATTCGCATCACCCTGCCTGATCTTGATCTGTCGTCTAACGCAGTGGTTCTGGTCGATGATGTCATCAGTAGCGGTCAAACCATCGCCATCGCGTTGGAAGCTTGTTTGAAAAGGGGAGCAGAACGCGTTGATGTATTGGTGACCCATCCCCTGTTTGCACAAGGTGCTATCGAACGCTTGCGGCAGGCCGGGGTGGGGGAGATCTGGAGCACCGACAGCATTCCACACCCGAGTAATTGCATCGTGCTGACCAACCTGATTGCCGAGGCGGTGCAAAGGATTGTCTGAATCATGGCCCTAACTTGGAAGCCGCATCGGTCGCGTCGTAAAAGTTAGGGCGGGTAAACGACTTAGCGAGGCGTTGCAACGTCAGCCCGCTGTGTCATTTCAGCGAGTCAGAAGCTGCCTGTCGGGTGAGGCCTCGATCTCTATGCCCAGGTCTCATCACAGCGGCCAGACCAGCAGAAGCATCGGGATACTGACCGCCACGACAAGAATCTCCATCGGCAGCCCGAGCCGCCAGTAGTCACCGAACTTGAGACCGCCCGGGCCGAGGATCAAAGTGTTGTTCTGATGGCCAATGGGGGTGAGGAAGGCACAGGAGGCGCCGATCGCGACCGCCATAAGGAAAGGGTCGGCGCTCACACCGAGTTGTTGTGCGCCACTGATCGCGATGGGGCACATGACTGCCGCGGTCGCGGCGTTGTTCATGAAATCGGACATGGTCATCGTGACCACCAGCAGCAGGACCATGGCGATCACGGGCGCCCCCTGCGCGAGTTGATTCAACAGCACATTGGCCAACAGGTCGGCAGTGCCGGTGCTGGCCATGGCACCTGCCACCGGAATCAGCGATGCCAGCAGAACGATCACCGGCCAGTCAACCGCTGTATAGAGATCACGCGGGGGGACGATTCCCGACACGCCCATTAGCAGCACGCCCAGTGCGAACGAAGCCGATGCAGGTAACAGTCCGAACGCAGCGACACCGATGGCGAGCGCCATGATCGCCGTGGCCGAGATCGCCTTGCCTGGTTTTGGCAGGTGGATATCACGATCCGCCAGGGGGGCGAGTTGATGTTCATTGGTGAATATTGCCAGGGCCTCCGGTGGACCCTGCATCAGTAGCAGGTCACCGGCCATGAAACGCATGGTTCTCACTCGGCGCACCGTACGTTTGCCCTGCCGTGACACAGCCAGCAGATTGATGGCGTAGCGTTCGTCCAGCTTGGTCCCGCCTGAAGACCTGCCGATCAGCCTCGATCCGGGCATCACCACGAGCTCCTGCAAGATAACCGGGTCGTCTGACCGTTCGCTGGACTGCTGGTCGTTGGGGGTAGTCACTTTTTCATCGGCAGGCTGCTCCGTACTCCCCAGAGTCAGCTGCAGATCGGATACGACCTTGCTCAGGTCGTCGGGTTCGGCCTCGATGATCAGGATGTCACCGGATCGGATCCGACGCCGCGGGTTGGGTGCATAAAGCCGGACGTCATCGCGTATCAGACCGACGATCTGAGCGCCTTCGTGGTCAAGGGCGGCGTCTGCCTGATTCAATGTCTTGCCGATGGTGCTGCTGTCCTCCAGAACGCGCGCCTCCGCCAGGTATGTCCCGGTGTCGAAGTCGCCAACACTGCCTTTTTCGCGTGCCGGTACGAGACGCCAACCCAGAAACACGATAAATGCCAGTCCCGTTACTGCGACAGCGCCACCAACGGGCGAGAAATCGAACATGCCGAAACTGCCACTGCCGGCGGCTTCACGGAAGCCGGCGACGATCAGGTTCGGCGGTGTGCCGATAAGCGTGGTCATTCCGCCGAGGATGGTGCCGAAGGCCAGGGGCATCAGGATGCGACTCGGCGCCATGTCGAATCGTTTTGACAGCTGGAGGGCGACCGGCAGTAACAAGGCCATGGCGCCGACGTTGTTCATGAATGCCGAGAGCAGGGCCCCCAGACCGGCGAGCGCGGCGATGCCGGGTATCAGGCCCATCCCTTTTGGCAGCAGCCATCGCGTCAGCCGGTCTACCGCACCGGTGTTCTGCAGCCCCCGGCTCAGGATCAGCACGCAGGCCACGGTGATCACCGCGGGGTGACCGAAGCCGACAAAGGCTTTTTCCGCCGACACGAGGCCCAGCAGCACGCAGGCCATCAGCGCCGCCAATGCGACCAGGTCGTGGCGCCAGCGTCCCCACAGAAACAGCACCACTGTTGCGAGAAGGACCAGCAGAATTTCGATTTGAGGAACGGTCATTGCGCGAGATCCAGGGCGATCTCAGTCTGCGTCAGTATCGGCTGGCGGCCCGTCTTCTTTGCGCCGTATTTTCACCTTGTCGATGCTGCGGTGGGTGGCTTCGTGGATCGACACCTCCAGTCCGTCTATCACAAACGTCTCGCCGGGCGCCGGGATCACCTTGATCTTTTGCAGGACCCAGAGACTCACGGTATCCGTGGGTTTGCCCGGTATTTCGATATCGAAATAACGTTCAACGACCCGCAGTTCGGTGCTGCCGTCAACCGTGATCTCGTCCTCCGAGCCTTCCTCGATGGAGGGCGGCATCACGTCGCTTTCGTCATAGATCTCGCCGAGGAGTTCCTCCATCAGATCCTCGAGGGTGGCGATACCGCGCACCTCTCCGTATTCATCGACCACGATGGAGAAGTGGCGATGATGGCGCCGGAAAGTCTCGAATACCTCGTTAAGCGATTGAAACTGGGACACATAAAGTGGTTGATGGGCGATGCTCCCGATACGCACGTCCAGCTGCTTGCTGGCAGTGGCGTTCAGTAGGTCGCGCAGATAGATCACCTTGACGATATTGTCGGGATTGTCTTCATAGACCGGGATACGCGAAAAGGGCTGCTCGGTCACCAAAGGCACTGCTTCGGCCACGCTGAGGCTTCCATCCAGGACAAAAAGCATGCCCTTTGGCGTCATGACGTCCTGTACCTTCAGATCATTGAACTCAAACACCCGCTCGATGATCTCACGCTCGCCGCGTTCGATCTCGCCTTCCGCCACGCCGTGGCCGAGCATGCCGATGAGTTCCGACTCCGTAACTGTCGGCTCCTGTTCTCCTCCAGACAGATGATGCACCCAGGCGGTGAAATGGCCGAACATCCAGACCAGGGGGTACATCAGTCTCATGAACAGCAGCAGGGGCATGGCTGCGAACAGCGATATACGCTCCGGATAGCGGGTGGCCAGACTCTTGGGCGTGATCTCGCCAAACACCAGGATGAACAGGGTCAGGGCACCTACGGCAATGCCCGGACCGGCATCGCCGAACTCGCGCGTGGCGATCACCGTCGCCATGGCGGACGCCCCGATATTCACCAGATTGTTGCCGATCAGGATGGTCGTCAGCATGCGGGACGGGTCTTTCTTGAGCTGGTGAAGGGCTGTTGCACCCGCCCGCCCTTCCTGCGCCAATGCCTCGGCCCGGGCCATCGAAAGGGCGACGAGCGCGGTCTCGGATCCGGAAAAGACGCCGGACAGCACGAGCAGCCCGACCAGGGCAGCAACTTCTGTGAGCTCAGGGCCCATGGTGCAACTTCGGCGTCATATTTGGGTTGGATCTGGTCAATGCTATGCAGTCCCCGGCCATCGCGCCGGGCGGGTGATTTTCGTTTGAGCGTCCAGAACTTGCTTCGAAAGCTATGCCAAGAAGGGTAAACAAGGTGGATTCTTGCCCACATTCCCGTTCGTCGCAATGCCAGGGCCTCGTATTTTGGCGAGGAACCCACACCGGGTGGGGGTGTCGCTTCAGCCAGCGGAGCGCCAGAAATCAGCGAAACGGAAACATACAGCATGCCCCGAGTTGATGATGGTGTGTGGCCGCTTCCGGGCCAACGCCGAAATTCGCCGCCCTTCGGCCCTGAATGATTTTAGTCGTTTATTGCCGGGCCAACATTGTATTGCTTTGTCATATTTCCTTAATATGCTGGATCATCTGCGTCGGCCATCCGGTTATCGGGGAATATTTTGGATATCGCACTCTTCATCGAACTGGTCCTGTTCGTGGTCCTCATGCTGCTGTCGGGTTTCTTCTCCAGTTCCGAGACGAGTCTGTTTTCCCTCAACGATCTGCAGCTCGAGCAGATGCGGCGCGACGACAACCCCCGGATCGCCCTGATCGAGCGCATGCTGAGTGAGCCGCGCCGGCTCATCGTCACCATTCTGATCGGCAACGAGTTTGTCAACGTGGCTGCATCCGTTATCTCCGCTGCGATCGTGATCCAGCTGTTTGGCGCTGAGAACAAGCTGGTCAATCTGTTCATCATGGTGCCGATTCTGTTGCTGGTGGGCGAGATAACCCCCAAGACGCTCGCCATCCGCAATAACGTGCAATTTGCCACCGTTCAGAGCCAGCCGATCGACCTGTTTGCGCGGATGATTGCCCCGCTGCGCTGGGCGATCCGCCATGTGGCGGAATGGTTCACCACCCTGATCGTGGGAAGTGAACTGGACCGCGGCAGCATCGTCACCCGCGACATGGTCCGCACCCTGGCCCAGGAGGCCGTAGGAGACGGCGTGCTGGATCAAGACGAGGCGCAGTACATCGAGCAGATCTTCGATTTTGGCAACCGGACGGTGGAAGACCTGATGACGCCACGCTCCAACGTGGAGTTTCTCTCGTCGGAGCTGCCAATCGGTGAGATGGTGAAAGAACTCAAGCGCACCCGTCATACCAAGTTCCCCGTTTACGCCGGGCATCGGGACTCGGTCAAAGGGATGCTGCATGCCAGGGATCTGCTGGCAGCGGATCTTGCCACCCTGGAGCGACACCCCGAGGCTTTGGCGGATATCCTGCGTGAGCCCTATTTCGTTCCCGAGACCAAGTCCGCCTCGGATCTCTTCCACACGTTCCGCAAGCGAAGGTTGTCGGTGGCGCTGGCAGTGGATGAATATGGCGGCATCACCGGCCTCATCAGCATGGAGGACCTGCTCGAGTGCATCTTTGGTGACATACCCAGCCCCTCCGATGGATTTTCCGAGACGGATGTCGCGATTTCGGATGATGGCACCCGGCGGGTGGATGGGGCACTCCCGATCACACAGTTCAACGAAGAGTTCGATGCGGCGCTCGAAGAGGGCGAATTCGAGACGGTCGCCGGACGCATCCTGCACGAGCACGGGGAACTGCCCGAAGAGGGCACCGTGATCAGCGTGGACGGGTTGACCTTCACGGTGGAGGAGGTCGAAAGCAACCGCATGAAAACCCTGGCGGTGCACGTTGAAGACAGCGGCGATGATGCGGGCGGTCAGCAAGAACCAGACTCGGCAGGTCCGCTCACAAACGATCCCGCCAAAGGGGAAGATCGCTGATGGATGTCCTGATTACAATCGGCGTGATGGTGTTCTGTCTGATCTGCGAGGGCTTTTTCTCGGGCTCCGAGATCGGTGTAGTCAGCGCCGACCGTATGAAACTGCGGCATCAGGCGGCCAAGGGATCCAAGGGGGCCGGGCTCGCGCTGGCGATGCTCAAGAAGCCGGAATGGCTTTTGTCCACCACCCTGGTTGGCACCAACATTGCCGTGGTCACCAATACCACCATGGCCACAGCCCTGATGCTTGAGTTGTTCGGGCCGGGTGCGAGCTGGTTGGCCGTTGTCCTGGTGGCCCCGCTGATCTGGGTGTTTGGCGAAATCGTACCAAAAAGTATCTTTCAGCAGCGTGCCGATGTGCTTACCCCGCGCGTCATCTTTGTCCTGAAATTCTTCTCCTATCTGTTCTATCCGATCCTGATGGTGTTCAGTTTTCTGGCGCGGATGCTCGGTCGTCTGTTCGGTGGCAAGAGCGGCGGCAAGAACCCCTTTACGCTGCGCGAGGAGATCCAGACCATGATGCAGATGTCGGCCAACGAGGGTGACATCGAGCAGACTGAGCAGGACATGATCCGGCGCCTGTTCAATTTCGGTGAGACGACGGCGCATGAGGTGATGATGCCCCTGATCGATCTGGCCATGGTGGAGCGGTCTGCTACCTGCGCCGAGGCCAAGAAAGTGGCGATCGAAAAATCACACGCGCGAATCCCTGTCTACGATGACCGGGTCGATCACGTGGTTGGGCTGGTCGATACCCTGGAGCTGTTGGGGATAGACGCGGACCAGCCGATCGAGCCCTTCATCAAGCAGGTCACCTACGTGCCGGCAGGCAAGAGTATCCAGGACCTGCTGCTCGACATGCGCAGGACAAGAGAACAGGTGGCGGTCGTGGTCGACGAGTTTGGTGGCGCCGAGGGTATCGTCAGCATCGAAGACATCCTGGAGGAGGTGGTGGAGGATATCCAGGACGAATACGATTCCGCCGAACCGGAGGTGAAGCTCGTTCGTCGTCAGGCTGACGGCACTCTGCTGGCGAACGCCCGGGTTGATCTGGATGATCTGGCGGAAGAGCTGGGTACCGAACTGCCCAAGGGCCGCTACTCGAGTCTGGCCGGCTTTCTGTTGGAGAAGGCGGGCGAGGTCCCGGCGGAAGGCAGCAGCGTGGAGTACAAGGAGCTCATTTTCACCGTGACGCGCGGGTCTGCGCGGTCCATCCAGGAAGTGAAAATCAGCGTAAAGTCGGATTGACAGTCAGGATGAAAATTTGCACCGCATAAGGATTCTTCTCGTTCGTGAGGCGGGCCGGGAGACGGCCACCCAACGGTCTTTCGAGCATGGTGCGGCATACGGTGTTGGCGTTAAGCTGATTGGCCTGTAAGTCCTGCTTCCCTTGGCCGCCTTCCCGCTGCCGGCGGTCCGCCCCTAAAGGCCCTTGATGGGTGCAATTCCCTGATATCAGGCGTAAAATCGCCGCCCCTTTGCAAATTTTTGAGCGGTATGGCGGGCAAACTCTATATCCGTACCTTCGGTTGCCAGATGAACGAGTACGACTCCCGGAAAATGGAGGACGTGCTGCGCGAGTCTCACGGGCTGGAGTTGACCGACGATCCCGAACAGGCTGACGTATTGCTGTTGAATACCTGCTCGATCCGCGAGAAGGCGCAGGAAAAGGTCTTCTCGCAGCTTGGTGTGTGGAAAGACTGGAAACAGGCGCGTCCCGACCTGGTGATCGGAGTCGGCGGCTGCGTGGCCAGCCAGGAGGGTGAGGCCATCCGCGAACGCGCACCCTTTGTCGATCTGGTCTTTGGCCCGCAGACATTGCACCGTCTGCCCGAGATGCTGGCGCGCGCGCATGACCAGCACCTGCCGACGGTCGATATCAGCTTTCCCGAGATCGAAAAATTCGATTGCCTGCCCGAGCCCCGCGCAGAAGGGCCGAGCGCATTCGTATCGATCATGGAGGGTTGCTCGAAATACTGCACCTTCTGCGTGGTGCCCTACACCCGTGGCGAGGAAATCAGCCGTCCGTTCGACGACGTGATCGCAGAGATCGTGCAGCTTGCCGCCCAGGGTGTGCGCGAGGTGAATCTGCTGGGCCAGAACGTGAACGCCTATCGCGGGCCGATGCATGACGGCGAAATCGCCGACCTGGCCCTGCTGATCCGCTACGTCGCCGCGATCGAGGGCATCGATCGCATCCGTTACACCACCTCGCATCCGGTCGAATTTTCGGATTCACTGATCGATGTCTACGCCGAGGTGCCCGAGCTGGTCAGTCATCTGCACCTGCCTGTGCAGTCCGGCTCGGACCGGATTCTGATGGCCATGAAGCGTGGCCACAGTGCGTTCGAGTACAAACAGAAACTCAAGCGGCTGTGTGCGATCCGCCCCGAGATCAGCCTGTCGTCGGATTTCATCATCGGGTTTCCCGGCGAGACCGGGCAGGATTTCGAGCACACCATGAAGCTGATCGAAGAGATCGGATTCGACCACTCGTTCAGCTTCATTTACAGTCGGCGGCCGGGTACGCCTGCCGCCGATCTGCCGGATGATGTGCCGCTGACGGTCAAGCAGGAGCGGCTGGCGAAACTGCAACACGTCATCAACGACAACGCCCAGCGCATCAGCCGCAGCATGGTCGGGAGCGTGCAGCGGGTACTGGTCGACCGGCCGTCGCGCAAAGACCCGGACGAGCTCGCCGGGCGGACTGAAAACAATCGCGTGGTCAATTTCCCGGGACGGCCTGATCTGATCGGGCATTTCGTGGATCTCCGTATCACCGCCGCCTATCCCAACTCGCTGCGCGGCGAGCTGCTCGATGAAGGAAAGTCCGAGGTCGCGAGCGCCTGATGCCATTTAATCTTCGAGTATTTGCGGTCGTCCGGCATCTGTTTGCCAACGGGACGACTGGAGCTTCTTATGTCTGAACATCCCGATTCGCTCGATCTGGTCCTGGAGCCGTTGGACAACGAGCGTCTGCGCAATGTATGTGGTCAGCTGGATGAACACCTGCGCCAGGTCGAGCGCCGCCTCGGGATCGAGATCAGCAACCGTGGTAACAGTTTTCGCCTGCTCGGCGAGTCGGCCGCGATCGAAGCGGGTAGCGAGGTGTTGCGGGGCTTGTACGACGCGAGTGCGGAAGAGGATCTGAGCCCGGCACGAGTACACCTGTTTCTGCAGGAATCCGGCGTCGACGCATTGTTGGCAGAAGCGGGTGACGTCCCTGAAAGCATCATCAAGACACGTCGCGGCCTGATCCGCCCACGCGGCCCCAATCAGGCGCAGTATGTCCACCGGGTGCTGACCCACGACATCAATTTCGGTGTGGGGCCGGCCGGCACCGGCAAGACCTACCTGGCCGTCGCATGCGCCGTCGACGCCCTGGAACGCGACCAGATACGCCGTATCCTGCTTGTTCGCCCAGCGGTGGAGGCCGGTGAGCGCCTGGGTTTCCTGCCGGGAGATCTGGCACAGAAGATCGACCCCTATCTGCGCCCGCTGTATGACGCCTTGTACGAGATGCTGGGCTTCGAACGCGTGCATAAGCTGATCGAACGCAACGTGATCGAGGTGGCGCCACTTGCGTACATGCGTGGGCGAACCCTGAATGAGGCCTTCATCATCCTGGATGAGGCGCAGAACACCACCACCGAGCAGATGAAGATGTTCCTGACCCGCCTGGGTTTTGGTTCGACCGCCGTGATTACCGGCGATGTCACCCAGATCGACCTGCCGCGCGGGCAGAAGTCGGGCCTGCGCCAGGCGACCGAGGTGCTGCGCGAGGTCGAGGGCATCAGTTTCACCCTGTTCGGTGCGCGCGATGTGGTGCGTCACTCGCTGGTGCAGAGGGTGGTGCAGGCCTATGACCAGTTCGATCTCGAGCAGGGACAGGATCATGACGCTCGCGGTTGAGGTACAGATCGCGGCAGCCGATGCGTCGCTGCCTTCGCAGCGGCAGCTGAGTGACTGGGCACTTGCCGCCTGGCAGGAGGAGGGGGTGCGGGACGCCGAGGTGGTGGTGCGGGTAACCGACGAGGCCGAGAGTCGCCGGCTCAATCACGAATTCCGCGGCAGGGACAATGCCACCAATGTGCTGTCGTTTCCGTTCGATCCGGTGCCGGAGATCGATCTCAATCACGTCGGCGACCTGGTGATCTGTGCGCCGGTGGTCGTCCGTGAGGCGGTCGAGCAGGGTAAGCAGGCGGACGCGCATTGGGCGCATATGGTGGTGCACGGCATGTTGCACCTGCAGGGCTATGACCATGAAACCGACGAACAGGCCGCCGAGATGGAGACCCTGGAAACGCAGGTCCTGACCGGCCTGGGCTACCCGGCGCCCTATGCCGAAGAGCGCGGCGCCTCGGGCACGTCCGAAAAATCCGGCGGCAGGGGATAAGAGGTTCCATGAATCCTGCTGCCTGGCCTGCCGCGGCCCAGTTGCTGCTGGCCTTTGTCGCGGGTGCGCTTACCGTGCTGGGTTTCGCGCCTTTTGGTTTCGGCATACTGCCGGTGTTCGCGCTCGCGCTGTTGTTTTTCCTCTGGCGCAATCCGGCCCGTGCCGGCCTGAATGCGTGGTCCGGCTACGCGTTCGGTCTCGGCCTGATGGGGTTCGGCGTATTCTGGATTCGCATCAGTATTGCCCAGTTTGGCGGCGTCCCGCTGGCGCTGGCCGTGGTCATCACCCTGGTGTTCATCCTTTTCATGGCCTCGTACTACGCCCTGGCGGGCTGGCTGTCGGAACGGTTGCGCGGTGAATCCGATGTTGTCTGGCTGGTCCTGTTGCTGCCTGGTGTATGGGTGCTGATGGAGTGGCTGCGCGGCTGGCTGTTCACCGGGTTTCCCTGGCTGGCCCTGGGTTACAGCCAGATCGACCTGCCCCTGGCAGGATACGGTCCCATTACGGGCGTCTTCGGCATCAGTCTCGTGCTCGCCTTGTCGGCCGGGCTGCTCAACCTCTGGCCGCGCCTGCCGGCGGTCCTGTGCCTGCTTGCCTTGTGGGCGGGGGGGCTGGGCCTGCAGCAACTCGCCTGGACCGAACCGGCGGGTGAACCCATCCGGGTGAGTCTGTTGCAGGGCAATATCCCCCAGGAGCAGAAATGGCAGCGCGCGATGCGTGTGCCTTCGATAAACCGGTATCTCGAGATGACCGGATCCGTGCCGGACAGCCGCATCGTGGTATGGCCGGAGACCGCGGTTCCGGCATTTGATTCCGAGGTTGAATCGACCCTGCTGGTGCCTTTGCACGAACAGCTGCGCGCGCAGCAACGCGACGTGCTGCTGGGTATCGTGGCGGGAAGGGATGATGCCGATTACTACAACGCCATGATGAGCCTTGGCGTAAGCGGTCGGGATCATTACCACAAACGGCACCTCGTGCCCTTCGGCGAGTTCCTGCCGTTCGATGAGTGGACCCGGCCGGTTCTGGACTTTCTGCACATCCCGATGTCGGATTTTTCCCCCGGCGGCGATGGCAAGCCGCTGGTCACGCTCGCCGGATACCCGGCCGGGATCGATATCTGCTACGAGGATGCCTACGGCAACGAAATCATTCGTGCCCTGCCGGAGGCCGCGCTGCTGATCAATGCGAGCAACGATGCCTGGTTTGGTGACTCGCTCGCACCGCACCAGCATCTCGAAATCGCGCGCATGCGCGCACTCGAAACCGGTCGTTTCCTGTTGCGTGCCACCAACACGGGCATCTCGGCCATCATCAATGAGCGCGGCAGGTTGCGTGCCAGTTCTCCCCAGTTCGAACAGGCGATCCTCAGCGGGGATATCGTGCCGATGCGCGGCAGCACGCCTTTCGTGTTCTGGGGCAATCTGGCTGTGCTCGTTCTGGTGGGACTGATGCTGGTATTCGGGGTATGGCAACGTCAGCGCGTTGGCGCCTGATCCCGGCCCAGCAGTTCGTCCAGGTGTTGCTGTTCCCGTATGCGCTCGTCGAGGCTGTGTCTCAGTGCCTCGGCCTCCTGCAGGGCCTCAAGGTAGGTATCGCCTATCGGTTCGGCCGCCTGTTTGGGCGGTGGATTGTCCTCACAGGCGGGCATCAGCAAGACCAGAACCAGGCTGGGCAGGTTAAACGGCTTTCGATACAGTGCACGCATGAACCGAGCTTAGCTATTTTCAACCGCCCGGCCACCACAATACGCTTGTCGGCCCGGTGTTGATCCGCTCGGGCTCAAATCCGGCCACCTCGCGCTTGTGGCCGATTTCCTACCCATCCTGCGAGGAGCACAACCGCATGAGTCGTGAAATCATCAAAACAGATCAGGCGCCCCAGGCCATCGGTACCTATTCACAGGCGGTGAAAGTAGGCACTACGGTCTATCTCTCCGGCCAGATAGCCCTGGATCCGCAGACCATGAGCATGGTCGACGGTGACACCGAGGCGGAGATCCGCAGGGTGTTGGACAACCTTCAGGCCGTGGCCCGGGCGGCGGGTGGGGGTCTCGATGACATGGCGAAGCTCAATGTTTACCTGGTTGACCTGGCCAACTTCGGTACGGTGAACGAGGTCATGGCGGAGTATTTTCAGGAACCCTTTCCGGCGCGCGCGGCGATCGGTGTGGCCTCCCTGCCGCGCAACGCCAGCGTGGAAATGGATGGCGTCCTCGAACTCGGTGGCTGAGGCGACGCACCATGCACGCATAAAGCCCAAGTTCGGCTGGTGGACGGGTGCTGCGCTCGTGCTGATCCTGTCGTGGTACCTGGGCGGGGTTCAGCGTGAATCACTGCTCGACGAGCTCGAGGTCCAGGGCAGGCAGGAACTCGATCTGTACGTTTCCCACCTTAAGGGGCAGCTCGACCATTACGCTTTTCTGCCACGCCTGCTGGCCGGCGACTTTCGGCTTCAAAGCCTGTTGATTGCACCGCGCAACCGAGATCAGCAGCATCAGGTCAACCTGTTCCTCACCCACGTCAACGAGATTGCGGGTTCGCTCGATGTCTACCTGATGGACACTGCCGGTCTGACACTGGCGGCCAGCAACTGGGAGAACGAGCTGACATTCGTTGGCAGTAATTTCAGTTTCCGCCCTTACTTCATCGATGCCATGTCGGGCAGGCCCGGTCGTTACTACGCCCTGGGTACGACCTCGGGCCGGCGCGGGTATTACTTTTCGTATCCGGTCGGTGAACCCGACGAGCCCCTTGGCGTGGTCGTCGTAAAGATCGACATAGATACCCTGGAGGACAACTGGCGCAACAAGGACACCGAACTGGTCGTCAGCGACCCTGACGGCGTCATCTTCGTTTCCACACGGCCTGAATGGCGTTACCGCACGCTGGTGCCGCTGTCGGCAGCGGCGATAGCGCGTATCCGGGAGTCGCGGCGCTACCCGGAGGTCGGACTGACGCCGGTGTTCTACCAGCAAAAGCAGACACGCCCGTCCGGCGCCGAGATTTTGCAGGTCGGTGAGCCCGGTGGTACGGGCTATATCAGTATGGCGACAGACATGCCGCAGGCCGGCTGGCGGGTTCAGCTGCTGCTCTCGCAGAAAGCGATCGCGCCCCAGGTGTGGCAGGCCCGCCTGTTTGCGATAACCCTTTTTCTGCTGCTTGCGGCGGGCGGGTGGCTGTATGCCGCGCGCACGCGTCGGGCGCGTGAGCGCGAGTCGGAAAAGCGTGTTGCCATGGAAGAGGCGCTTGTCGAGCTCGAACGGCGGGTGGACCAGCGCACGCTGGACCTCACCGAGGCCAACCGCCGGCTGCGCCAGGAGGTGGAAGAACACGAGCGTACCCGCGACGAACTGATACAGGCCGCCAAGCTGGCGGCGCTGGGGCAGATGTCGGCAGGCATAAATCACGAACTCAATCAGCCGCTGGCTGCGATGCGAACCTATGCCGACAATGCGCGCACCTACCTGGAGCGGGAGAATCTGGAGCAGGTCGGTTGGAATCTGCAGCAGATCCGCGAACTGACCGGCCGAATGGCCCAGATCAGCGGGCAGCTGAAGGTTTTTTCCCGCAAGTCCAGTGGACAGCGGATCCGGGTATCACTTGACGCCAGCATGGCCGGCGCCCGTCGTATCGTGCGGCCCCGGCTCGAACAGGCGGGTGCGCAACTGTTCATCGATCTGCCTGCAGAGGATCTGTTTGTGGCCGCGGACTCGGTTCAGCTGGAACAGGTGCTGGTAAACCTGATTGGCAATGCCTGTGACGTGCTCAAGCAGCAGTTGGTGAGGCAAATCAGGGTGAGCGCACACCAGGATGGTGCCAATGTGGTCGTGCGGGTGCAGGACAGCGGCCCGGGCATCGCGGCGGAGAACCTCGAACAGATTTTCGACCCCTTCTTCACCACCAGTGAAGGCGGACTGGGCCTGGGGCTCTCCATTTCACACACCATCGTGCAGCGACTCGGGGGGTCGCTCACGGCCGGGAATGCCCAAGATGGTGGGGCTGTCTTCACCCTGACCCTGGCCGCCTGGCCCAATGCCGAGGCGGCCAGGCCCCCACAGTGACTGCGGGTGCCAGGAGGGTGTTTACTCCGCGCCTATCTTGTTCATCAGGCCGAAGCTCTTGACGAAGGGGCCGGCCATGCGCGGATCCTTGATCATGCCTTTGAAATCGCCGTGAACAAATTTGAGTTTGCCCATGGCGAATGCGGTCCCCATGCCGGCCATGCCGAGTCCGTTCTCGACCCATTTCATCCAGTCTTTGCGAGAGGCGCGCATATCCCAGTCGGGCGCTTCGTCGGCATAGTCACCGGCTCTCACGCATTCGCCGTTCTCGACCACGAATACGCCACGCGGCCGGTCTTCGTCTTTGAAGCCGCAGGTAATCACGGAATTGAAACCTATCTCGGCAAGTTTGTCGCGAACCTCCGGTTCGTCGTTCCAGGCGTCCTTGAGTTCGTTCATCCATTGGGCAGAGAACAGTTCGGCCATAGCGTTTCTCCTCGTGGGTTGTAAATTTGCGTGCACGCCAGATTACACCAACTGGACCCACAAGCCAGAGTCTAAAAACAGGCGGTCGATCGATGAGGGAATTCGACCAATGGGTGATTCATGACCGATGCCGCAGTAAGCTCGCAACATGAAAGCGACCAAACTCCCCCCGGTTATGCTGATCGACGACGAGGAGCATATCCGCGTGGCGGCTACCCAGGCACTTGATCTGGCCGGTTACACGGTGCACGCCTTCGACCGGGCCGAGAAGGCGCTGCAGGTTCTGGACCGGGACTGGCCGGGTGCTGTCATCAGCGATATCCGCATGCCGGGCATCGATGGCATGGAATTTCTTCAGCTCTGCCAGGCTAAGGATCCCGATCTGCCCATCATCCTGGTTACCGGCCATGGTGATGTGAGCATGGCGGTAGAAGCCATGCGGGCCGGCGCCTACGATTTCATCGAAAAGCCTTTTGCGGTCGAGGACCTGGTCGACACGGTCGGTCGCGCACTCGAAAAGCGCACCCTGACAATAGAAAACAGGCGGCTGAAGAACGAACTGGCTTTGCAGAGCAAGCCGGGGCCGCGAATCATCGGAAACACACCGGCAGTGCAGCGTCTGCGGCTGACCATTGGCCAGATAGCAGACACCGATGCCGACGTGCTGGTCAACGGCGAGACCGGTACCGGCAAGGAACTGGTGGCGCGTTCGCTGCATGAGAACAGCCGTCGCCGTGATCGCAATTTTGTCGCCGTCAACTGCGGTGCGGTTGCCGAGAACCTGATCGAAAGTGAACTGTTCGGTCACGAGGCAGGAGCCTTTACCGATGCGAGGTCGCGACGAATCGGCAAGTTCGAGCATGCAAACGGGGGTACCCTGTTTCTGGACGAGATCGAGAGCATGCCGATGCAGGTCCAGGTCCATCTGTTGAGGGTGTTGCAGGAGCGGGCGATCGAGCGTCTGGGTTCGAACGAACTGATTCCGCTGGATCTGCGTGTTGTGGCGGCGACAAAAGTGGATCTGCGCGAGGCGGCCAACCGCGGCGAGTTCCGGGAAGATCTCTACTACCGGCTCAGCGTGGTGACGATCGATATCCCGCCGTTGCGCGAACGGCGCGAGGACATACCCTTGTTGTTTCAGCATTTTGTGCTGGTGGCCGGCGCACGCTATCAGCGTGAGCCACCGAGCCCCGGCCCCGAGCAGCTCAATCAACTGATGATGGCCGAGTGGCGGGGGAACGTGCGCGAGTTGCGCAATGCCGCAGAGCGTTACGTCCTGCTCGGTGAATCCTGTGGTTACGATTTCGAGCAGATGATGAATGGCGATACCGATCGCCCCGCGATCACACTCCCGGAGCAGTTGGAGTGCTTCGAGCGTGGTCTGATCGAGCAGCATCTGAAGGCCAACAACGGCAGCATCAAAGCGACCATGGAATCGTTGGGGCTGCCGCGCAAGACGCTGTACGACAAGATGAAAAAATACGGCCTGGACCGTGACAACTACAAATAGTTGCGATGAAGCGGTGCCCCTTCTTTTATCTGATTTTGCCTGCCATCAGCCTGCTCTATGCCGGGAGTCTTGGCGCCACAGGCTACCCCCTACCTCCGGCGGGTAACGATCTGATTGGTGAACTGCAACTGGTGCGGGCCAGCCGCAGCGAGACTCTGCTCGATATCGCGCGCACCCATGACGTGGGCCAGGAAGAGATCCGGCTCGCCAATTCCGTGGTGGACCGGTGGCTACCCGGAGAGGGTGAGCCCGTCATGATACCGAGTCACTACATCCTGCCGGACGCCCGGCGCCAGGGGCTTGTGCTGAACCTTCCCGAGATGCGGATCTACCACTTCCGCGCAGCGGTCGGGAGCACCCCCGGAGCGGTGGATACCTATCCGGTAAGCATTGGGCGCATGGATTGGAAGACCCCTCTCGGCGGGACCAGGATTATTCGCAAGCAACCCAATCCAAGCTGGCATCCGCCTGAATCGGTCAGACAGGAGGCCGCGGCCGAGGGCGAGGCGGTACCGGAGATGGTGCCTCCCGGGCCTGACAATCCCCTGGGGGCCTACGCTCTGCGCCTGGGGCTGCCCGGCTACCTGATCCACGGTACCAACAAGCCTTATGGCGTCGGGATGCGGGTGACCCATGGATGCGTCAGGCTGTTGCCGGAGGACATCGCCGAGCTGTTCGATCGGGTCGCCGTGGGGACGCCGGTTCAGATCCTGAACCAGCCGGTCAAGACGGGCTGGCAGGACGGCGTGCTCCACGTCGAGGTTCATCCACCGCTGGATGAGGATCCCACACCCCGGAGTGATCTGCTGCGATATACCCTGGAGCGCGTTTACGCCGAACTGAAGAAATATCCCGTGGTTCTGGATGGGCGTGCCCTGCGCCGGGCGGTGGATGAAATGCATGGGGTCCCGGTCGCGGTTTCGAGACCGGGCCTCGTCGGGCGCCCGATCACCAACCCCCTGTTCCGTTGATGCCTGGCTGACCTTCCCTGCCGGTTGCCGGCCGGGGGGGGGGGAGGTGCCGACAGG
>Ga0316194_10001270_pt1 | contig 17261 bp, 9 predicted proteins | sample CroRivsedime1_MG_FD_204936 | JGI IMG/M metagenome (GOLD analysis project Ga0316194, IMG submission 204936) | Coastal sediment microbial communities from Maine, United States - Cross River sediment 1 | ecosystem: Environmental > Aquatic > Marine > Coastal > Sediment | place: USA: Maine...
TGATCCTTCAGCTCGATGAGCGCGCCCGCCGTGAGCACCACGGCGGGAATCAGGGCGACGTCGACCCACCAGAACTCACCCTGGTGGAAGGGGACCCTCGACATGTCGGTGCCGACGACGGTGAAACACAGGAAGTAGAAACCAAAGACGATTAGCATCAACCGCGTGAAGTCGTCCTTCCACCGCCGGATCGACGCCACGACGCCCGCGAGCAGGATCACTCCCGTCGGCCAGAACATCGAGGGATAGGTCCACGCGTCTACGAGCGGCGCGTCGTGAGTGGTCGAGGGAGCGAAGAAGAACTCCAGGGGCTCGACGCTGATCCCGATGCTCTGCAGGCGATAGAGGTTCACGCCGAGGTTCATCTCGTCCCGGGCAGGATGACGCAAGGCGTACGTCAAGAGGGCGACGGCCACCACGGCCACGATGGCGAGCGAGGCCCACACCTCTTTTCGCCGAAGCACCGCCCTGCCCTTGGCGCTCGTCAGGAGGAAGATCCCCAGCGCCGGAATCAGCAGGACGGCGAGCTCCTTGGCGAGAACCGCCAGGGCCGCGGCCACGCCGACGAGGGGCCACCCGGCACCACGGCGCCAGGCACGCCAGAATACGGCGAGCGTCACGATCACCAGGGCGAGATAGAGAACCTCCTGGTTGATCAGCCTCGACCACCCGATGTGGAAGCGGTTGGTGGCCAGCAGCAGCGCCGCCAGCAGGCCCGCCTTCTCGTCGTCGAAGCCCCGGCGAGCCAGGACGAAGATCAGGAGCACGGAGAGGGCACCCACGAGGGCGTTCATGAAGCGGAAGCCGAAGTTGTTCTCTCCGAAGACCAGCGTGCCTGATTTCAACAGGTAGACCGAGAGCGGCGGGTGCTGGAAACTGCGCAGCGGGAAGTCGAACTCACTGAAATCTATGGAGCTTATGATTTCCACATTATGCGGCTCGTCGTAGTTGTACGGCAGGCTCGAGATTCCATAGACTCGAAGGAGAAAGGCCGCCACGGCGATCGCGACGAGCCAGCCGGTTACTTTTGCGTTTGAATCTGGCGTATTTATAGCTTGACACTCGCCGGGCTCGCCGGCAATCCTCTGTTTCTCCACAGCCTGTGGAACACCGATTCTGCCACACCGCATCGCATTCTCGGTTGAAGAACGACGGGGCGGCCGAAGATAGGGCGTCTCGACGCGCTAGGCCACCGACTCCTCGTCGAGCCGCCGCAGCCCTTCCATCACCAGGAACATCGCGTCGGTCTGGATCGTCCGCTGGGAAGTCTTGACGCCGTGCTCGATGGCGAACTCGCCGTCCTTGAATCGCAGCATCTCGTAGAAGGCCGTCTCACCCGTGCGCGAACCCACCTTGGCGTGCACGATCGTGCCGTCCTTGACCCACACCTCACCGCTGGAACTACCCGAGTCAATCGTCACCCGGGCCGTCTTCATGCCGATGGAAAGGATCTGAACGATGTCGGGGAGCGCCAGGTTCTCGATCTGCCCGGTGATGCCGCGGCGACGGCGACTCGCCGCCCCGTTCCTGCGCTGGGCCTCGCGGGTCAGGATGTTCTCGACCCGGGCAACCATCTCCTCGAGATCGTCGCTCCGCTGGAAGAAATCGTCCACCCCATGCCGCAACGCCCGGAGCTTCAGGAGGCGGTCGTCACCCTGCGCCAGGAAGACGAAGGGCACGAGACCCAGGCGCTCGTCCTCGCGGACGGTCTGCAGGACTTCCAACGTGTGGGATCCGTTCTCCCCCGCGCCGGCGAGGATCAGGTGGGGCGGGTTCTCCGCAATCGCCTCGAGATCGTCCTCGAGGTCCGGAATTGCACGCACCTCAAAGCCCTCGTTCAGAAGCCGCATCTTGAGCAGCCGGCGGAACTCCTCTTCGGGGTCGATGACCAGCACGGACGGCTTCTGGCCCAGCCCGCAACCGGTATGGTGCTTCTCGATGATGCGGATCAGGACCTCGACGACCTCGGGGTCGAAGTGGGCGCCCGCCTGGCGCTCGAGCTCGGCCAGCGCCTCTTCCGGGGTCAGCGCCTGACGGTGGGGTCGATCGGAGATGATCGCCATGTAGGCATCGACGGCCGAGACGATTCGCGCGCCGAGAGGAATCTCACGCCCCTTCAGCCCGTCCGGATAGCCCTTGCCGTCGTAGCGCTCGTGGTGATGGCGAATGACCGGGATGATCTTCCACGGGAAGTCGATGTGCTCCAGGAGGCGTACGCTCCCGGTGACGTGTCCCCGCATCTTGTCGGACTGCTCGCTGGAGAATTCCTTGTCCTCGACCAGCACGTCCTCATGGACGCCGGCCTTGCCGATGTCGCGCAGCAGCGTGGCGATGACGACCTCGGAAATGACCTCCGACTCGAGCCCCATCTCCTCGGCCACGGCCCGGGCGAGCCGCACGACCTGATGAGAGAAGCCGCCGAAGTACCGGTCGTCCAGCTCGAGCAGGCCCACCAGGACGTCGAGCACCTTGATCAGGCTTCGGGTGCCCTTGTCCTGTTCCTCGGAGGCCGGACCGCGGGCACCGTGAAGCGGCGCCGTGGCCAGGTCGAGCAGCACGTCCATGTCCAGGATATAGTCGTGCGCCCCGAAGCTGAGGAGGTCGGCCGAGTTCTTCACGAGGTCGAAGTTGGTGACGACGAAGACCTGGCAGTCGGGACGCTCCCGGCGGATCCTCGTCCGCGCCCGCTTGATCCGGGCGTCGGGATGTCGGGACTCGATCAGGACGACGTCGACGGCGACGTTCCGGACGACCTGGATCGCCTCCGACTCGGTGCCGGCAAGGGTGACCGTGAAGCCACGCTTGCGGAGGTTGGTGGCCAGCGCCTCGCGGAGCTTGCCGCTGTGGGCGACGACGAGGAAATTGCGCTGCACGATGGGCCTCCCGACCGCGAACAGACCCGCCCGAAGATGCGGAACACGGCATCGGCAAATATAGGTTCCGGCCTCGGGAAGTCAAAAAACGTGCGAATTCAAGCCAAAGATTGCCGGAAAGGGGCGGTGCGAGCTAACCTAGCGTTTTGCGGCTCCCACGGTGCCCGGGCGGGTCGCCGACAACCCAACGAAGGAAAGGACGACATGCCTACCGTCCGAAACACCCCACGCGCCAAGACCAACGAGGATCGCTTCCACGACCGGCACATCGGTCCCGGGTGCGCCGAGATCGAGACGATGCTCGAGAGCCTCGAGCTCGGCTCCCTGGACGAGCTCGTCGATCGCGCTCTTCCGGCCTCGATTCGCATGAAGGGCGAGCTGGAGCTCGAGACCCCACGCTCCGAGCACCAGATCCTCGACGAGCTGCGCGGGCTCGCCGGCCGCAACACGGTCTTCCGTTCGTTCATCGGGATGGGCTATCACGAATGCCTCGTCCCCCCGGTCATCCAGCGCGGCGTCCTCGAGAATCCTGCCTGGTACACCGCGTACACGCCCTATCAGGCGGAGATCTCCCAGGGGCGCCTCGAGGCCTTGCTCAACTTCCAGACTCTGATCTCGGATCTCACCGGGCTTCCCGTCGCCAATGCCTCGCTTCTCGATGAGGCGACTGCCGCCGCGGAGGCGATGGCGCTGTGCCGGCGCGCCACGGTGCGGACGGTCTCGGGCTCGACCTTCCTGGTTTCGGAGCGGTGTCACCCGCAGACCATCGAGGTCGTCCGCACCCGCGCGCTTCCCCTGGGCATCGACATCGTGGTGGGCGATCACGACGACTTCGATCCCTCGCAGGGAGCCTTCGGGATCCTGCTGCAGTACCCGACGACGGACGGAGCGATCCAGGACTACGGCCCGCTCTGCGAGCGCGCGCATGCCGCGGGAGCCCTCGTGGTGGTCGCCGCCGATCTCCTGGCCCTGACGCTGCTGCGCTCTCCGGCGGAGCTCGGCGCCGACGTCGCCGTCGGCAGCTCCCAGCGATTCGGCGTGCCGCTGGGGTATGGCGGGCCTCACGCCGCCTTCATGGCGACGCGTGAAGAGTTCAAGCGACAGATCCCGGGCCGCGTGGTCGGCCTGAGCCGCGACGCCGACGGCCGACCCGCCCTGCGCCTCGCCCTTCAGACCCGCGAGCAGCACATCCGCCGCGACAAGGCGACGAGCAATATCTGCACCGCCCAGGTCCTGCTCGCGGTCATGGCGTCGATGTACGCCGTCTATCACGGCCCGGAAGGGCTGCGAAGAATCGCCCGCGGCGTTCGTCGCTCGGCCTCCGCGCTGGCGGAAGCACTTGACCGCATCGGCTGCAAGGTCCAGGACGGACCGTGGTTCGACACCCTCCGGGTGAGCCCGGGGCCGCGTTCCCGAGACGAGGTATTGGATTCCGCGCGAGACCAACGCCTGAACCTCCGCGCCTACGACAACGGCGACCTCGGAATCTCCTTGGGCGAGGGCGTCGCACCGGACGATCTCCAGGCGCTGGTGGTCGCGTTCGGAGGCCGTGAGGGGCAGATCGACCTCGAAGCACTCGACGGCGCCGGCGATGACGACCCGCCCGCGCCTCACCGGCGGGGCGGCACGATCCTCTCGCACCCGGTCTTCCACCGCTACCACTCCGAGACCGAGCTGCTGCGGTACATGCACCGACTCGCGTCCCGCGACCTCTCCCTCGACACGTCGATGATCCCCCTCGGCTCCTGCACGATGAAGCTCAACGCCGCCGCCGAGATGTATCCGATCAGCTATCCGGGCTTCGCGTCCCTTCACCCCTTCGCGCCGGCGGAGCAGGCCCCCGGCTACACCGCCCTGATCGAGCGCCTCGGCGGATGGCTCGCGGAGATCACGGGGCTCGACGGCGTCTCGATGATGCCGAACGCCGGCGCTCAGGGCGAGTACGCGGGCCTGCTGGCCATCCGCGCCTACCACGCCTCACGGGGAGACGGCGATCGCGACGTCTGCCTGATTCCCCAGTCCGCCCACGGCACCAATCCGGCCAGCGCCATCATGGCGGGCATGCGCGTGGTGGTCGTGGCGTGCGACGCCGACGGGAACATCGATCTCGACGACCTCCGCGCCAAGGCCGAGCAGCACGGCGACCGCCTGGCGGCGTTGATGGTCACCTATCCCTCGACCCACGGCGTCTTCGAGGAAACGATCGTCGACGTCTGCCGAAGGGTCCACGAGCGCGGCGGCCAGGTCTACCTGGACGGCGCCAATATGAACGCGCTGGTGGGCCTGTGCCGTCCGGGAGAGTTCGGGGTCGACGTCTGTCACCTGAACCTCCACAAGACGTTTTGCATCCCCCACGGCGGCGGGGGCCCCGGGATGGGGCCGATCTGCACCGCGCCTCATCTCACTCCCTTCCTGCCCTCGTTCGACAAGGGCGCCGCCGTCGGTCCCGTCTCCGCCGCGCCGTACGGCAGCCCGGGCATTCTCCCGATCCCCTACGCCTACATCGCGATGATGGGAGCCGAGGGGCTGAAACGAGCGACCCAGGTCGCCGTCCTCGCGGCCAACTACGTCGCGAAGCGCCTCGAGCCACACTACGGCGTTCTCTACCGCGGCAAGAACGGTCTCGTGGCGCACGAGTGCATCCTCGACGCCCGGTCCTTTCGCGATTCCGCCGGGGTCGATGCCGAGGATATCGCCAAGCGCCTGATCGACTACGGCTTCCATGCCCCGACGATGTCCTGGCCGGTGGCGAACACGTTGATGGTCGAGCCGACCGAGAGCGAATCCAAGAGGGAGCTTGATCGGTTCTGCGAGGCGATGATCGGCATTCGCGCCGAGATTCGCGAGATCGAGACCGGCGTCGCGGATCGCGAGAACAACCTGCTGAAGAATGCCCCCCACACCGCGGCCGCGATCGCGAAGGACGACTGGGATCGGCCCTACTCGAGAGAGCGGGCGGTCTTCCCTGCGCCGTGGGTCCGGGAGCACAAGTTCTGGCCGCCGGTCGCGCGGGTGGACAACGTCTGGGGGGACCGGCACCTGATGTGCTCGTGCCCACCGGTCGAGGCCTACACCGAGGACTGATCGTGCCTACCGGGAGATAGTGGCGCCGGTTATCTCTTCACCGGGCGGGCGGGCTTCACGGGGACCATGCCCTTGACCACCACCCGCTTGCTGAGCCACACGGTCTCGTCTCCGCCGCGCAGGTGGATCTCGTAGGCAGGCAACGGCTCGCCGGTGTGGAACTTGTGCGCCGGATCGAATCGCAGGACCGTGCCGTAGGGAGCGTTCGAGTCCTTGAGGCGTACCACCGTTCCCGGGTCGATCTCCGTCATTCGAAGCTTCAGCGCCGAAAAGTTCATCGCGATGATCGCCGGGATGCACACGACCAGCAGGCCAGCCGCGATCTTCAGGCCCAGCTTTGAGTCCCTCTCGGGGGAATCTCCGGGTGATTTCTGCTCGGGCTCCTCGTACGAACGGCAAAGGATGTTGTAGGCGTGCTGGAGCTTGAGCTGCTCGTCGGCCTCGTCCTCGGTGGGGTTGTGGGCGTACTTCTCGATCAGCAGGTAGTAGGCGGTGTGGATCTCGTCCATCGACGCATCGCGCTTGACGCCCAGGATATCGAGGTAGCGCTGCTGCGACAGACCTGTTGTCATGAACCCTGTCTCCGTGGGGAGGCCTGAGCGCCCACTACCACCGCGTCTGGATGAAGGTGCCGCTCTCGAGCACGACGTCGCTGAAGAAGTCGACCCACACTCCGGGTGCCGCGCCGTCCGGCGTGCCGTCCTTGCCGTAAGACCAGACCCGGAAGGTCGTATCACCCGCGATCACCACGCTCTCGTAGTACAGATCGTTACCCCACCCGTCCGTGGTCGGCACAGGCGCCCCCATGGGTCGGAGCGTGGGCTCCACTTCGGCGACGGTTTTCAGGCCCACTGCGGGCAGCGTGCTGTTGGCGGTCTCGTACGCCATGACCACCGTCGCCACTCCGCGAACATTGCCCACCGTGCTGCCGAGTCGCGCGACGTCGAAGGCGTAGAGCGCGGCCTGGACCCCGATGGCCGCGAGGATGCCGATCATCGCGACGACGATCAGTAGCTCAATCAGCGTGAACCCCGCGCTCCCGCGCCGCGATTTCAATTTCGGATTCTCTTGCATCTGTCGAGCTCCAGATTACGGATCAGAATATTTGTGCCTGACGAGGAAATGGCAAGTCCCGTACCAACTTGGGTTTCGGGGCCTGCGCGAGTCGTGCCTGATGGGGAACCCTAGGAACGCATGGGACCGTCGCGGGAACCAACTCCTGCTTTTGGAGCCCATTGGCCCACTCGGCGGGCGGGCGCTTCCGGGTAGCTCCGGTTCCGTGGTTACGGTTTCGTCACTCCGGTGACCCCGCGGGTCAGCTTTTTTGGGGCAGCGCAACCGGTGGACGCCCGCCCCCATGCCCCCGAGCGCCTCCCTGCCACGGCGAAGCTGACGTCGATTGTCACCCTCATCGAGGTGCGGCGGCGCTTGATTGAGCCTGCTCGAGTCGCTCGCGGACCGCGGGGTTGCCGGGGTCGAGGCGAACCGCTTCGCGTAATCTGGCGGCCGACTCGTCGGTGCGCCCCGCGCGGAGGAGGAGGGTGCCGAGGGTGTAGAGCGCGTCGACGCTCTGCGGGTCGATTCGTACCGCGGCCTTGAGATGGGGCAGGGACTCGTCGATGCGTCCGAGCTTCGCCAGAGCCGATCCGAGGTTGAGGTTCGAGCTGAAGTCTTCGGGCAGCTTCGAGAGCACCGCGCGGTAGTGTGGGATGGCCTGTTCGAATCTCGCCTGCCCTACCAGGATGTCGGCCAGCAGGTGGTGTCCGCGCGGATCACCGGGCTCGAGCTCGACGGCGCGGACGAGATGGATCTCGGCCTCCCCCGCTCGACCGGTCCTGGCGAGGGCCTCTCCCAGGAGGATTCTCGAGCCCCCGTCGTCCGGATCCAGTACCACCGCGCGTTCGAAAAGGCCGAGCGCATCGCCGAGCCGCCCCTGTCGTGCGCGCACGACGCCCAGGTTGGCGTGTGCGCCGGCGTGGTCGGGCTTGAGGCGAATGGCCTCCTCGAGGTGATCCTCCGCCTCTTCCAGGGTTCCTTTCCCACCGAGCATCGCTCCGAGGTTGTTGTGGGCCGCCCATGCCTCCGGGTTCTTGGCCAACGTATCCCGCCACAGGACCTCCAGGCTTTCGTAGATTCGCGCCTGGGCCGAGGTCAGAAAGACGAGCGCCCCGACCAGCACGACGCTCACGGAGATCCGCGCAACCGAGGTCGCGGTCGAGCCGAGTCGTTTCATCATGGCCGCCGTACCGAGCCACACCGCGGCTCCCGCCAAGGCGAGCGGCCCGATGCACGCCAGGTACTGGAAGTGGTCGGCGACGAACGAGTACCGCATGGGATAGACGTTCACGAACCCGAGCGCGGGACCGAGCGTGACGACGAAATACGCCGAGGCCGTGAACGGTCCCCGGCCGAGTCGATCGCGAAGGCCCCACAGGGCCGCGAGCAGCCCCACCAGCGCCACGAGCCAGATCCAGGCGGCGGGATCGCCGGGACGTATCGTCCATCGCGGGTAGATGAAGGTCAGATCGGCGGGCCAGGCGAGCTTGCCGAGATAAAACCCCACGATCCGAGGGGCGAGAAGAACGCGCTGGAGCAAGGAGAGTGACCACTCCGCCCCTTCCGCGCCGACCTGGAAACGCTCGAGCCACGCGGTCAGTCCCCCGAAAACTGCGCCGGTTGCCACCAAGGGCGCGAGCGGCAGGAGCTCGCGCTTGCCGAGACGCCCGTGCTTCCACCACATCACCAGGGCGAGAACCACGGGCAGGGTTGCCGTCACGGTCTTCGACAATAACGCGCAGACGAACAGGCCCGACGCCGCGGCGTACACCCCCCAGGAACGCGGCTCCGACGAATCCTCCGGGCCGTCGTCGATGCGCGCAAAACAGAGGTAGGCCAGCAACGCCGCGAGATAGAACAGGCCCGACAGGACGTTCTTCCGCTCCGTGATCCACGCCACCGACTCGACCTGGATCGGGTGGAGGGCGAACAGGGCGGCGCCGAGCCACGCGCCGGGGACCCGAAGCCTACGGAGCGCCGCCCACAGCAGCAACGCCGACGCGGCGTGAAGCAGAATGTTGACGGCGTGGTATCCCGCCGGCCGGATGCCCCACAAGTGGTACTCGACCCAGAACGTGGAATGGGTCAACGGGTAGAACTGCGGCGTCGCGGCGGTGTCGGTCCAGATCCGTCGCAAGCCTTCCGCGGAGCGGAGCATGGGATTCTCGACGACGTAGTCGTCGTCGTCCCACACGAAGCCGCCGCGAAGGGCGGGAAGGTAGGCCGTCAGGACCAGCGCTGCCAGGATCGACGCGCCGATCCAACGACTCGAGACGAGAGCCCGGCTACTCGTCGTCGTCCCCTTCGTCGTGGTCGTCGTCGTCGTCCTCGACGCACGCCAGCGCTTCGGGAAGGTCTACCGGGGGCGGATCGCCACCCGGTCCGACGAGGTACCGCTCCATCCACCGCATCAGTCGCAGCGTGTAGTCGAGCCGGGCCGCGGCCCTGCGGTTCCCGTGGCCTTCGCCCGGATACAGGATCAGCCGGACCGGGGCCTGGTCGCGGAGCTTCAGGAAGCGGTAGAGCTGCATCGACTGGCTCGGATCGACGCGAGTGTCGTCCGTGCCGTGGAGGATCAGCAGCGGCGTCTTGGCCTTCTCGACGTGGTAGAGCGGGCTCCGCTCGCGGTACCAGTCCCAGTCCTCCCAGGGCCACTTTCTGGCGTGGACCTCGTACATCTCGTGAGGGATGTCAGTGGTCCCGGCCTTGGAGACGTGGTCGCTGATCCCCACGAACATCACCCCGGCGGCGAAGTGCTCGCTGAGCGCCGTGGCACACCACGCCGTCGCAAAGCCGCCGTACGAGCCGCCGGTGACACCGACCTTCTCACGGTTCACGAGGCCGATCTTCACCAGGTGATCGACGCCGTCCACGACGTCATTGAACTCGCCTCCGGCGTAGTCGCCCTGGTGAAGCTTGGTGTACTCGACGCCGCGGCCGGTGCTGCCGCGGTAATTGGGGTACAAGACGGCAAAACCCCGCGCAGCCAGGAGCTGCCCCGGACGCGAGTAGCCCGTCACCCAACCGTGCCGGAGGTGACCCTCGGGCCCGCCGTGAACGATGACCACCAGCGGGTAGCTTGCGTCGTCCTTCTCGTCGAGCGGCCGGATGAGGATGCCCTCGACCTTCAACCCGTCGCGCGCCTCGTAGGTGACGATCTCCTGCGGGGCAAGGCGCTTGTCGGCAAGCCACGCATTGCTGTCGGTCCATCGCGAGGGCTCGCCACCGTCGGTCATGGCGTAAACCTCCGAGGGGTGGCTCGGGCTTTCCGCGACGAAGGAGACCTTCGTACCGTCCCGCGAGAGCGACATCCCGCCGAGGACCGGTCCGCCCGGCGCAACGACCGTCGTGGCGGTCCCGTCACCGATGTCGATCATCGCCACCACCGTCAGGGCGCCCTTGTTGGCGACGTACAGGATCGTGTCGTCGTCTTTCCACACCGCCCCGGTCACGTGGCCCGCGAAGTCCGGAAGGAGATCGCGGAGCTTACCGTCCAGGGTGGCAACCACCAGGCGCCCCGGCTCCGGGTCGTTGAGGTCCTCGGCCGAGATGATGGCGAGGTGCTTGCCGTCCGGGGACCAGGTCACGGGGCCGAGCTTGCCGGGGTTGTCGAACTTGACGATGACCTCGCCGGAGTCGGGATCCACGACCCGGACCCGACGGTACATGTAGCCGTCGTCGACCGACGGGGTCGGCGCGACGGCCACGGCCAGCCGGTTGGCCGCGGGGCTCCAATGAAGCTCCGAGGCCGATCCCTCGATCTCGAGGACGCGGGGCTCGTCGTCGTCGTCGGGCTTGGCGATCCATACCCTCACCGGCCGCCATACTTCCTCGTAGGCCTCGGCCTTGAATCCCTTCTCTTCGAGCTTCTCGCGGGTCTCGTCTTTCTTCTCCCGGGCCAGGAATGCGACGCGCTCGCCGTCGGGGCTCCACGAGTAAGCGTTGATGCTCTCGTCGTGGGACAGCACTCGCCGAGCCTCACCTCCGTCCACGGGAATGACGTACAGCGAGCGATGCTCGTCTTTGCCCCGTTTGGCCAGGAAGGAGATTCCCTTGCCGTCGGGTGTCCACTCGACGGCGCTGACGTTGACCTCGCCACTGACGAACGGGCGAGAGCGCCCCTGGGGCCCCGCGACGTGAAGCTCGGTCCAGGCCCCTCCGTCCTCGTCCTCGCACGGCGTACGCGGGACGTTCAGGACGTAGGCGACGAGCGATCCGTCGGGCGAGATCTTCGCGCTGTTGACCCACTGCGTCCTGGCGATGTCATCGGCGGTGAGGGCGTCGTCGACCGCGCTCGACGGGACCGCTCCTACCATCCATGCCATGGCCACCGATGCGACGACCGCGATTTGCTTGAGTGCCGGGTTCATCGAGGCTCCTTCTCGCACCGGTCGCATGCCGGCGTCTCGTCGATCGATGTCATCATGACGACGCGATCCAGCCGCCACCGACGACCAGATCTCCATCGTAGGCCACCGCCGCCTGACCCGGGCTGATCGCCCTTTGCGGCTCGTCGAACCGGACCCGGGCGCGGCCGTCGCCGAGATCGGTGACCTCGGCCGCGGCACCCTCGTGAGTGGAGCGGATCCGGACGGTGGCCCGGAGCGGACCCGCGGGGCGATCGAACGGGATCCAGCGCACGCGCTCCAGGATACAGCTCTCGCGATACAGCTCATCCCCCGCCGACACGACGACACGTCGCGTGTCGTCCTCGATCCGCACGACGTAGAGGCGATGGTCGGCGGCGACGCCCAGCCCTCTGCGCTGCCCGACGGTGTAGCCGGAGATGCCGGCGTGCTCACCGAGAACGCGGCCGGTCGTGTCGACGATCTCCCCCGGCTCGTCGGCAGGGGCCAGGCCCTGTCGCGACAGGAAGGCCCGGTAGTCCTCGCGCTCGGTGACGAAGCACAGGTCCTGGGACTCGGGCTTGTCGGCCGTTGCCAGCCCCAGCTCCCGCGCGAGCTCACGGACCTCGTTCTTTCGCAGTCGGCCCAGCGGGAACTCCGCATGGCGACGCTGTTCCTCGGAGAGATCGAACAGGAAGTAGGACTGGTCCTTCTCACGATCGACGGCGCGTCGAAGCAAGGTCCGCCCGGTTCGCGGATCGCGTTCGAGGATCCCGTAGTGTCCTGTGGCGACGCGATCGGCGCCCACCGCCCGGGCGCGTGCCAGCAATGCGTCGAACTTGATGAAGGTGTTGCACCGCACGCACGGCGACGGCGTACGCCCCCGGGCGTAGTCCGCGGCGAACGGCTCCACGACGTGCCGCTGAAAATCCTGTTCCATATCCACGACGTAGTGGGGAAAGCCCAGTCGGTCGGCGACCTTTCTCGCGTCGCGGAAGTCGTCGGGCGAGCAGCATCGCCCGTAGCCGTCGCCCTCGCCCGTCAGACGGTCGACGAGCTGCATCGAGAACCCGACCAGAGGGCGGCTCTCGCGGTTGAGCAACGCGGCCGACACCGAGCTGTCCACACCGCCGCTCATGGCCACCGCGGTGGGCCGTCGAGCGTTCATCGTGGCCTTTTCCATGGCCGGGGAACCGTATCGGGCACCGCCGGGAGCGTCAAGGCGAGCTCCGCACGTCCAGGCCCTTGCGAACCTGCTCGACGATCGGCGGTAGCGCCTCGAGGAATCGATCGACGTCGTCCTCGGTCGTGCTCCACCCCACGGAGATCCGGACCGCTCCCCTCGCCCCGTCTTCGGGGTAGCCCATGGCCCGGATGACGTGAGACGGCTTGACCGACCCCGCCGCGCATGCCGAGCCCGTCGAGACGGCAAACCCGGCGACGTCGAGGGCGATCGCCAGCGTTTCTCCGGGTACCCCCGGCAGCGAGAAGTTCACGGTGTTGGGAAGACGCGAGGCACTCTGGCCGTGGATCTCCAGATCCTCGAATCGATCTCGGAGGCGGCTCTCGGTCCGCACGCGCAGGCGGAGCATTCGCGCCGCTTCGTCCTTCAGCATGACACGGGCTTCCTCGGCGGCCGCTCCGAAGCTCGCGAGAGCGGCCACCGCTTCGGTCCCGCCACGCCGGCGGCGTTCCTGCGCCCCTCCGGCGATCAGCGGCGTCAGGGCCACGTCCTCTCGCACCAGGAGAGCCCCGGTGCCCTGCGGTCCCCCGAGCTTGTGTCCCGAGATCGCCAGCAGCGGCACCTCGGCCCGGCGCGGATCGAGATGCATCTTCCCGGCCGCCTGCACCGCATCGACCAGTAACGGAACGCCGGCTGCCGCACACGCCCGTGAGACCTCGTCCACCGGCTGGATGACCCCGGTCTCGTTGTTGGCCCACTGCATCGCCGCAAGGCAGACGTCGGAATCGAGTCGGGAGAGAAAACGTTCCGACTCGACACGGCCCTCGCGATTACAGGCCACCGACTCGACGACGAAGCCGCGGCCTTCGAGCGACCGGCATGAATCGAGCACGGCAGAGTGCTCGATGATGGAAACCAGGATGCGGCGGCGTTTGGGTGCGGCCTTGTCGGCGACGCCGTGGACCGCGGCGGCGATCGCCTCGGAGCCGCCGCTGGTGAAGACGACATCGCGGGGTGAGAGGCCGACGAGTCCCGCGACGCGCTCTCGTGCCTCCTCCAGAATCCTGCGGGCCTCGCGCCCCTCGGCATGGAGCGAGGAGGCGTTGGCGGCGGGGCCCATGAGCACATCACGGAGGGCACGGACCGCCTGGGGGCGGATCGGGCTCGTCGCGTTGTGATCCAGGTAGACCCGGCTCATGTCGTCACCCCCGAGGTGTGTTAGATTATCCGCTTCCCCTGGAGAGCGCCAAGTGTCCAAAAACGTTGAACTTAAAAGTACCATCGCTCTTCCCAGAACGCCCTTCCCGATGAAGGCCGATCTGCCGAACCGCGAGCCGAAGCTCCTGGAATGGTGGGACGCGATCAATGTCTACCGGCGGGTTCGCGACGCGAGGCGGGACGCGGATCCGTACGTCCTGCACGACGGCCCGCCCTACGCCAACGCCGGCATTCATCTCGGGCAGGGCCTCAACAAGATCCTCAAGGACTTCATCGTCAAGTCGAGGACGATGGCCGGGCGCGACGGGCGCTACGTGCCGGGCTGGGATTGCCACGGCCTTCCGATCGAAAAGCACGTCGACAAACAGCTCGGTCCCAAGAAGGCCGGGATGGACGCTCTCGAGATCCGGGCCCGCTGCCGCGCCCACGCCGAGAAGTACATCGGGATCCAGAGCGAGGCCTTCCGGCGCCTCGGAGTCTTCTGGGATCGCGAGCTGGCCGCCGCCGAACAGCGTGAGAACGCGCCGAGCCGCACGGCGATCTATCGCACCATCGACCGCACCTACGAGGCCGAGATCATCCGGCAGCTCGGGCGGTTCTTCACCAAGGGCGCGATCTACCACGGCGAGAAGCCCGTCCACTGGTGCTACTCGTGCAAGACCGCGCTCGCCGAGGCCGAGGTCGAGTACGAAGATCGCACCGATCCCTCGATCTACGTGAAGTTCGAGGTCGAGGGGCTCGGAGCCCGAGTGCCGGAGCTCGAAGGGCGGCGCGTCTTCCTCCCGATCTGGACCACGACGCCGTGGACCCTTCCCGCCAATCTCGCCGTGACCTTGCATCCCGACCTGCCCTACGTTGCCATCGAGGTCGGCGACGAGACCCACATCCTCGCCGAGGGGCTGCTCGAGCCCGTTCGCGCCAAGCTCGGATGGGAGGACGCCCCGGTCGTGGCCAGGTTCACGGGTCGCGAGCTTGTGGGCGAGGGCGACGACTGGGTCGGAGAGCGCGCACCGATCCAGCGCCCCTACCCCACCGCCGCGGGAGCGGGCGCCGGCCCCGGTGTCCTGATCCTGGGCACCCACGTCACTCTCGAAGCCGGCACCGGCAACGTCCACACCGCTCCGGGCCACGGCGCCGAGGACTTCCACGTCGGCCAGGCCTACGGCCTCGCGCCGTTCAACCCGGTGGACGACGACGGCCGGTTTCTCCCGGATCGCGTCGGCACCGAGTGGCTTGCCGGGGCCTTCGTTCTCGACGCCAACGACGCCATCGTCAAGGACCTCGAAAAGCGCGGCGACCTCTTGCTGGCCGAGCCGCACCACCACAGCTACCCGCACTGCTGGCGCTGCAAGAACCCCGTGCTGTTCCGCTCGACGCCGCAGTGGTTCATCGCCATGGAGATCGACGATCTCCGCTCGAAGGCGGTCGCCCAGATCCACGCCACCCGCTGGACGCCGTCGTTCGGCGAGGCCCGTATCGCGCAGATGATCGAAACCCGGCCGGACTGGTGCATCTCTCGCCAGAGAACCTGGGGCGTGCCGGTGCCGGCGGTGGTCTGTGCGACGTGCTTCGAGGAGCATCCGGACGCCTTTATCCGCGATCCTGCGTTCTTCGACTACCTGGAACGGCTGTTCCTCGAGGAAGGCTCCGACGCGTGGTTCGGCGCTCCCGACGGGGACGGCGGTCATCGACCCTACGCCTCACAGGCCGAGCGGATCGAGCGACTGGTTCCCGGCGAGGTGGCGTGTCCGCACTGCAAAAGCCGGGAGTCGCTGCAGATCCACGACCACATCGTGGACGTGTGGTTCGAGTCCGGCGTCTCCCACTCCGCGGTGCTCGGGCGCGACCCCAAGCTGCCGTGGCCGGCGGACAGTTACGTCGAGGGCCACGACCAGTATCGCGGGTGGTTCCACTCGTCGTTGCTGGTAGCGGTGAACGATCGCGAGACCGCCCCCTACCGCGAGGTGGTGACCCACGGCTTCACCCTCGACGGCGAGGGGCGCAAGATGTCGAAGTCGATCGGCAACACGATCTCCCCCATGGATGTCGCCAAGCGGCGGGGGGCCGAGGTGCTGCGCCTGTGGGTCTCGATGGTCGATTTCCTCGAGGACATGCGGCTGTCGGACGAGATCCTCGACCGCAATGCCGAGGCCTATCGCAAGATCCGCAACACATTCCGGTACTTCCTGGGCAACCTCAAGGATTTCAACGCCGACACCGATCGGGTTCCGTACGACGAGATGGAAGAGATCGACCGCTGGGCGATGCACCAGCTCGAGGCGATCCGGCGGCGGGTGACCGGCGCGTACGAAAACCATCACTACCATCTGGTCTACCACTCGCTGGTGAACTTCTGCGCCGTGACGCTGTCTTCGTTCTACCTCGACATCATCAAGGACCGCCTCTACACCGCTCCCGCGAGGTCCCGTGGCCGGCGCTCGGCACAGACGGTGCTTTATCGGCTCGCCATGGACCTTTCCCGGCTGGCGGCGCCGGTGCTGAGCTTCACGGCCGAGGAGATCTGGCAAGAGCTCGAGGTCCTTCACGGCCGCGAGCGGATGGGTGACTCCAGCGTCCACGCCCAGTACTTCCCGACCCCGCTCGATGTCCCCGACGACGAGGCTCTGCTCGGACGCTGGGAGCGACTGATCGAGCTGCGCGACGAGATATCGAAAGCGCTCGAGCTCGCACGTGCCGAGAAGCGGATCGGAACCTCGCTGGAGGCCAAGCTCCGGATCGACGCGCCGGAAGAGACTCGAGCTTTCCTGGAGTCGTTCGGGGCGGAGCTGCGCTTTCTTTTGATCGCCAGCGGTGTCGAGCTCGGTGCTACCGCCGACGCCGCCTTTCGCTCCGAGAAGATCCCGGGGTTCTCGGTGGAGATCCTCCCGGCCGACGGCACGAAGTGTGAACGGTGCTGGAACTACACCACCGACGTGGGGGGTGACGCGGACTATCCCGGCACCTGCGCGCGGTGCGCCCGGGCGGTCCGCGAGATCCTGTCCTACGGGGAAACCTCGTGAGCCTGATCGGGCACTTTGCCGAACGGAGGGGTTACTTCCTGGTGTCGGCGTGCGTCCTGGTGCTCGATCAGGTGACGAAGGTGGCCGTCCACGCCTGGCTGCGCCCTCGCGGGTCGGTGTCGGTGATTCCCGGCTTCTTCAACCTGGCCTACTCCCGCAACCGCGGAGGATTGTTCGGCTACTTCTCGACCCTCGACGATCCCTGGCGATTCCTGCTTCTGTTGCTCTTCCCGGTCGTGGCGATCGTGCTCATCGCCGTCTTCCTGGCGAAGACCGACGAGCCCGACCGCAGCACCCTGTTCGGACTCGCCCTGATCCTCGGCGGCGCCACGGGGAATCTCGTGGACCGTGTCGCCCGGGGCGAGGTGGTCGACTTCCTCGACGTCTACGCCTCGTGGCAGCCCCTCGAGTCGTGGCTTCTGAACGTCTTCGGAACCGCCCACTGGCCGACCTTCAACATCGCCGACTCCGCGATCGTCGT
>Ga0316194_10001272_pt1 | contig 17250 bp, 16 predicted proteins | sample CroRivsedime1_MG_FD_204936 | JGI IMG/M metagenome (GOLD analysis project Ga0316194, IMG submission 204936) | Coastal sediment microbial communities from Maine, United States - Cross River sediment 1 | ecosystem: Environmental > Aquatic > Marine > Coastal > Sediment | place: USA: Maine...
ATATGCACGTAGGCCATGATCCAGTTATCATCGCCCAGCCGGGTAACACCGGTGTCCTGCACCGTGCCTCGATTGATGGTCACGTATTCACGAATGGTATTGCCGCAACCAATCTCCAGGCGGGTCGATTCACCCCGGTATTTTTTGTCCTGTGGCTCACTGCCAAGCGAAGCGAATGGGAAAACCCTGGTACCGGCGCCGACAACGGTCGACCCACCTATCACAACATGTGCGCCAATCCAGCAGTTGCTGTCTATTTCCACACCGGCGCCAATCACGCTGTAGGGACCGACAATCACATCGGCAGCCACCCGTGCCGCGGGATCAATCACAGCTGTTGAATGAATCAGGGTAGAGCTATGCAGGTCAGACATATTCAGTACGTTGAACTCCCGACATGTTGTTTACAGACACGCTGTGAATACATGCCCCAGGGCACCTTCTCGACCGCTGGGCGGTCTCACCTTGTCCCTGTACGCTCGATGGCAGCATCCTGTCACGGACCCCCGGCGGGTTTTCGGGGGCTGCCGACGGTCTGTAAACAACATGTCGGGAGTTCAACGTACGCATTAGCCGATAGGAAGGATCAGCTGTCGGTCTTTCGTTCGGTACACATGATCTCGGCGCTGGCTACGGTCTTGCCGTCCACACTCGCCACACAGTCGAACACCCAGATACCGCGTTTGATCTTGATAACCTCGACCGACAGGCGTAGCTGGTCACCGGGTTCGACGGGTCGCTTGAAACGCGCCCTGTCCATGCCGACCAGGTAGTAGAGCGTGCCGGGTTCCCTGTGGTCGTCCCCGGTTTTAAAGGCCAGCAAACCGGTGGCTTGCGCCAGCGCCTCAAGAATCAGCACGCCAGGCATAACCGGCTTCTCAGGGAAATGGCCCTGGAAAAAAGGCTCGTTGATGGAGACATTCTTGATGGCCACCAGCGACTGCCCGGCATTGAATTCAACCACCCGGTCTACCAGCAAAAACGGGTAGCGGTGTGGCAACAGGTTCCTGATTGCGTTGATGTCCATAACGAGCATTAAACCTGATTCTTGATTATCGCGCTAGCTATTTATTTTTTCTATTCTTTTCAATAACAGAAACCCGCCGCGCCAGGGTGTCCAGCTGCTTGATCCGTACCGCGTTACGGCGCCACAGAGCATTTTTGGTCAGCGGTGTCCCAGCGGAATAGGTGCCCGCCTGGTTGATGGAGTGAGTCACCATCGACATAGCGGTAATGTGAACATTGTCGGCGATTTCCACGTGACCAACAAGACCGACGCCACCGGCCAGCGTACAGTGTCTGCCAATCCGGGTACTGCCGGATATCCCGACACAACCGGCTATGGCGGTATGCGCGCCAATACATACGTTGTGCCCGACCTGGACCTGGTTATCGATTTTCACGCCCGCTTCAATCACCGTGTCTTGCAACGCACCCCGGTCTATTGTGGTATTGGCGCCAATATCGACATCAGCCCCGATGCGCACACTGCCGAGCTGGGGAACCTTCACCCATTGGCCCTCGCTCTGCGCCATGCCAAACCCGTCACTGCCAACCACCGCCCCCGGGTGCAGGATGACTCGCTTGCCAATATGCGCAGCTGCCAATACCGTTACCCTGGCAACCAGCCGGCTGCCCTCCTCGATAACGACACCGTTGCCGACGATGCATCCCGGCCCGATCTGCACAGAAGGCCCTATCCTGGCATCTGCCGCGATGACACTGCCGGCATCGACCCAGGCTGCGGGGTCGACATACGCATTGGGATCCACAACAGCCGCTGCATGGATGCCCGTGGGTGCGGCTTGCAATGGATATAAAAGCCGAACCGCGCGCGCATAACAGGCATAGGGATTGTCGCTTACCAGCACCGGCACCGGTGAATCCGCCGCATCCTGCTCGGAAAGTACAACCACGGCCGCTTGCGTTGTTTTCAGGTAACGCCGGTACCTGGGGTTGGCCAGAAAACTCAGCGCTCCGGAACAACCCGCCTGCAAAGGCGCCACAGCTGAAATGCGCACCTCGCCGTCACCCCGCAACTCGACATTCAGCTGCTCGGCCAGTTGCGCGAGCGTCAACTCCATAGAGCTGAGCGGATTTTACTTGCCACCAGACTTGAAACTGGCCTTCAGCTTGTCGAGCACCATATTGGTAACATCGACATTGTCACTGGAATACACAACACCCTGTCCGAGGATGATGTCGTACTTCTTCTCCTTGGCAAGCGCCACTGTGGACTCCAACATCTGGCGCTGCAATTTTGACAGGATTTCATTCTTGCGAATATTCAGATCATCACGAAACTCATCCTGGGTACGCTTCAGCTCGCGATTCTTGGAAAGAATTTCACGTTCCAGCTTGCTGTTTTCCTTTTCACTCATCACCGCACCATCACGTGACAGGCGGTCTTCCATTTTACGGATACTCTTCTGCAGATTAACCAGTTCCTGTTCGCGCGGTGCGAACTCGGTCTCTATCTTGCTCTGCGCCGACTTGGCCTGTGGCATCTCCTCCATTAAACGCACCATATTGATAACACCCACCTTGGTATCGGCCTGTACCGGCATAGCGATCACAGCCAGCGACGCCAGGCCCAAAATTAAGCTATTGATTGATTTCAAGGTTCTTCTCCTTAGTAAAAAATTAAAATCCCGCACCCAGCGTAAACTGGATCTTCTGAACATCATCTTTCTCTTTATCGTTAAGGGGTTGTGCAAAACTGATCGCCAGCGGACCCACTGGAGACAGCCAGACTACACCAAGACCGACTGACATGCGCAAATCGCTGCTCTCAAAGTCCTCTACACCCGGGAACACATTACCGACATCGTAAAAAGCACTTAACCTTACGCTGTTGCTCTGTGTCATAAAGGGCGGCGGAAACTGGATCTGCAGGTTTCCTACCGTTTTAAAACTGCCGCCCAGAGGGTCATTTTCATCGTCTCTCGGCCCCAGCGAAAAATCCTCCCAACCGCGCACTGAACGCACGCCACCGGCATAATAGTTCGCGAAAAACGGCAGATTGTCGAAATCACCATAACCGTCACCGTAGCCGATATCCAGCTTGGCATTGAATACAAACAGTTTGGTCAGTGGAACGAATTCCTGGATCCTCAGGTCAACCTTGTAGTACTCAAGCTGGGAACCCGGTATCTTGGCGTCCAGACTGATCCGCCGTTCACCGCCTTCACTGGGGAAGATTCTCCGGTTGCGGGTATCGTGTCCGAGACTGGTCGCAAACCCCAGACTTTTGAAATCATCACCGTGATCAGCGACAAAATCCCGGACCTCGGTCGATGAAAATTCTGTATTTTTCAGCTTGAGACTTTCGCCACTTACCGTAAAGCGGAAGAAATTGTGTTCGCTGAGCGGGAATCCGTAGGTAACATTGACACCGTAGGTATCCGTGGAATAATCGGCAAGATCGGCGCTGTCCGCGTCTGTTTGCCGAAACGACGCGCCAAAGCCACGACTTATCCCGTCGACGGTATAGTAGGGATTGGTGTACGAACCGCTGAACACCTTGGTGACAGAGCTGTTATTTATGGAAGCATCCACCCTGCGCCCGGTACCGAGAAAATTATTCTGTGAAATACTGCCGTTAAGAATAATGCCGGACGACTGGGCAAATCCGACGCCAACGGAAATACTTCCGGATGGCTGCTCCGTCACCGAGTAATCGACATCCACCTGGTCGGTTGAAGCCGGCACCGCCGGCGTCTCAACGTTCACCTCTTCAAAAAAGCCGGTACGTTGTATACGGGCGCGTGAACGTTCCACTTTTTCCGCCGAAAACCACCCGCCTTCCATCTGGCGCATTTCCTGGCGCAAGACTTCATCACGCGTCTTGGTATTGCCGGCAAAGTTGACCCGCCGCACATAGACGCGCTTGCCCGGATCCACGAAAAAGGTCAAATCAACTTCACGGGTATCTTCATTGACATCAGGTACTGTATTGACATTGGCGAATGCGTAGCCCTCGTTGCCCAGGCGATCCGAAATTCGCGTTACCGTATCGGTGACCCGCTTACGTGAAAACACATCACCCGCGTTAATACGGAACATCGGGAACAGCTCCTCCGGAGCTATGACCAGGTCGCCCGATAATTTGATTTCACGAACCTTGTACTGCTCACCCTCGCTTATGTTGATCGTGATGTAGATATCCTTTTTGTCGGGTGTAATCGAAACCTGCGTAGAGGTCACGTTGAATTTGATGTAGCCCCGGTCCTGATACCAGGAACGCAGGGTTTCCAGATCTGCTGCCAGTTCCTGCTTGGAATACTGGTCATCCTTACTATAAAACGACAGCCAGTTCGGCGTACTCTGTTCAAACTCGTCCAATAGCGTTTCATCATCGAAGACCTGGTTGCCAACAATACTGATTTCCCTGATCTTCGCCACCGCACCCTCGGATACGTCTATAAGGATACCAACACGATTACGCTCCAGCGGCGTAACTGTTGTCTCTATCTTTACGCCATATTTACCGCGGCTGTAATACTGGCGTTCCAGTTCCAGCTCAACGTTCTCGAGCAGGGAACGATCGAACACATTGCCTTCGGCCAGACCGATATCCTTCAGGGAAGCAAGTAATGGCTCTGACTCTATTTCCTCGTTACCCTGGATATCAATGCTGGAGATTGCCGGCCTTTCCTGTACGTTGACGACCAGCACGCCCCCTTCACGATGCAGCTCCACCATCTTGAAGTAATGGGACTTGTACAGGGAACGGATGGTGTTTTCGGACTCATGCTCGGTGAATTCGTCGCCTACCTGCACCGGGAGGAAATTGAACACGGTGCCGGGTGAAATACGCTGCAAGCCCTCGACACGGATATCCTGAACCCTGAAGGACTCAAATGCGTAGGCGGAAAACGACAACGCGAGGCCTATCATCATCAGCGTCAAAAAGCGGTACATCAACTATCCCGGGAATTCATGCGCCGAACACGCGCAACAAATCGTTATAAAAGGCGATACTCATCAGCGCCAGCAACATAACTATCCCCAACTGCTGCCCCGTTTGTTGCGCAGACTCCGACAAGGGTTTGCCCTGCAGCCATTCGATGAGGTTATACAGCAGATGGCCGCCATCCAGAACCGGAATCGGCAACAAATTAAGCACGCCCAGGCTGACACTGACGATTGCCAGGAACTTCAGGAAACTGGACAGCCCACTCCTTGCCGAATGCGCCGCATACTGGGCAATACTGATCGGACCACTGATATTCTCCACCGATGCTTCACCCGCCAGCATCCCCCACAGGGTTCGCAAGGTAAGCGTCGTCATATCCCAGGTCTTGTGCACTGACTTGCCGACCGACTCAAACATGCCGTACCTCACTTCGGTACGTATCCTGTCGCGCAGTTCCACCGGGTTGCGCACGTAGGCGCCTATCTGCCCGATCATTTCACCCTTGTCATCAACCGCCCTGGGTACCAGGTCCAGGTCCAGCTCGTCTGTGCCGCGCAGAATCCTCACCCGTAACGTCTGCCCGGGACGGGCACGCACATAGTCCACCCATTCGGACCAGTTCTCGACAGGCTGTCCATCCACCGCGATAACCTGATCGCCCGGCTGCAAACCGGCCTGCTGCGCCGGCGCATCCGGCACCAGGCGATCGATGATTGCTGGAATCCTGGGGCGCCATACGGAGAAACCCAGATTACCCAGCAAACCGCCTTTGTCCAACGCATTATCCACACCACCGAAATCGATAGTCAGCGTTTTTTGCGTATCGTCAGCCGTACTCACCAGAATTTCCGTTGGCACCCTTGACAGTGCGGCATCCAGCAATTCCAGTGACGCCGCATCCCAGGTGGGCGTTGCTTTGCCGGCGATGCTCAGCATCTCATCGTTCTCCTGGAACCCGGCCTGGGCAGCGACCGAGTGCGGTGCGATCTCGCCCACTACGGGGCGCAGGCCAGGGACGCCGCTGACAAACATCAGCCAGTAGGCCGCTATGGCGAACAGAAAGTTGAACAATGGTCCCGCAAGCAGCACCGCAGAACGTGCCCACAGCGGTTGCCGGTTGAAGGATCGGGAAACGTCCTGCGCTGCAACCGGTGCCTCTCGTTCATCGAGCATTTTGACGTAGCCACCGAGCGGCAACGCCGCAACAACAAACTCGGTCTGATCGCTGCCGAAGCGACGCATCCAAAGTGGCTTGCCAAAGCCGATGGAGAAGCGCAACACTTTGATGCCCAGTTTCCTGGCCACCCAGAAATGACCGAATTCATGCACAGCGACCAGTACGCTGATAGCCACGATAAAGGCCAGTAACGATCCGCCAAACCCCGTCATGAGCACATCCTCCGACCCTTTTGTGCGGCAACCAGCTCGCCGGCGCAGGCGCGCGCCCGCGCATCGTCTTCCAGGATAACCGCGAAGGAATCGGCATCGCGCAAGGAGACCTCTGCCAGGGTGGATTCGATAATCTCCGGAATGGCGGTAAAGGCGATGCACTCGTCCAGAAATGCCTGCACTGCTACTTCATTGGCTGCGTTCAGAACTGCCGACGCCGTTCCCCCTGCGCGCAATGCCTCCTGTGCCAGTCGCAGGCACGGGAAACGCAGCACATCCGGGGTTTCAAAATCGAGACGCCCGACCTTGAACATGTCCAGTGCATCGACACCGGCATCGATGCGCTGCGGCCAGGCCAGACTGTGTGCAATCGGTGTGCGCATATCCGGATTACCCAACTGTGCCAGCACCGACCCGTCACGGTACTGCACCATGGAATGTACGATACTCTGCGGATGAATCATTACCTGTACCCGGGTTTCAGGGAGGGAAAACAGCCAGCAGGCTTCAATCACTTCCAGCCCCTTGTTCATCATGGTCGCCGAATCCACCGATATCTTGCGACCCATATCCCAGTTCGGATGTGCACAGGCCTGTGCGGGCGTGACCTTGGACAACTGGTCAAGCGCAGCGGTTCTGAACGGTCCGCCGGAAGCCGTCAGCAGTATCTTGTCGACACCATCCGGCTGACCCGATCCAGGTACGTAATTGTGCGGCATACACTGGAAGATTGCGTTGTGCTCGCTGTCTACCGGCAACAATACTGCCCCGCCCGCCTGCACCTGCTGCATGAACAGAGCACCGGACATGACCAGCGCTTCCTTGTTGGCAAGCAGCACACGCTTGCCCTTGCGTACCGCTTCCAGTGTCGGCATCAGGCCTGCGGCACCGACTATGCCCGCCATAACACAATCGACCTCATCCATACCGGCAACGCTGGCCAGCGCCTCGTCACCACCCAGCACTTCGATATCGGGGGCCTTGTCGTGCAGACGGCGGCGCAGATCGTCCGCGGCATCCGCGTCGGCCAGCACCGCATACTGCGGTTGATGCACCAGGCACTGCTCAAGCAAGCGTCCGACAGCGCGGTTCGCGGTCAGCGCAAACACCCGGTAGCGGTCGCTGTTGCGGCTGATAACGTCTAGTGTGCTTAATCCAATGGAGCCGGTCGCCCCCAGCACAGTGATGGCCAGTTGTTCGCTCACAGTTGTATCCACCGCAAGCCAAGCAGGAATACCGGCGCAGCCGCAAACAGACTGTCGATACGGTCAAGAATACCCCCGTGGCCGGGGATCAGCGTCCCCGAATCCTTGACCCCGTGCTGGCGTTTCAACAGGCTTTCGAGCAGATCGCCGGCAACGGAAAATAATACCGTCACCAGCGAGACGAGAATAAACCCGGTCAATACTGCCCCCTGCAATTCGAGAAAACGCGCATAGCCAAAGGCAAACAACGCGCAGGCAGTCAAACCACCGAGTACACCTTCCCATGTTTTTCCGGGACTGACTTTCGGCGCCAGCCTGGTACGGCCAAACTGACGACCCGCAAAAAACGCACCGCTGTCAGCAACCCAGACCAGCACCAGGAGGTACAGTACCCAGTGCGGCCCCTGATCCGGACGACTGTGCAACACCACCAGTGCCAGCCAGGTGCTTAGCATCAGACCGCAACCCAGCAAGGCCTTGGCCAGCGAATGCGCGCCTGTCTCGCTACCGCCCAGCGCCGGTCGGGTTATCCAGAACAGTACAAACAACCACCAGGCCAGTGCCGCCCACAATACCGTATCCACAAAAATTTCCGCGCGGGCTGAACGCCAGGCGAATGCAATCAGGGCCAGGACGAACACCAGGTAGCCGATACGGGCGCCCGCACCTCGCAGGGGAATCAAGCCCCCCCATTCCCAGGCGGCCAGTAACATGGCAGCTGCAACCAGCAGTGCAAACCAGGACAAATCCAGCTTCAATACCGCCAACACCACCAGCGGGACCATAATGAGCGCGCTGACAAGCCGCTGCTTAAGCACGCCTGGACTGCTCCACCTGGTCGCCGGTTTTACCAAAACGTCGTTGCCGGCCGGCAAAGGAATGCAGCGCCTTCTCAAACGCCGCGGCATCAAACTCCGGCCACAACAGGTCGGTGAAATACAACTCGGTATAGGCCAGCTGCCACAACAGGTAGTTGCTGATACGCTGCTCACCACCCGTGCGGATAAACAGGTCCGGCTCGGGCAGGTTGGCATTGCAGAGTTCGCTGCCGAGCGTTTCACTGTCAATCTCGTCAACGCTCAGTTCACCGGCCACCGCCCTGGCAGCCAAACGCCTGGTGGCTTCCACCAGGTCCCAGCGGCCGCCATAATTGGCAGCGATCACCAGCGTCAGCCCATCGTTATCCGCTGTCTGCTGCTCTGCGGCATCCATCATGCTGTGTAATTTGGGGTCAAAGGCGCTGCGGTCACCGATAAACCGGATACACACATCATTACGATCGAGGCGACTGACTTCTTTCTTGAGCGTACGCACAAACAGGTCCATCAGCAAACCGACCTCGACTTTGGGACGGCGCCAGTTTTCGCTGGAAAAGGCAAACAGGGTGAGTGCTTCAATACCGTGCTGCCGGCAAGCTTCAACAACGCGCCGCACCGCCTTTACCCCGGCACGATGTCCCATGTAGCGTGGCAGGTTCCTGGACTTGGCCCAGCGCCCGTTGCCGTCCATGATGATGGCCACATGGCGTGGCAACGGCTGTTGCCCGGCTTGCGTCTTGGCTTGGAGCTGTTCCTGTGCCATGGAGGGATCAGTGGTCCACCACTATATTTCCATTAACTCCGCTTCTTTGTCGACCAGCAGTTTATCCGCTTCATCGACAAAGTGGTTGGTAAGCTTCTGGATATCGTCCTGGGCGTGCCGCTCATCATCTTCGGAAATTTCTTTTTCCTTCAACAGCTCCTTGAAGTCACTGTTTGCGTCACGACGAATATTGCGAATGGCGACACGGGTAGCTTCTGCCTCGGCGCGGACAATCCGTACCATGTCCTTGCGGCGCTCTTCGGTCAGTGGCGGCATGGGGATGCGTATCGATGTGCCGGCGGTGTTCGGGTTCAACCCCAGGTTCGACTTCATGATGGCCTTTTCTATGACCTGCACCATCGCTTTTTCCCACGGCGACACCATCAGGGTACGCGAGTCTTCAACTGTAATATTGGCCGCCTGCGCCAACGGCACTTCAGATCCGTAGTAGTCGACCTTGACGTGATCCAGCAGACTGGCGTGCGCCCGTCCGGTGCGGATCTTGCTCAGCGCCTGTTTCATGGCTTCAATGCTCTTCCCCATACGGGTACCGGCATCTTCCTTTATTTCCTCAATCATCTCTGTCACTCCACCAGGGTGCCGACATCCTGACCTGTCGCTACCCGGTGCAGATTGCCCGGGGTATGCAGGTTAAAGACCCGCAACGGCATGCCCTGATCACGACACAAAACCAGCGCGGTGGCGTCCATGACCGCCAGCTTTTTGTTAATAGCTTCATCATAACCGATCCGTTCATAGCGTTTGGCGTCGGGGTTCCGGACCGGGTCATCGGTATAGATGCCATCCACCTTGGTCGCCTTCAGCACGATGTCCACGCCCAGCTCAATGGCGCGCAGGCTGGCGGCCGAGTCGGTAGTAAAAAACGGGTTACCGGTACCGGCCGCAAAAACAACCGCGCGTCCCTTCTCCATGTGCCTGACTGCGCGGCGACGGATATAGTCTTCACACACCTGGTTGATTTTCAGGGCTGACATGACACGGCACTGGCTTCCCTGTTTCTCCAGTGCATCCTGCATTGCCAGCGAGTTAATCACGGTGGCCAACATACCCATGTAATCACCGGTGACGCGATCCATGCCACCCTGCGCAAGCCCTGCACCGCGAAAGATGTTACCGCCACCGATAACCAGACCGATCTCAAGGCCCGCTTCCAGCAGCTCATGGATTTCACCGGCAATGCGCTGGATTACCCCGGGATCAATACCGTAGTCGCCCTCTCCCATCAGCGCTTCACCGCTCAGTTTCAGAAGAATACGGCGATAGACCAGTTGGCTTTTTTGCATAATTCCGTCTTAGTCAGTTACAAAATGGGGCCTGCAGTTGCAGACCCCATAAATCATACCGGGAAGCCGACCTCGCGTCCCGGTCCGGCAGAGAAAAAATCAGCCGCCCTGAACCTGTGCCATCACCTCTTCAGCAAAGTTCTCGGTCTTTTTCTCAACGCCTTCCCCCAGCTCCAGACGGTCAAAGACAAGCACACGGGCGCCGGCGCCCTTCAGCAGCTTGCCGACTGTCTGGTCCGGGTCCTTGACGAAGGGCTGCCCCTGCAAGGTGATTTCACCGAGGAACTTGCGTATCCGGCCGTTTACCATCTTTTCGATAATGTCAGCCGGCTTGCCGCTGGCTTCCGCCTGGGCGGTGAAAATGGCCTTTTCCTTGTCCAGCATCTCTGCAGAAACACCCGACTCATCGACACACAGTGGCTTGCTGGCAGCGATATGCATCGCTACATCCCTGGCCAGTTCGGCGTCACCGCCCTCCACTGCGACCAGTACACCGATGCGACTGCCATGCAGGTAACTGGACAAGGCACCGTCGGTCGCTTCGCGACGGACAAAACGGCGAACATTGATATTCTCACCGATACCGGCAATCAGACCACGGCGGGCTTCTTCTATCGTTTCACCGCCATCCTCCAGCGGCAAAGCCAGCAAGGCATCTACGTCAGCTGGTGCATCCTTGAGGATGCGCCGGGCAACGGCCCTGGCAAAGTCCTGAAACTCGGACTTGCTGGCGACGAAATCGGTTTCAGAATTAACTTCCAGTATAACGGCGTTCTTGCCGTCACCGCTGACCTCGACCACGATCATGCCTTCCGCCGCGACCCGACCGGCTTTCTTGTCGGCCTTGGCCAGACCTGACTTGCGCAATGCTTCTGCAGCCGCCTCCATATCGGAGTCGGCCTCGACCAGGGCCTTTTTACATTCCATCATGCCGCAGCCGGTACGCTGACGCAGTTCTTTAACCTGCGCTGCTGTAATTGCCATGCCTAATACCTCTTGAAACGTTCAGTAGATTAAATCAAACCGGGTGACGCTTAACCGGCAGCATCGCCGGCCACTTCGACAAACTCGTCTTCCTTGGTGCCACCCACCTGCGCCATCGTACTGCGCCCTTCGTCCACAGCGTCTGCGGCGCCCTGGATATAGATCTGGATAGCACGGATCGAGTCGTCGTTACCGGGGATCACATAATCGATACCGTCGGGGGAGTTGTTGGAATCAACGACGCCTATCACCGGGATACCGAGTTTTTTCGCCTCCGCAACGGCAATTTTTTCGTGGCCGACATCAACAATGAACATGGCATCAGGCAGACGGTTCATGTTCTTGATGCCACCCAGACTGCGATCAAGCTTTTCCTTCTCGCGGGTAAGCATCAGCGCTTCTTTTTTGCCGATTTTTTCGAAGGTACCGTCTTCTTCCATGGCCTCGAGATCTTTCAGGCGCTTGATGGACTGACGGACAGTTCTGAAATTGGTAAACATACCACCCAGCCAGCGATGATTGACGTAGGGCATCTTGCAGCGTTCAGCTTCGTTGCGAATGGTATCTCGCGCAGAACGCTTGGTGCCGACAAACAGCACCGTACCCTTGTTTGCAACCAGCTTGCCAATGAAATTCATGGCATCGTTGTACAACGGCAGGGTTTTTTCCAGATTAATTATGTGGATTTTGCTACGTTCGCCGAAAATGTAGGGGGCCATTTTCGGATTCCAGAAGCGCGCCTGGTGACCGAAATGCACGCCGGCTTCCAGCATCTGGCGCATATCTATGCTTGACATAAGTATTACCTCTTGTATGGGTTGGGCCTCCATACGCCCCATGCAGTAACCCGAACTCAATCAGGCACCCAACCACATGTGTCGACGTATGTGTGGATTAAGTAAATCGGAACCAGCGTTCCATTCTGTTCGGCAGACTGTCACAAACATAAGTGAAACAATCTGTTAACAAGCCGCGCTTTATACCATACACTACCACCAACAGCAATATTCAGGCGCCGCCAGCGGCGCCCAATGGAGAAAAAACAGGCGCCACATAGTCCGCGTCGACGGGAAACTCATGAGCGTTTCAATCAAGACAGAAGAAGAAATCGACAAGATGCGTGTCGCCGGTCGCCTGGCCGCCGACGTGCTGGACATGATCGAGCCATACGTACAGCCGGGCATAAGCACCGCAGAACTCGACCGCATCTGCCATGATTATATGGTCAACGAGCAACAGGCTGTGCCTGCCCCGCTCAATTACCGCGGCTTTCCAAAATCTGTCTGCACCTCGGTGAACCATCAGGTCTGTCACGGCATCCCCGGTGAGCGCAAGCTCAAGAACGGCGACATGCTGAACATTGATATCACCGTTATCAAGGAGGATTTTCACGGCGATACCAGCAAGACTTTCTTCATCGGCGAAGCACCGGTAATCGCCAGGCGGCTGGCCGCCATTACCTACGAGTGCATGTGCACCGGGATCCGCATGGTAAAACCCGGCGCCAGGCTGGGTGATATCGGCCATGCAATTCAGCGACACGCCGAGTCGCACAACTATTCGGTGGTGCGCGAATACTGCGGTCACGGCATCGGCCGCGAATTTCACGAAGACCCGCAGGTGCTGCATTATGGTCGCCCGGGCACCGGCATGCGCCTGGAAAAAGGCATGACCTTCACCATCGAACCCATGATCAACGTTGGTAAGCGGCACACCAAGGTGCTCAAGGATGGCTGGACAGTGGTCACCAAGGATCACAGCCTGTCGGCGCAATGGGAGCATACAATCCTGGTTACCGAAAACGGCTATGAAGTCCTTACCTTGCGAGCCGGCGAATCGATTTAATGGCAGCCGACGCAAACCCGCTGCTACCCGGTAACCCTGACACGCGCACTGACCCCGCCCGCTGGTTTGCCATGGCAGACCTGGAGCAGGCACTGCAAGGTGACATACCTTCCCTTCCCATGTGCCGGGAGTTTTCGCAAAACGCGCACCAGGTGCTGACCGAACAGTTCCGCTCCGGTGCAGATATTGAAGACCTGGTTCGCGGCCGCAGCTGGCTGATCGACCAGATGCTGATACGTTGCTGGAAAAAGCTGCTCGGCGACCTCGACGGCGCCCTGGTCGCAGTCGGCGGCTACGGGCGTAACGAACTGTTGCCGGCTTCAGATGTCGACATCATGCTGCTGCTGGCAGAAGCGGAAAACCCGGCAACCGGGCAGAAACTGGAAGCCTTCCTGATGCTGTTGTGGGATATCGGCCTGGAAGTCGGGCACAGCGTACGCACCCTGAGCGAGTGCCGGGAACAAGCGCAAGCAGACATTACCGTCGCCACCAATCTGATGGAAGCGCGCCTGCTGAGTGGCTCCGAAACGCTGTTCCACAAGATGCGAGCCAGCGTTGGACCGGACCAGGTCTGGCCCAGCCGGGAGTTCTTTGCCGCCAAGCTGGCCGAACAGCAGAAGCGCTATGAACGCTTTGACGATGCGGTCTACAACCTCGAGCCCAACGTCAAGGAAGGTCCCGGCGGCCTGCGCGATGCACAGATGATCGGCTGGGTCATGAAGCGCCACTTCGGTTTCGACAGCCTGGAAGACCTGGTCAGAGAAGGTTCGCTCACCGAGGGGGAATACCGCATCCTTATTGACGGCCAACGTTTCCTGTGGAAGGTGCGCTTCGGCCTGCACACCATAACCAACCGGCGCGAAGAACGCCTGTTGTTCGACCACCAGCGCACCCTCGCCCAGCAGTTCGGCTACCAGGACCGGGATCACAAACTGGCGGTTGAATGGTTTATGCGCGATTACTACCACGTCATCCAGGAGCTGAGCCGTCTCAACGAGATGCTGCTGCAGTTATTCAGGGAGGTCATTCTGTACGCAGACGATCCCGCTGAACCGGTCGCCATCAACCGCCGTTTTCAATCACGCAAGGGCTTTCTGGAAGTCACCAGCGACAACGTATTCAAGCGCTATCCGTTCGCGCTGCTGGAACTGTTTCTGGTAATGCAGCAACACCCCGAGCTGATCGGGGTACGGGCCGCAACCATCCGCCTGGTGCGCGATCACCGCTACCTGATCGACGAAAGTTTCCGCAGGGATATTCGCTCGCGCAGTCTGTTCATGGAAATATTCCGCCAGCCAGACGGTCTGACCCACGAACTGAGGCGCATGAACCGCTATGGCATTCTGGCTGCTTATTACCCGGCTTTTGAACTCATCGTGGGGCAAATGCAGCACGACCTTTTTCACGCCTACACAGTGGATGAACATACCCTGTTCGTGGTACGCAATCTGCGCCGCTTCAGCGTCAAGGAGTTCGCTCACGAATTCCCTCTGTGCAACAGGATATCCGACACCATTCCCAAACCCGAGCTGCTGTACCTGGCCGGTTTTTTCCATGACATCGGCAAGGGGCGCGGCGGCAATCATGCCGAGCTGGGTGCAGTTGAGGCACAGGAGTTTCTCGAACGGCACAACCTGAGCGCTTACGACCAGCGCCTGGTCGCCTGGCTGGTGGAACATCACCTGCTGTTGTCCCATGTTGCACAACGCAGGGACATATCGGATCCGGACGTAATCAATGACTTTGCCCGCCAGGTGGCCGACCGGACACGCCTGGACTACCTGTTTCTATTGACCGTGGCCGACGTGCGCGGCACCAACCCGACACTCTGGAATAAATGGAGAGGATCGCTGTTCAGCGAGCTCTACAACGCCACCCGGCGCGCCCTGCGCCGCGGCCTGGAAAATCCGCTGCACCGCGATGAGCTGATCAGCGACATCAAGAATGCGGCTCTCGCAAAGCTTAACAGCAAGGGTTTCACTGCCGAACAACTACAGGTACTGTGGAGTGATTTCCCCGAAGAGTATTTCCTGCGTCACAATGTTGATGAAGTGATGTGGCATGCGGAAATCATTCTCGAACCGGGCAACATTGATGGCGTGCGAGTAGATCTATGCGAGCACTCGGAACGCGGCGGCAGCGCACTCTTTATTTACACTCCAATCACTGACCGGCTGTTCAGCCGCACCACCGCACTGCTCGATCAACTGGGGCTGACTATCACCGATGCGCGCATCATCACCTCGCAGCGCGACTATGCGCTGGATACTTACCTGCTGCTGAATTCCGAGGGAGAGCCGATTACCGATGCTTACCAGGCACAGGAACTGGTGACGCTGATGCGGAAGGAACTGTTATCCAGCGATGCCTCACCGGCCACCGTATCACGGCCCGCCCCGCGCCGCACACGCCATTTCAAGGTGGCGACGCGTGTATACTTTTATCCTGATGAGGCCAGTCATCGCACCCTGGTGGAGCTCCATACGAATGATTATCCGGGCCTGCTGTCCGACGTTGGCAAGGTATTCCACAGCTGTGGCGTTAATCTCCAGAACGCCAAGGTTGCGACCTTCGGTTCCCAGGCTGAGGATGTTTTTTATATCACCGGCCGCAACAGTGGACCGCTCAGAGAGGAAGAACAGGGCAATTTACAGGAACAGCTGATCAAGGCGCTGGACCAGGACGGGTAGACGGGAATCCGCCAGAATCCGCATGTTCAATCAGTTCGATACCATTACCATCGGGATCCCGGCAAAAAACCGCGTGGCGTCCCGAGCGGCTGCGAGTGAAGCTGACAGCATTCTTTTCCAGGCGTTGTTCCAGCGCTGCCAGTCCTGTCACTAACAGCGCCGTGTGCCGGTCCCGACCAGCGTGCTCCGGACGACCGGTGGCGGGATCGAAATTCGGCAATTCCAGCAAGTGTATCTGCTGCTCACCCACCTTCAGCCAGGCGCCGGAAAAATCCATGTCAGGCCGTGAATCATCCAGCGCCAGACCCAGTACATCGACATAAAACCGCAACGCGGTGGTGAGTTCAGCCACCACAACGCTGGCGTGATGCAGACATAAAAACTCCGTCATTTCCTATGTTCCCCGACCTGGGCATGGGCGGCCAGATACGCCGCCGCCAGAATCAGCGCACCACCCAGCCATTCCTGGGCCTGTACCTGTTCATCGGTCAGTAACATTGCAGACACGGCACCCACCAACAGCTCAAACAGCAGGATTACTGCCGAACGGTGTACCGGCATGTGACTGACGCCATAAATCACCGTTACCGTCATAACCACAAAGCCCAGCCAGCCCAGCAGAACCGCACCCGACCAGGCCGATAGCTGGACATCGGGAAAGGGCTCGTGCACAACCAGTATCCAGAGTGCGGCGACTGTTACGACACCCAGCCAGCTCACAGAGGACTTGGTGTACATGGAAACATGCCGGGTCATGCGCACCATGACATTGGCGAAGGAAAATGCAAACCCGGAGGATGCCGCCAGCCAGTCCGCCTCATCTCGCGGCCAGGGCATGCCCATGGCAGGATCCCATAACATGATCGTGGCACCGGCAATCGCTACAACAAAGACCAGCAGACCACTGGACCCCGGATGTTCTCCCAGCATTACCCAGCCCAGCACCAGTGCCCACAGGGGCGACAGGTAAAACAGCAGCAGCACCCGCACCACCGTGCCATCGAGGATCGCCAGCACAAAGGCCACATTACACCAGCCCGTCGCCAGCAACATCAGACTCAGCACCACGGTGTTGTGCCGCCAGTCATTCCGGCTGCGCCACAACCAGACCAGCCCCACGGCCAGCGCCGCGCCGTAACTGGCCAGTGAAAGCCACAGGCCGCTTAATCCCTGCTCTTCCAGCAGGCGTAACGGGTACCAGACCAGTCCCCACAATGTTGCCGTCAGCAACAGGCTCAGTACAGGCAGCATTTGATGATTGGACCGACTCATGGGATTCCGTATACTTTCGCCTCGATTTAAACGCACTGCTGTTTCATGAACCCTAATCTAAC
>Ga0316194_10001274_pt1 | contig 17235 bp, 22 predicted proteins | sample CroRivsedime1_MG_FD_204936 | JGI IMG/M metagenome (GOLD analysis project Ga0316194, IMG submission 204936) | Coastal sediment microbial communities from Maine, United States - Cross River sediment 1 | ecosystem: Environmental > Aquatic > Marine > Coastal > Sediment | place: USA: Maine...
AATTTCGCCGTCTTCTGCTTTCAGCAAGCCGACGATCATATAAAAAGTGGTCGTTTTACCTGCCCCGTTGGGTCCGAGCAGGCCGATGATTTCGCCGCTGTTCACGCTAAGGCTGACGTTTTTGACCGCGACCTTTTTACGATACTGCTTTCTTAAGGAGCGGACCTGGAGGGTGGACATCTGTTCGGGGTTGCTTACCGTTTTATTCTGGGCTCGGCGGTTACTGCTCGCTGAAGGCGGGCTGCAACTCCATTTCTATGCGATTATTCCACTCGGCGGTCGCGTCTATTTTGCCGTCAACGATGTCGTAGCGGATGAAATCGCCTGTGATCGTATTCCCTTCCTGTTCCAGCGAGGCATCACCTTGCAGGTCGACGCGTTCGTCCTGAGTGTAGTAGGTGATGGTGCTGGCGTCGGCATTGACCATCTCGTCTTCCGCGTCCAGCTGCTGTTTGTAGCGCGCCGGTTCGCCAATGGCGACAATCCGGACAACTTTCTGATCCTGGTATTCAACAGTCATTTCGTCTGCTGTGACTCGCAAGGTGCCTTGATCGACCTGAACGGAACCTCGATAGATGACGCGTTTTGACTTGTTGTCGATTTCCGCGTTGTCGGCGCGGATATGGATGGGCTGCTCGGAATCCTCAGGCAGCGCGCTGCTGTGTAAGGGAATCAGTGCGAGTGTGGCGAGCAACAGCGAACTGATCCAGCTCGGGCTGCGATCAGCGGAACTGGTTACGCAGCACGATGGTGTGGACGCGTTCTTCCTCGCTGGAGAACAGTCTGAGTAGTCCTTGCTGTAATTCACCTTGTAATCCGATGGCTTTGGTTCTGCCCACGTCGGTGTCGATCATAACATTCTGGGTGGTTTCCGCGTATTGGCGTTCCGGATAGTAGTAGATGGACGGTGTGTTCACCCGGACGAAGCTGCCGTCGGGGTATTCCTGGGTCATTTCGACCTGATCGTTGAGAAATACAACCTCCTCTGCGGGTTGGCCAGGCGACAGATTCTGGCGTATTTCACCCGTTCGTGCCTGAATATCCCAAGGTGGTTTGCCTTCGGAATCAAGCAGATGGAGGCTTGCGTCCTGCAGACGCGTAATATTTTCGGCGTCGAAATGACGGATCTGACTGGCAGCCAGACGGTAGTTCAGAGTTCCGTCTTCGCGATACTGCAGAATGGTGGCGGTTGCCATCAGCAGGTTCGGAGCATCAGCGAGGTCAGCAGGCAGCGGAGCACGGCTGGATTCTTCAGCAGAGTCGAACACCATCAAAACGCAGACCACCAGCAAACCGGCGCAGACAACCCATGTACTGATTTTCGCCATGATGACTCAGTCGTACGGCCAGGTGCCCTGAGCCCGAAGGATTAATTCGGCCAGTTCCCGAGCGACACCCTGTCCGCCACTGGTGGTGGTGACGAGATCAGCACGGCTCAACACGGTTGGGTGGCCGTTCGGAACGCTGATTGAAAAGCCGACGGTATCGAACAGCGTCAGGTCCTGGAGGTCGTCGCCCACGTGAGCCGTCTGCTGGGCGGTCAGCCCGGTCTGCTCGAGCAGGCGGTTCATACCCAGCTGTTTGTCATCCAGCCCCTGATACAGGTGCTCAATGCCCAGTTCTGCCGCGCGCCTGGCAACCATGGGCGAGTCGCGGCCGGTCAGGATCGCAACTGCGACGCCCTGCTGCTGGAGCAGCTTGAGTGCTGCGCCGTCCTGGACGTTGAAGGCTTTGATTTCGCGGCCATCGTCGCTGTAGTAGAGCGTGCCGTCGGTCAGCACACCGTCCACGTCGAAGCTGATCAGGCGCAATTTGCGACAACGATCGGTGATCTGTGACTCGGTGAGGAGTTGGTGGCTCATATCAGACAGGCACTGACTGAATCAGCAGATAGTTGTAACCAATCCAGGCAAACAACATTACCGCACCCTCAAATCGGGTGATCACCGGTACCGAATTGATCGCGTAGGCAAACAGCGCCAGCAGCAGGGTCAGCGCCAGCATCATTCCGCAGTCGCGCCACAAAGCGGCGCTCTCGATATCGGTACCACCAATCAGTCCGGGTACCGCGAGCACCGCGAGAATGTTCAGAATGTTGGAGCCAACAACGTTGCCGATAGCGATATCGGTATGGCCTTTGATCGCGGAACCTACGGTGGCTGCAAGCTCAGGAAGACTGGTGCCGACAGCGACAATGGTCAGACCCACTATCAGCTCGCTGACACCCAGCCGTTCGGCAATGGTGGTGGCAGCCCAGACCAGCAGTTCGGCTGAAAACAGCAATATGATCAAACCCAGAATGAGCCAGAACCAGGCCTGGCGGGTGGTCATCTGGGGCATATCGTCCAGTTCTTCTTCGATACTGCTGGATACATCGCTGCCAACGCCCTGTTTCTTCAGCAGTCGATACAGCACCAGTCCCAAACCGGTCAGAAGCAGAATTCCGTCAATGACGGAAAGCTCGAGGTCGAACAGCAGAATCAAAGCCAGCGCGGTGGCGCCTAACAGCCACGGCAGTTCAGATTTCAGCACGGTCTGGGAGAACGGCAGTGGGGCGATGATGGCTGTGATGCCGAGGACGAGGCCGATGTTGGCTATGTTAGAGCCGATCGCGTTACCCACGGCGAGGAGCTTGTTACCCTCCAGCGACGCTGCGATGGCGACCAGAATCTCAGGTGCCGAGGTGCCGACAGACACGACTGTGAGTCCGATGAGCAGTTTGGAGACGCCCATGTGGCTGGCGGTGCTCGCAGCACCAGACAGAAAGCGGTCTGCGCTCCATACCAGCGTGATGAACCCGAAAATCAGCGCTAGTACGGGAATCCACATACCCGGTTACTTCTCTTGCTACTGTAGTTGTTGTTTGCGCGTGCCAAGGGCGAACTTTAGACGGATCTTGCCGTGCCGCCAACCGTTAGAAAGGTAGGACTGTATCCGCAGTCCCTATTCCCACTCGATGTTATAGTTCCGGCAACAGGGACATCTTCAGTCATGGTAGACGAAAAAAGCAGCGACAATCTGATCGAGATCAGAGGCCTTTACCTTAAACGGGGCCGCAGGGTGGTTTTCGACGGGCTCGATATGTCCATCCCGCGTGGCAAAATCACCGCTCTAATGGGACCCAGCGGCACCGGTAAAACCACCCTGCTGAAAGTAATCGGCGGCCAGGTGGCACCAGATGCGGGTGAAGTCATCGTCAACGGACTCGATGTCTGTCGAGCTTCCCGCGCTGAGCTGTTCGAGCTGCGCAAGAACATCGGCATGCTGTTTCAGTCTTCGGCACTTTTTACTGACATGAGCGTGGCGGAAAATGTAGCGTTTCCACTACGCGAACATACCGATCTGCCGGATGATAGTATCCGCGACCTGGTGTTGATGAAGCTGAATGCGGTTGGGCTTCGTGGTGCCCGTGATCTGATGCCGAACGAACTATCCGGCGGTATGGCGCGCCGGGTTGCGCTGGCGCGGGCGATTGCGCTGGACCCGCTGCTGCTTATGTACGATGAGCCGTTTACGGGTCAGGACCCGATTGCGATGGGCGTGGTGCAGAGCCTGATCAAAAGGCTGAATCACGCGTTTGCTGCGACCAGTCTCGTGGTGTCCCACGATATCCACGAAACCATCACCATAGCCGAGCAGATTTACATCATTGCTGACGGCAAGGTCATTGGTCATGGACCGCCAGATCATCTTCGCTCACATGACTCCTCGCTGATTCGTCAGTTTGTCCATGGCACACCCGATGGTCCGGTGCCTTTTCATTACCCGGCTGATGAGCTGAATTTCGATCTTCTCGGTGAGGTCTCCGGGTGATCGAGTATCTGCGCTATCTCGGAGCGGAAGCGCTCGATTTTCTCGGCAATCTCGGGCGTGCCAGCCTGATGTGGGGCCGTGCACTTTCGGGTTTGCCGCGGTGGAACGATATCGGCCTGCTGATGCGTCAGATATACAATATTGGCGTACTGTCGCTCGTCATCATTATCCTGTCGGCGTTTTCCATAGGTGCAGTTATCGCCCTGCAGTTTCACACGCAGCTGGCGAAGTTCGGTGCCGAAGACGCAGTTGGCGTCGGCCTGGCCATGGTCCTGTTGCGGGAGCTCGGTCCGGTGGTGACGGCGCTGCTGTTTGCCGGTAGAGCGGGGTCTGCTATTACTGCAGAAATTGGCCTGATGAAATCCACCGAACAGCTGTCGAGCATGGAAATGATGGGCGTGGACCCGCTCCGGCGGATTGTCGCACCCCGGCTCTGGGCGGGGATGCTGTGCCTGCCGCTGCTGACGGCTATATTCAACGTCGTCGCGATCTATGGTGGCGTTGTGGTCGCGGTAGAGTGGCTGGGCGCAGACCCGAGCAGCTACTGGAACGGCATGCAGGATGTTGTCGAGCTCTGGGAAGATCTGGGCAAAGGCATGGTGAAAAGTGTGTTTTTTGCCGTTCTGGTCACCTGGATTGCCGTTTACCAGGGGTATGATACGGTGCCGACGGCGGAGGGTATCGGGATGTCGACAACGCGCACCGTGGTGCTTTCATCGGTGATGGTGCTGGCCACCGATTTTCTTTTAACCTTGAGCATGTATGGAGATTTCGGCTAGTGCAGATGCGAACGATAGAAATCAGCGTTGGCGCATTCGTTCTGGCGGGTGCTCTCGCGCTGGTGTTTCTTGCGGTTAAAGTCAGCGGTGTCGATCTCACCGCGAGTCGTGATACCTACACGGTTCAGGCCAGATTCAATGACGTTGCCGGCTTGCGGGAGAGGGCTAAGGTCAGCCTTGCTGGCGTGACGATTGGGCGGGTGGCCCGCATTGAGGCAGATATGAACTACGGCGAAGCCATCGCTGTTCTCGAACTGAACGGCCAGCCGGGCAATCTGCCTTTGGATACCGGCGCCCGGATTGTCACTGAAGGCCTGCTCGGTGCTCGATATGTGAGTCTGTCTCTGGGTATCGAAGAGGATTATCTGACTGAGGGTGACATGATTACAGACACTCAGGGTGCATTGGTTCTGGAGTCCCTGATCGGAGATTTCGTGACGAAAATGGGGGCAAACTAATATGTCGATAGCTAACTGTCGATTGGTCGGAGTCGGGCTGTTTGCGGTTCTGATGGGTGTCAGCGCACAGGCGTTGGAAGAAGACTGGCGCCAGGCGGAAGCGATCGTTCAGGCAACCTCCGATTCGATGCTGGTGCTGATTGATGAAGCCAGAGAGTACGCGGAAGAAGACCCGGAGCGCTTTTATGTCGAGGTTGAGACGTTGCTGTCTCCTGTGGTTGATTTCCCGCGCTTTGCCGGCAGTGTGATGGGCAAAAAATACTATCAGATGGCGTCCAGCGAACAGCGGCAGCGTTTTGCTGAGAGCTTCAAATGGGGGCTGGTGCGGACCTACAGTCTGGCTCTGACTGAATTCAACGACGGCAAGCTGGTGCTGGTTCCGGCTACCATGCCGCCACGACGCCCCGATCGGGTCAGCGTCAATCAGGAGATACGTACCGCGGCCGGTCAGGTGTTCCCGGTGGTCTACTCCATGGCCATGTCAGACGACGGGACCTGGCGGATGCGCAATATCATCGTCAACGGTGTGAATCTGGGTCTGACCTATCGCAGCCAGTTTCAGAGCACTGCACAGGATCCCGCCTACGGGGGTGATCTGGACAAGGTCATCGATGGCTGGGCGGACGTACTGGAGGCTGAAGCTGAGAAAGTCATCGAAGAAACTCAGCTCAACCAGCCGACATCCGGCCAGTGAGAAGTTTTTGACCCAGGCCATCGAACATCCAGTGCCGGAAGCGGTAGACTTCGACAATCTGGCAGATCTGCGCAAACGTGCCGAACAGAAGATAGATGATCTGGCTGACGGCGAGTCAATGCTGGTGCGATTTTCCAGTTCCGCTCGCAGTGGCTCTGCCGCAGTGGCGTTGATGATTGCCATGTACCGGCGGGCGCATGTGGCGGGAAAAAGCATCAGCTTTGTTGATGTCCCGGACGAGGTCGTCAACATCATCGAAGTCTCTGGACTTACGGACGTGCTGCCGCTCGTAGTGGCTGAAGAAGCAGATTCCGAGCATATCCAGAATTAGTATCACCAGCGGTAACAGTGATGGAACAGGACATAGTCGAGCGTGTCAGAGCTCAGATTCCGAACTCTAGTGTGAAAGTCAGCGTCGAAGGTAATCGGGCTCTCATCGAGGTGGTCAGCGATACTTTCGAGTCGATGTCGAGGGTGCAGAAGCAGCAGGCTGTGTATGCGTGTATCGACGAATTCATTCAGGACGGCCGACTGCACGCAGTCACCATTCGCGCCCTGTCCCCAGAGGGCTGATCGGTTGGACAAACTTCTCATTACCGGCGGCCACAGACTTTCCGGCAGCCTGCGGATCTCGGGCGCGAAAAACTCGGCGTTGAAACTGCTGGCTGGCGTTCTCCTTACGGAAGAGCCGGTTACGCTTGGCAACGTGCCGCATCTTCATGACGTTACGACCATGATCGAGTTGCTCGGTTGTCTGGGTGCGGACGTGGTCATTGACGAAAAGCTCCGGGTCGAAGTTACAGCCAGTCAGTTACGGTCCGTTCGAGCACCTTATGAGCTGGTGAAAACCATGCGGGCTTCTTTTGTCGTGCTGGGACCTCTGCTCGCTCGTTGCGGCAGCGCTGAGGTGTCCCTGCCCGGAGGTTGTGCGATCGGTGCCCGGCCGGTAGACCAGCACCTCAAGGGGCTGACCGCGCTTGGTGCGGATATCGAGGTCATCGATGGTTACGTGCACGCGCGTGTTGATGGTCGCCTCAAAGGAGCGGAAGTCACCTTCGACATGGTCACCGTTGGCGGGACCGAAAATGTCCTGATGGCCGCCTGTCTTGCTGACGGCCAGACAGTGATCCATAACGCCGCGCGCGAACCGGAGATTGTCGACCTCGCCGAGTTTCTGATTGCAATGGGTGCCGATATCACTGGCCAGGGTACTTCCACCATTGTCGTTAACGGCGTTGAACGTCTGCACGGCTGCAGCTACTCGGTGATGCCGGATCGGGTTGAGACGGGTACCTATCTGATCGCGGCGGCCGCTACAGGGGGCAGTATCCGGGTGCAGGGTGCAGCGCCGGAAACACTGAGCGTGGTGCTCGATAAACTCCGAGAGTCCGGGGCACAGATAGCCATTCACGATGACGTGATCGAGCTGGACATGCACGGTCGGCGACCCATCGCTGTGGATATTGAGACAGCACCTTATCCAGGATTTCCGACTGATATGCAGGCGCAATACCTGGCGATGAATGCAATAGCAGACGGTACCAGCAGAATTCATGAAACCATCTTCGAAAACCGTTTCATGCATGTGCAGGAAATTAACCGGCTCGGTGCCAACATCGAAATTGAGGGGGGCTCAACGGCCGTGGTTCATGGTGTTGCGCAGCTGAAAGCGGCGCCGGTAATGGCGACCGATCTGCGTGCGTCCTTCAGCCTGGTCGTGGCTGCTCTGGTAGCCAGCGGTACCACGCTCATTGATCGGATTTACCACATTGATCGTGGCTACGAGACCATCGAAGAAAAACTCCAGCTGCTCGGTGCTGACGTGCGTCGAGTGAGATAGACGAGAGAGACGATGAGTGATCACAGCGGCCTGACAATTGCGCTCAACAAAGGCCGGATATTAAAAGAGTTCCTGCCGATGCTCGCCGCGTGTGGTATTGAGCCCTCAGAAGACATGTCGGCCAGCCGGAAGCTGGTATTCGACAGCCGCACCGGTGGTCATAAACTGGTGGTCATGCGCGGTGCTGATGTGCCGACCTATGTCGAGTATGGCGCTGCTGATGTGGGTATCACCGGCAAAGATACGCTGATGGAATATGAAGGAGGCAGCCACTTCTATGAGCGGTTGGATCTGAATATCGGTGTCTGCAAACTGATGACGGCTGCGCCTCCGGATACGGATCTGACCTCTGGTCGGCTGAGGGTCGCCACCAAATTTGTCAACGTCACTCGGCGCTACTTCGAAGCGCAGGGGCGTCAGGTTTCGATCATTCCGCTGTCGGGGGCGATGGAGATTGCACCACTGATGGATCTTGCCGACTGTATTGTCGACATTGTTGATACCGGCAATACCCTAAAAGCGAATGGTCTGGTCGCACTCGATACCATCGCCCACGTCAGTTCCCGGGTAATCGTCAATCGCGCATCGATGAAGACCCGTTTTGATGCGGTCCAGAATCTCATTGATACGTTGCGTGGCCAGGTAGCAGCAGCGAATCCGCTGATTGGCGGCAAGCCGTGAAGATCACCCGACTGGACGCTCGCGATGATAATTTCTCTGAATCGCTAGATAAGCTACTACACTGGGATCTGGATGCTGGCGGAGCAGTCGATCAGGCTGCCCGAGAAGTGGTTGAAGCGGTGCGGCGGCGTGGCGATGAAGCGGTCTTAGAGTACACGCGCCAATTTGATCGACTCAATTGTGCCAGTGCTGCGCAGCTTGCGCTGCATCCCACAGATTTCGCTGCCGCTTTTGAGCGGATCGGTGGAGTAGAGCAGCAGGCGCTCAAGAGCGCGGCAGAGAGAATCCGCAGTTTTCACGAACATCAGCTGGAGCCGGACTGGTCCTTCGAAGATGCCCTGGGTAACCGCCTGGGACAGCGGCTGACGGCTATGGCGCGGGTAGGGCTGTACGTCCCTGGTGGGCAGGCCAACTATCCGTCCACGGTGCTGATGACTGCAGTGCCTGCCAAAGTAGCCGGAGTCCCGGATGTGGTGCTCACTGTCCCGACACCGGACGGTGTCCGGAGCGATCTGGTACTGGCGGCCGCGCACGTTGCCGGGGTGGACCGAGGGTTCACCGTTGGTGGTGCCCAGGCGGTTGCCGCATTGGCTTATGGCACTGAATCGATTCCGCGGGTGGATAAGATTGTTGGCCCAGGCGGGGTTTTTGTTACCGCGGCAAAACGGCTCGTGTTCGGCCAGGTGGGGATTGATCTGATTGCCGGGCCCAGCGAAGTGCTCATTGTTGCTGATGGTTCAGCGCCTGCCGAGTGGCTGGCTTATGACCTCTTTTCTCAAGCGGAACATGATTCGGCGGCTCAGGCGCTGCTGCTGTGTCCAGATCCGGACTATCTCGAAGAAGTTTACGCGGCAATGAAGCGATTGCTGCCGCAGATGAGTCGCGCAGAGACCATCCGCGAGTCCCTGGCTCGTCGCGGCGGTTTGATCCTGACCCGAAATATTGACGAAGCCCTGGATATCTCCAACCGGGTTGCCCCTGAGCACCTGGAACTGGCGGTCGCGCAGCCCGATCGTTGGCTGTCCCGTGTGCAGAATGCTGGTGCTATCTTTCTAGGTGCAAACACACCGGAGGTGATGGGTGATTATGTGGCCGGGCCGAGCCACGTGCTGCCAACCTACGGGACCGCCCGATTCTCTTCGCCGCTGGGCGTATACGATTTTCGCAAGCGCAGTTCGGTCATTGGCCTCAGTGCTCGGGGTGCTCAGGAGTTGGCCAGAGACTCGGCCATCCTGGCACACGGGGAGGGGCTTCAGGCCCATGCGCGCTCTGCAGAAGTTCGAGTTACAGATATTGACGACAATCTCTGAGCGGTCACGATGAATGTCGGTCTCAGAAGAGGATTGGTGCAACGGGTGGTGGGACTTGGGCTGACGCGGCAACCAGAAAACCCACAAGCCGCTTACTGCGAGATCTCTGGCGGTCGCTCAGCGGCGACAGCGATCACGTCGAAGCGTGTCGCGTTGCGTTGAATTGTCATGATGAGATTGCCGCCGGGTGGCGTCTGAGCAATCAGACGGCTGACCTGGATCAGGCTGCCGGCCTCGGCGCCATTGACAGCCAGCAGCAGATCACCAGGTTGTACGCCTGCCGTTCTGGCTGGACTCGGCTGCGCCACCTGGGTGACCAGAAGACCCGGATTGTCGAGCAACGGTGGATTCAGTGTGACACCCAGCCAGCCGCGGGTGACCTTACCAGTGGCAATTATTTCCTCGAGAATGGCCACTACCAGCCGGGACGGCAGAGCGAAGCCGATGCCCTGAGAGCCGCCGCTGGGACTGAAGATCAGAGTATTTATGCCGATCAGAGCGCCGCTGGTATCGATCAACGCGCCGCCGGAGTTACCGGGATTGATGGCAGCGTCCGTCTGGATGAAGTCATCGTAAAGACTTGCGCTGATGCCGGCGCGCCCTTTGGCGCTGACGATCCCTGCGGAGACGGTCTGGCCGATGCCGAAAGGGTTGCCGATAGCCAGCGCCAGATCGCCCACTTCAACCTCATCAGAATTGCCGATTCGGATGGGTTTCAGGCCCTGGATCGGGACCTGGATCACTGCCAGATCAGTCTCCGGGTCGGCACCGATCAGCACTGCCGTGGTCGACTGACCGCTGGCGAACATCACAAAAATCTCGTCAGCACCGGCGATGACGTGGTAGTTAGTCAGCACATAGCCGGCTTCGTCAGCGATGACTCCGGAGCCCAGCGAAGACTGCATCTGGCCCGGGTCCGCGCCACCAAATCGTTCACACCACTCGCGGAACCAGGGCTGCTGGCAGACTGCGGGTTCGAGTATTTTCGACGAATAAATATTGACCACAGAGGGTGCCGCCAGTCGCACCGCGGACGCGTAGCCGGGCTTGTCGTCCTGACCGTTGAAGAAAAACAGTGCGACGGTCACCATCAGCCCGAGACTGGCACCAATGACTGCGGGGACCAAGATGTAGCGGATGATTGCTGGCACGGCGCGACCGTAGCAGAATCACTGGTTTTTTTCTCCTCTCAACATCGTCCGAAAGCCCTGGCGTGCGGGCTATCGCGAAGCAGCACCGCAGTTGAGGCAGATCAGGTGAGCAGATAGAGTCGAACTATGAGCCCGGTAGAAAAATACCAACAACTCCTGGCCCAAGAAGCGATCTCCGAAGACCCGGGTCAAAGACGTGTGGTTGACCTTCTGGAAGCCCTGTATCAGCTGCTGCTGGCCCGAACCCGCCAGAAGTCGGCGCTGTCCCGCCTGCTCGGCCGGGGTAACGACGCGCCGGTTAAAGGCCTGTATCTGTGGGGTGGTGTTGGTCGGGGTAAAACCATGCTGATGGACCTGTTTTTCGATTGCCTGCCGCCTGGCGAACGGCTGCGCATGCATTTTCATCGCTTCATGCGTCGAGTTCATGGTGAGCTCACCGAGCTGTCTGGAACTGCGAACCCGCTGGATGCGGTAGCTGACAGGTTTGCACAGGAAACCCGGGTATTGTGTTTTGACGAATTTTTCGTCTCTGACATTGGCGATGCGATGATTCTCGGTGAACTGCTGGACGGCCTGTTCGAGCGGGGCGTGACGCTGGTAGCAACCAGCAATGTGGTGCCCGCCGACCTTTACCAGAATGGTCTGCAGCGACGGCGGTTTTTACCGGCGATTGCGCTGCTTGAAGCACACACCCGAGTGCACCAGATCGAAGTTGAGTTGGACTATCGTTTGCGGGTTCTGGAGCGGGCAGAGATTTTTCATTCACCCCTGGACTCTGCGGCGGAACGAAGTCTGCAGAAGAGTTTTTCTGCCCTGGCACCCGAGTCCGGCCAGCTGGACGTGAAGTTAGAGATTGAAAATCGACCTATTCGGGCTCGACAGGTGGCCGATGATGTTGCCTGGTTTGAGTTCTCGGAGTTGTGTGACGGGCCGCGCAGCCAGAATGACTATATTGAGCTGGCGCGCATCTACCATGCTGTACTGGTCAGCAATGTGCCGCAATTCACCGGCCGCGATGAGAACGCCGCACGACGTTTTATCAGTCTGGTCGACGAATTTTACGACCACAATGTTAAGCTTATTCTCTCTGCTGCAGTGCCTATCCCCAACCTCTACGGTGGCGAGCGACTGCGTTTCGAGTTCGCCCGGACCGAAAGCCGGTTGCTGGAGATGCAGTCACACGAATATCTGGCGAGAACCCACTTGGCTTAGCCGTCAGCGCTGGGCCCAGGTGCTCAGGTGCTGGCGAGGAGGCCGGCTGCGGGTGGGAGGAGATATGCAGAGGTGTGAAGAGAGCCGAAAAGCTGTGATGATAGAGGTGTCGTCGGGGCTGCGGGAGCCGATGGCAGGCTAACCTGGCGAACCGGGGGGGAGAGAAACGGTTGCGAAAGGCAAATCCCTCCGCTACCATTCGCGCTCCAAAAATTCCGCTCCTTTTTCAGGGCATAAAACCGCATGAAGACTGTCAGTACCCGTCCTCAGGACGTCAATCACGCCTGGTTTGTCGTAGACGCCGAGAACAAAACTCTGGGGCGTCTCGCGACAGAAGTGGCGCATCGCCTGCGCGGCAAACACAAAGCCGAATACACTCCACACGTGGATACTGGAGATTACATTGTTGTCGTGAACGCGGAGAAAATTCGGGTCACCGGCAACAAAACCAACGATAAGATCTACTACAGCCACAGTGAATATCCTGGCGGGCTTAAGAGCATCAATTTTGCCGATCTCCAGCAGAAACACCCCGAGCAGATCATCGAGAAGGCTGTGAAAGGTATGTTGCCACGCAACCCTCTGGGCCGGGCGATGTTCAAGAAGCTGAAGGTATATTCGGGTGCCGAACATCCGCACAGCGCGCAACAACCTCAAACCCTGGAGCTTTAGGGCATGGCAGTGAATCAGAATTACGGTACCGGACGTCGCAAAACTTCAGCAGCACGAGTGTTCTTAAGAGCAGGCACCGGCAACATTACGGTCAACAACCAGCCGCTGGATCGCTACTTTGGTCGTCAGACCGCGCGCATGATAGTTCGTCAGCCGCTGGAAGTGGTCGAAGCGACAGACAAATTTGACATCAAAGTCACTGTTCGTGGCGGTGGTAACTCGGGTCAGGCCGGCGCAATTCGGCATGGCATCGCCCGGGCACTGGTTGAGCAGGATGAATCACTGCGGGTATCGCTTCGCAAAGCCGGGTTTCTTACCCGTGACGCCAGGGAAGTTGAACGTAAGAAAGTGGGTCTGCGCAAGGCTCGCAAACGTCCTCAGTTCTCCAAGCGTTAACGCAGCGCAGACTGTTGTCTTCGCAGGTGCGCGCCGTGTTGAATGCGAGCGCGCGCCGTCGATAAGATTTTCCGATAAAAAACAGCCGGGCAAAAAAAATTGCCGAACAGGTAATTCAGACCTGTCTTGGACGGTCACGATGGCGTTGGCTGTGGTAAAATCGCGTTTTTAAACAGGCTGGAGTACTGGAGCTGTGAGTAGCAGCGAGTCAGCGACAGGCGGCACGAATTCTGAGCCGCAACCAAGCAGTATCGAAACAACCGGGTTCAACAAGCAGCGACGCTATTTTCTGATTGGCGCCAGCGCGGCTGTGGGCGGGGTTGGTATAGGTTTCGCAGCAGTGCCATTTGTCGCCTCATGGAGCCCCAGTGCCAAAGCGCGGGCGTTAGGCGCACCGGTCACTCTGGATATTTCCAAACTGCGCCCGGGCGAGATGCTGGGACCAACGCCAGCCTGGCGAGGTCAGCCTATCTTCGTGGTCAATCGGCAGCCGGATGCGCTCGAGCGGTTGGAAGCGCCGAACGATGACCTGGCGGATCCTGATTCCGATAACGGCGAAATGCAGCCTGAGTATGCGAAAAACCCGTGGCGCTCCAAGCGTCCGGAAATTGGCGTTTACATTGGCCTGTGTACCCACCTGGGCTGTTCGCCGAAGCCGTTTTTTGCAGTTGAGCCGGAGCCTTTTGATGCCAATTGGCAGGGCGGTTTTTTCTGCCCATGTCACGGCTCTCGATTTGATATGGCCGGGCGTGTCGTTAAAGGTGTGCCTGCGCCGGATAACCTGCCTGTGCCACCTTATCGATTTGTCAGCGACACAGTTCTGATCATTGGCGAAGATGAGGGGAGCGCGTAATGGCGGAAGGTCAGGAAAAAGCGGCACCCCGCACCGATAAAGGGCTGATGGGCGTCGTCAACTGGGTCGATGACAGGTTCCCGCTGATGGAAACCTGGAACTATCACATGGCCCGCTACTGGGCACCCAAGAACTTCAATTTCTGGTACTACTTCGGCGTGCTGTCGATGGTGGTTCTGGTCATTCAACTGGTTACTGGTCTGTGGCTGACCATGAACTATGTGCCGAGTGGCGAAGGCGCTTTCGCTTCGGTCGAATACATCATGCGTGATGTTGAGTACGGCTGGCTGTTGAGGTATCTGCACAGCACCGGTGCATCGGCATTTTTTGTCGTCGTTTATCTGCACATGTTCCGCGGCATGATGTACGGCTCTTATCGCAAGCCCCGTGAACTGCTCTGGCTGATCGGTATGGCGATATTTATCGCGCTGATGGCAGAAGGTTTCTTCGGCTACCTGCTGCCCTGGGGCAACATGTCCTACTGGGGCGCGCAGGTGATTGTCTCGCTGGTCGGGGCGATTCCAGTGATCGGTCCTGATCTGATGGAATGGGTCCGCGGTGATTTTCTGATGTCCGGAATTACCTTGAACCGGTTCTTTGCGTTGCACGTCATCGCCTTGCCGCTGGTGCTGGTGATGCTGGTTTTTGTTCATATCGTGGCCTTGCACCACGTTGGTTCCAACAACCCCGATGGCGTCGAAATCAAGAAAAACAAAGATGCCAATGGTATTCCGGTGGACGGGATCCCATTTCACCCCTACTACACGATTGGACACGATCTGCCTGCGATCGTGATGTTTCTGATCCTGTTCTGTCTGGTTGTGTTCTATGCCCCGGAGATGGGTGGCTATTTCCTGGAGAAGCCGAACTTCGAGATGGCTGATCCGTTGAAAACGCCTGATCACATTGCGCCTGTGTGGTACTACACGCCCTTTTACGCAATGTTGCGCGCAGCCACCTATCCATTGTTTGGTATTCCAGCCAAATTCTGGGGCTTCGTCGTGATGGCGGGTGCGATCGCTGTTCCAGCTGTTCTGCCCTGGCTGGATCGCTCACCGGTCAAGTCGATTCGTTACAAGGGCATGATCTCGAAGGCTATGCTCGGGCTGTTTGTGATCTGTTTCTTCATCCTCGGTTACCTTGGCACGATTGCACCTTCGCCGGAGGCAACGTTGCTGGCGCAGATCTGCACAGCGATCTATTTTGCCTACTTTGTGCTGATGCCCTGGTACACCCGGGTAGAGAAAACCAAGCCCGTGCCGGATAGGGTGACAACCTGATGATGAAATCGAGAAACCTTACCCGGCGGACGCTCCGCACCATGACCGCTCTGGTGACCCTGATACTGGCTCCAACGATATTTGCTGCGGCTGCCTCGAATTACCCGATGGAACCGATTACCCCGAATCTCAGGGATCAGCCGTCGCTGCAGAATGGTTGGGCGCTGTATATGAACTACTGCATCGGTTGCCATTCGTTGAAGCATCAGCGTTACGAGCGTACTGCTGATGACCTCGGTATTCCGCACGAGATTGTTCTTGAGAATCTGGTTTTCACTGGCCAGAAGATTGGCGAGCAGATGACCACAGCGATGGACCCAACCCTGGCGAAGCAGTGGTTTGGTGCACCGCCACCCGATCTCACCATGGTGGCCCGGGTCCGTGGCACCGAATGGCTTTATAACTATCTGAAGACATTTTATGTCGACGAAAGTCGACCCCTCGGCGCTAACAACAAAATATTTGCGAATGTTGGTATGCCGAACGTACTCCAGGAACTGCAGGGCATTCAGACCTCCGAGTGTATTCAGATGCCGAAAATTGCGGAAAACGGCGGTGAAATGCGTGATCCGCTGGTGCCCGGCCAGGTCATAACCGAAGAGCGCTGTGGCCAGCTGGTGCTGCAGGAAGGAACCGGCTTGATGTCGGCTGAAGAATTCGACCATGCGATGTATGACCTGACCAACTTCCTCTACTACGTCGGTGAACCAAGCCGACTCGAACGTCATAGAATCGGCGTCTATGTGATTCTGTTTCTTATCATTCTCTACGTGCTGACCTTCCTGTTAGCTCGTGAGTTCCAGAAGGACGTGAAGCACTAGAACTGCACGCCCGGTCTATCAGACCGGGCGGCAAAAACAGCTGTTTGCTCTCGTTCCTCTCACCCTTCGTGTTCGTAAAGGTTTCCACATGAGCTTAGTGACAAAAAGATCTTCGATGGCGCTGTTTTCTGATGCGCGAGATCACTATTCCCACCGGGTGCGCATGGTACTGGCTGAAAAAGGCGTTACTGTCGACATCATTGATGTTGACCCGAACCGCAAGCCGGAAGATCTGGCGGAGATTAATCCGTATAACAGTCTGCCAACGCTCCTTGATCGAGATCTGGTGCTCTATGAGGCCAACGTTATCATGGAGTACTTGGACGAACGCTTTCCCCATCCGCCGCTGTTACCGGTTTATCCCGTGCAGAGAGCATTGTCGAGGCTCTGGATCACTCGGGTAGAACGCGAATGGAGTTCGCGGCTGGATGTGCTGATGGTCGGCAAAGGTCGTGAGACTGTGCTCAGCAAAGCCCGCAAAGAGTTGCGGGAAAGCATCATCAGCATATCGCCGATTTTCGCTGAGAAGCCTTTCTTCATGAACGAAGAATTCTCGCTGGTGGATTGCTGTGTTGCACCCATCCTGTGGCGGTTGAGCGCGGTAGACATCGTTCTGCCCGAGCGCAGCACCAAAGCCCTGCAGAAATACATGAAGGTGATGTTCGAGCGTGAAGCCTTCCGTGCCAGCCTTACTGAGGCTGAGCTGGAAATGCAGGACTGAAATGGTATGGCGTTCCGGTCGAAAAGACCGTATCTGATCCGGGCTCTGAACGACTGGATTGTTGATAGCGATCTGACTCCCTATCTGATGGTGGATGCCACAGGTGACAGCGTTGCGGTTCCGGAAGAATTTGTCAGCGACGGCCGTATTGTGCTCAACATCTCTCCGTCTGCGGTTCGTGATCTGCTGCTGGCGGATGAAGCCATCTCGTTTTCGGCACGTTTTGGCGGTCGCCCTTGCTCTGTGTATGTGCCGGTAGAGCATGTACTGGCGATCTACGCGCAGGAAACCAACGAAGGCATGATGTTCGACCCGGAGTCTCAGACTGCGGGGGAATCTGTTCCACCAAGCCCAGCAGCGGTCGCACCGGGCTCGGCTGAATTGCCCGCCGACGGCGACTCCTCGTCAACCTCAGAAGATTCTGATCCGGCAGCCAAACCCGGCGGACACCTCAAACTGGTTGAGTAGCCGCTCGAGCGCGGCTCAATCGATAACCTTCAGAATGCGTTCCTGATCCAGGTCAGATCGGGCTGGTGTGCACTGCCGGTTGCCGC
>Ga0316194_10001275_pt1 | contig 17234 bp, 11 predicted proteins | sample CroRivsedime1_MG_FD_204936 | JGI IMG/M metagenome (GOLD analysis project Ga0316194, IMG submission 204936) | Coastal sediment microbial communities from Maine, United States - Cross River sediment 1 | ecosystem: Environmental > Aquatic > Marine > Coastal > Sediment | place: USA: Maine...
GCTTCAGGCCCACGTTCCGGTAGCAGGTGTTGATCAGATTCGAAATTGCTTTCTTGTCGAGCGGCTTGTTGACCATCTCGAACGGCAGCAGCTTCGGCACGATCTGGTAGAACAGCGCCCGGCCGACAGTGGTTTCCTGCAGGCTGGTGCTCGCCTCGATGGTGCCGTCTTCGGTCTCGAGGTGTTCTTCGATACGCACCCGGATGCGCGCGTGCAGATCCACCTGACCGGCGTGATAGGCACGGTCCACCTCGGTGAGATCAGCGAACGCCATACCCTCACCTCTGGCGTTGACCATTTCCCGGGTCATGTAATACAGACCCAGCACGACGTCCTGAGACGGCACGATGATCGGCTCACCCGAGGCGGGCGAGAGTATGTTGTTGGTGCTCATCATGAGCGCCCGGGACTCCAGCTGCGCTTCCAGCGTCAACGGCACGTGCACGGCCATCTGGTCGCCGTCAAAGTCGGCGTTGTAGGCGGTACAGACCAGCGGGTGCAGCTGAATGGCCTTACCTTCGATGAGCACGGGCTCGAACGCCTGAATGCCGAGACGGTGCAGAGTCGGCGCCCGGTTGAGCAGCACGGGATGCTCGCGGATCACTTCGGCCAGGATATCCCAGACCTCCGGCGTCTCCTTTTCGACCATCTTCTTGGCCGCCTTGATGGTGGTGGCCATGCCACGACCTTCCAGCTTGCCGAAGATGAACGGCTTGAACAGCTCCAGCGCCATCTTCTTGGGCAGGCCGCACTGATGCAGCTTGAGGGTCGGACCCACGACGATCACGGAACGGCCGGAGTAGTCGACCCGCTTGCCAAGCAGGTTCTGCCGGAACCGGCCCTGCTTGCCCTTGATCATGTCTGCCAGCGATTTCAGCGGGCGCTTGTTCGAGCCGGTGATGGCCCGGCCACGACGGCCGTTGTCCAGCAGCGCGTCCACCGCTTCCTGCAGCATCCGCTTCTCGTTGCGAACGATGATGTCGGGTGCCGAGAGATCGAGCAGTCGCTTGAGACGATTGTTGCGGTTGATGGCCCGGCGATACAGGTCGTTCAGATCCGAGGTGGCGAACCGACCACCATCCAGCGGCACCAGCGGCCGGAGATCCGGCGGCAGGACCGGAAGCACGGAGAGGATCATCCACTCGGGCTTGTTGCCGGAATCCTGGAACGCCTCCATCAGCTTCAGCCGCTTGGAAAGCTTCTTGATCTTGGTCTCGGAATTGGTGGCCGGAATCTCTTCGCGAAGACGCGCGATCTCGCCTTCCATATCGAGCGCGAGCAGCAGCGCTTCGATGGCTTCGGCACCCATCTTGGCGTCAAACTCATCACCGTACTCTTCCAGCTTCTGGAAGTACTCTTCGTCAGTGAGGAGCTGGCCGAGCTCCAGATCGGTGAGGCCCGGGTCGATGACCACGAAGGACTCGAAATAGAGAACCCGCTCGATGTCGCGCAGGGTCATGTCCAGCAGCAGGCCGATACGCGATGGCAGCGATTTCAGGAACCAGATATGCGCAACCGGGCTTGCCAGCTCGATGTGGCCCATCCGTTCCCGGCGAACCTTGGTCAGGGTGACTTCAACGCCACACTTCTCGCAGATCACACCACGATGCTTGAGACGCTTGTACTTACCGCAAAGGCATTCGTAATCCTTGATCGGGCCGAATATGCGGGCACAGAACAGGCCATCGCGTTCCGGCTTGAACGTGCGGTAGTTGATGGTCTCTGGCTTCTTCACTTCGCCGAAAGACCAGGACCGGATCATCTCCGGCGAGGCCAGGCCAATGCGAAGCGCGTCGAACTCGTCAACTTGCCCCTGAGACTTCAGCAGATTAAGTAGGTCTTTCAAGTTCTCTCCTCCTTAAGGATCGATCTTTTTCGTGCCGCTTGCAGCAGGCGTGCCTGCCGCCCATCGACATACCACGTTTTACTCAGACTCCAGCTCGATATCGATGCCGAGGCTGCGGATTTCTTTCACCAGCACGTTGAAGGATTCCGGCATGCCGGGCTCCATCTTGAAGTCGCCGTCGACGATGTTTTTGTACATCTTCGTCCGGCCACTCACATCGTCCGACTTCACGGTCAGCATTTCCTGCAGGGTGTAAGCCGCGCCGTATGCTTCCAGGGCCCAAACTTCCATCTCACCGAAGCGCTGACCACCGAACTGGGCCTTACCGCCCAGCGGTTGCTGGGTGACCAGGCTGTAGGAGCCGGTTGAGCGCGCGTGCATTTTGTCGTCGACCAGGTGGTTGAGCTTCAGCATATACATATAGCCCACCGTGACCTGTCGGTCGAACTGATCGCCCGTCCGGCCGTCCCAGAGCGTGGTCTGGCCGGTGCTCGGCAGGCCAGCCAGATCGAGCATCTTCTTGATCTCGGACTCTGACGCACCATCGAACACCTGCGTGGCCATGGGTACGCCACCAACCAGGTTGTGCGCCATCTCCATGATCTCGCCATCGTTGAACGACTTCAGGTCTTCCTTCTTCTCGCCTTCGGTGGTGTTGTAGACCTTCTCAAGATACTCGCGGATATCCGCCGCCTTTTTCTGCTCTTCCAGCATGCGGCCGATGTTTTCGCCGATGCCCTTGGCTGCCCAGCCGAGGTGGGTCTCGAGAACCTGACCCACGTTCATCCGCGACGGTACACCGAGCGGGTTCAGAACGATGTCGACCGGCTCGCCGCGCTCGTCGAACGGCATGTCTTCCACCGGCATGATCACGGAGATCACACCTTTGTTGCCGTGCCGGCCAGCCATCTTGTCGCCAGGCTGGATACGGCGCTTGATCGCCAGGTAAACCTTGACGATCTTCAGCACGCCTGGCGCCAGATCGTCGCCGGTTTCAAGCTTCTGGCGCTTGTCGGCGTAGACCGCATCCAGGCTTTCCTTGCGCTCGGCAAGCTGCGCCTCGGAGCGCTCCAGCATGGCGTTCAGCTCATCGTCCGACATGCGGATCTTGAACCAGTCGTCGCGCTCGAGACCCGCGAGGTATTCCTCATCGATGGTCAAGCCCTTGGACTGGCCCGGCGCACTGGCGGCCTTCTGGCCGAGCAGCGCCCGCTGCAGACGCTCATAGGTCGCCGCTTCAACGATCCGGTACTCGTCGTCCAGGTCCTTGCGGATCTGGGCAAGCTGAGAACGTTCGATGTCCCTGGCCCGCTGGTCCTTCTCCACGCCGTCGCGGGTGAAGACCTGCACGTCGATGACGGTGCCTTTGACGCTGGTCGGCACCCTGAGAGAGGTGTCCTTCACATCAGACGCCTTCTCACCAAAGATGGCGCGCAGCAGCTTTTCTTCAGGCGTCAGCTGGGTTTCGCCCTTTGGCGTGACCTTGCCGACCAGGATGTCGCCCGCTCCAACTTCAGCACCGATGTAGACGATGCCGGACTCGTCCAGCTTGGAAAGTGCCCCTTCGCCAACGTTCGGGATGTCGCAGGTCACTTCTTCCGGGCCGAGCTTGGTATCACGAGCAATACAGGTGAGCTCCTGAATGTGGATGCTGGTGAAGCGGTCTTCCTGCACCACACGCTCGGAAACGAGAATCGAGTCCTCATAGTTGTAGCCGTTCCAGGGCATGAACGCGATGCGCATGTTCTGGCCCAGCGCCAGCTCGCCCATGTCACAGGACGGACCATCGGCGAGGATGTCGTTCCTGGCGATCACATCGCCCGGCGAGACCAACGGCCGCTGGTTGATGCAGGTGTTCTGATTGGAACGGGTGAACTTGGTCAGGTTGTAGATATCCACACCTGCTTCGCCCGCTTCTGTCTCCGCATCAGAGACCCGAACGACGATACGACCGGCGTCGACGCTGTCGACCACGCCGCCGCGGTCGGCAATCACGCAGACGCCAGAGTCACGAGCGACGTTCCGCTCCATGCCCGTGCCCACCAGCGGGGTCTGGGCACGCAGGGTCGGCACTGCTTGACGCTGCATGTTCGAGCCCATCAGCGCCCGGTTGGCGTCGTCGTGCTCGAGGAAGGGAATGAGCGACGCGGCCACGGACACCACCTGCTTGGGCGATACGTCCATGTAGTCAACGTTCTCAGCCGCCGTTTTGGTGAACTCGTTCTGATGACGCACATCGACCAGTTCGGTGGCGAACTCGTTCTTGTCCGTCAGCGGTGCAGATGCCTGGGCGATCACGTACTGCGCCTCATCGATGGCAGAGAGGTAGTCGATCTTGTCGGTCACCTTGCCATTCTCGACCCGACGGTAAGGCGTCTCGAGGAAGCCGTACTCGTTGGTCTGAGAGTAGGTCGCCAGTGAGTTGATCAGGCCGATGTTCGGACCTTCCGGGGTTTCGATGGGGCAGACCCGACCGTAGTGGGTGGGGTGCACGTCCCGGACTTCGAAGCCGGCTCGCTCACGGGTCAGACCACCCGGACCGAGGGCGGATACCCTGCGCTTGTGGGTCACCTCGGAGAGTGGGTTGTTCTGGTCCATGAACTGGGAAAGCTGACTGGAGCCGAAGAATTCCTTGATCGCAGCTGCCACCGGCTTGGCGTTGATCATGTCCTGAGGCATGAGGCCTTCGGACTCGGCCAGAGACAGACGTTCTTTTACGGCCCGCTCGACCCGGATCACGCCAACGCGAAAAGCGTTTTCGGACATCTCGCCCACGGACCGAACACGCCGGTTACCGAGGTGGTCGATGTCATCCACCGCGCCGTTACCGTTGCGGATGTCGATCAGCGTCTTCAGGACTTCGATGATGTCTTCACGATCCAGGATGCCTTCGCCTTCGATGTCCTCGCGGCCGAGACGCCGATTGAACTTCATCCGGCCAACGGCAGAGAGGTCGTAGCGCTCCGTGGAGAAGAACAGGTTCGTGAACAGATTTTCAGCCGCTTCCTTGGTCGGCGGCTCACCCGGGCGCATCATCCGATAGATCTCGACGAGCGCTTCCAGCTTGTTGGTGGTGGAATCGATGCGCAGGGTATCCGAGATATAAGGGCCCTGATCGAGATCGTTGGTGTAGATGGTCTCTATCTCTTTCACACCTTTTTCGAGGAGCTGATCGAGGGCCTCTTCGGTGATGATCGAGTTGCAGGGCAGAATGATTTCGCCGCTCTCTTCGTCGATGAGATCGCGCGACGTTACCCGCTCGAGCAGGTACTCGCGCGGCACGTCGAGACGCTTCAGGCCGGACTCTTCGAGCAGGCGTACGTGGCGGGCGGTGATCCGCCGGCCAACCTCGACCATGACGTTGCCTTCCTTGTCCTTGATGTCGAAGGAGGCCACATCACCGCGCATGCGGTCAGCACGAAGATCGACGGAGAAACCATCTTTCTTCACATGGAAGATGTTCTTCTCGAAGAACATGTCCAGAATTTCTTCCGACGTGTACTCAAGCGCCCGCAGGATGATGGTGGCGGGAAGCTTTCGACGGCGGTCGATACGAACGAACACGCAGTCCTTCGGATCGAACTCGAAGTCGAGCCAGGAACCACGGTAAGGAATCACCCTGGCAGAGTAGAGAAGCTTGCCCGACGAGTGGGTCTTGCCCCGGTCGTGATCGAAGAATACGCCCGGAGAGCGGTGCAGCTGAGAAACGACCACACGCTCGGTACCGTTGATGACGAAGGTGCCGTTTTCGGTCATGAGCGGAATCTCGCCCATGTAGACTTCCTGCTCTTTCACGTCCTTGACCGCTTTGTTCGACGACTCCTTGTCGTAGATGATCAAGCGGACTTTGACTCGCAGCGGTGCGGCATAGGTGATGCCACGGAGCACACACTCTTTGACGTCGAACGCGGGCTCGCCCAGGCGATACTCCACGTACTCGAGCGCCGCGCTACCAGAATAGCTGACAATGGGGAACACCGACCGGAATGCGGCATGCAGTCCGATCTCATCGCGATCTCGCGGTGCCTTATCCAGCTGCAGAAACTTATCGTAAGAATCCACCTGGATCGAGAGAAGATAAGGCAGTTCCATTACCCCGGGGAGTTTCCCGAAGTCCTTTCGGATGCGTTTCTTCTCGGTAAAGCTGTAAGCCATTCGAATCTCCTGCGCTTGGCGAGTCAGCCGCAGCCTCCTGTCGATCCCCGGGGTCCATAGCCTCTTCGGGGTGCGTACAGTGGCGCCGGCATATTTATTTCATATCCTGCGCTCGCGAGCCTTTGCCTTATCGGCCAAGGTTCGCCGACCGGTTGCCCGGTCTCAGTCCTCTCGTAAGGGAGCAGTCAGCACGCGACTGCCCCAACGACAAAAGGCCGGCGCCCCGCAACGCGAACGCCGCGAGGTCATCCAGCCAGTCGTCTGAGCTCAAGACCAAGGTCTGGTTACTTGAGCTCAACCTGTGCGCCAGCCTCTTCGAGCTGCTTCTTGAAGTCTTCTGCTTCGTCTTTGGTCGCACCTTCTTTGATGGGAGACGGTGCTTCGTCAACGAGCGCCTTGGCTTCCTTGAGGCCGAGACCCGTGATCGCGCGTACTGCCTTGATCACATTGACTTTCTTATCACCGGCAGCGTTCAGGATGACGTCGAACTCATCCTTCTCTTCTGCGGCTGCACCACCGGCGTCGCCACCTGCTGCTGCAGGCGCTGCGGCTACTGCTGCAGCTGCGGATACACCGAATTTGTCTTCCATGGATTGAACGAGTTCAACCACTTCCATCACGCTCATCTCAGCGATGGCGTTCAAAATGTCGTCTTTGGACAGTGCCATTTCTAGTTTCTCCTAAGAGCTCTTAGAGCCTTATCTGTTACCTGCTTATTCAGAAGCCTGCTTCTGATCGCGGACTGCGGCTACGGTACGAACCAGCTTGCCGGGCACCTCATTCATGGTGCGTGCCAGCTTGGTGATCGGTGCCTGCATGACGGCCATGAGGAGGGCAATCGCCTCGTCACGGGTCGGCAGCAAGGCAACGCGATCGATGTCGCCCGGGCCCAGGAGCTGACCGCCAATGGAGAGCGCCTTCACTTCGAGGGCCTCATACTCTTTGGCGTAGTCCTTGAGCAGCCGTGCGGCAGAGCCCGGATCCTCTTGCGAGAATGCAAACATCGTCGGGCCGACGAGCGTCTCAGTAAGACATTCGTACTCGGTCCCTTCGATGGCCCGCCGAGCCAGCGTATTGCGGACGACGCGCAGATAGACGCCGGATTCACGTGCTTTCGAACGCATTTCCGTCATCTGGTCTACGGTCAGACCACGATAATCGCTGACCACTGCGGACAGGGCGTTGGTCGCGGCTTCGTTAACCTCGGCAACAATCGCTTGTTTGTCTGCAAGTCTTAATGCCATGGTTTCTCCTATATGCCCACCTTGCCGGCAAGCCGACGTGGTAGGCATGGTTCCAATCGGATATCGCCGATATCCATTTTTACGGCGACCCGATCGCGGCACGAATGCACGCTAGCAGGTAACACCGTCTACACAGGATTCAGCTTTCGCCTCTTTTGAAACCGTTACCGGTTCCCTGTGGTTTTTGACGGCACCGGAAGAAACCTTCCGGCCCTCAAAACTCTCTGAGCGCCGCCATCAGGCGGCGCTTCCTAAAATCAGACCTCTAAAGACGCCTGGTCGATGGACAGACCGGGGCCCATGGTGGTCGACAGGGTGATCTTCTGCAGATACACGCCCTTGGCCGCTGCCGGCTTTGCCTTCTTCAGATCATCGAGGAGCGCCTCGAGATTGGCCTTCACCTTGTCGGCATCAAAGCCGACCTGACCAACCCTGCCGTGCACGATGCCGGCTTTGTCCGTGCGGAACTGCACCTGGCCAGCCTTTGCGTTGTTGACCGCGGTCTCCACATCTGGCGTCACCGTGCCCGTTTTCGGGTTCGGCATCAGGCCACGTGGCCCGAGGATCTTGCCGAGCTGGCCCACCAGACGCATGGCGTCAGGGGTGGCGATGAGCACGTCGAAATCCATGGTGCCGCCCTTGATGGACTCGGCCAGATCTTCGAAGCCGACAAGATCGGCGCCAGCGGCGCTGGCTTTGTCTGCATTCTCGCCCTGGGTGATCACTGCAACCCGAACGGATTTGCCCGTACCGTGGGGCAGCGTGGTGGCACCGCGAACAACCTGATCGGATTTGCGCGGGTCGACCCCGAGGTTCACGGAGACATCGAAGGCTTCGGCGAACTTGGCCTTAGCCAGATCGCTCAGCACGGTGACCGCTTCATCGATGGCGTAGCTCTTCTCCGGATCTACCTTCTCAGCGATCTCTTTCTGTCTTCTGGTCAGCTTGGCCATTTATACGCCCTCCGTTTCGATACCGGCGCTGCGCGCGCTGCCGGCGATGGTGCGGACAGCCGCATCCATGTCTGCGGCGGTAAGGTCGGGCATTTTCAGGGTGGCGATCTCTTCCAGCTGAGCACGATTCACCTTGCCCACCTTGTTGGTATTCGGCGTACCGCTGCCCTTGTTGATCTTGGCCGCTTTTCTGAGCAGCACGGATGCAGGCGGCGTCTTCGTGACGAACGTGAAGCTGCGGTCCGCATACACGGTGATCACCACCGGGATGGGCATGCCCTGCTCCATGCTTTGGGTCTGAGCGTTGAACGCCTTACAGAAATCCATGATGTTGACGCCGTGCTGGCCGAGTGCGGGACCGACCGGCGGGCTGGGATTGGCCTGACCAGCTGGCACCTGCAGCTTGATGTAGGCTTCTACTTTCTTAGCCATTCACTTCTCCTGGTGGGTGCAAACGTGCGTTTCCGGTTCTGCCTATGCAGGGCCGTAACGTCACTCCCCGTTGGCACCACGATCTTCCTGTCTGTGCAGGCCCGATCGTCGGTGCGTTTAAAATCTTTCCGGCCCGAGCCTGCGCTCGAGCGCTTCTCTACCCTTTTTCGACCTGATCGAAATCAAGCTCAACCGGGGTTGAGCGACCGAGAATGGTGACCGCCACATGCAGGCGATTTTTCTCGTAGTTGACCTCTTCGACCACGCCGCTGAAGTCGTTGAACGGGCCATCGATGACCCGAACGATCTCACCGGGCTCGAATACGGTCTTCGGCGTTGCCTTTTCGCTTCCCGCCGCAACCCGATCGAGAATGGCATTCGCCTCCGCGTCGGTCAGGGGCGCAGGCTGATCTGCCTTGCCGCCGATGAACCCCATCACCCGAGGGGTTTCCTTGACCAGGTGCCAGGTATCGTCATTCAGCTCCATCTGCACCAGCACGTAGCCCGGGAAGAACTTACGCTCGCTGCGACGCTTCTGCCCCGCTCGCATCTCCACTACTTCTTCAGTGGGTACCAGAATCGCGCCGAAGAACTCCTTCAGGTTCGACAGCTCAACCCGTTCCTGCAGCGTCCGGGCGACGTTCTTCTCGAACCCGGAATACGCATGCACCACGTACCACTTCTTGCTCGAGTCCAGAATCGGGCTCGCCGTCTCCGGCGCAGCAACAGGCTCTTCGACAATGGCTGCCGCCTCCGGCGTTTCCGCCGGTTCTGCCACATCTCCGGGCTCCTGCGCTTCTGTCTGATCCACCGGATCTTCCATTCTTACCTCGCTTGGCTGCCTATCTCAGAATCATCGAGACGACCCAACTCAAACCCGAGTCGAGCAGCCAGAGAATCAGCGCAAAAATCAACACCAGAACCAGCACGATCATGGTGGTCTGGACTGTTTCGTCACGCGTCGGCCAGACCACGCGCCGGATCTCGCCTCGCGCTTCTTTGATCAGGGTCCACGCGTTGCCGCCTTTTTCCGTCTGAATCGCCACGAAGAAAGCCGCCACCGCGAGCACCAGCAAGGCCGCCACCCGATAGAGCAGCGACTGCTCACCGAAGTACCAGTTGCCGAACACGCCACCGCCAAGGATGGCGAACACGACAACCCACTTCAGCCAGTCCAGGCTCGCGCCGGTGGTTTCTGTACTCGTACTCAACTATTCGTACCCGCTTCCAATCTCAATTCGTTCAGACGCTGTTACCAGATTTCATCAGCTTCTTTCAGCTGACTTGCTTTGCCGGCAGCCGGCGGCAGGTCGCTAGACCCTGCAAGCTGACTGGCAGGCCAGGAGGGAATCGAACCCCCAACCTGCGGTTTTGGAGACCGCTGCTCTGCCAATTGAGCTACTGGCCTGTTGTTCCTCTATTCCTTGATCGTGGTCACGACGCCGGCGCCGACGGTGCGGCCGCCTTCGCGGATGGCGAAGCGTTGACCTTCTTCCATCGCAATCGGGCTGATCAGCGTCACCACCATGTTCACGTTGTCACCCGGCATCACCATCTCGACGTCCGCCGGCAGCTCACAGCTCCCCGTCACATCCGTCGTCTCAAAGAAGAACTGCGGACGGTAACCCTTGAAGAACGGCGTATGACGCCCACCTTCGTCCTTCGACAGCACGTACACCTCGCTCTCGAACACCGTGTGCGGCGTGATCGAACCCGGTACCGCAAGCACCTGGCCACGCTCAACTTCCTCACGCTTGGTGCCACGCAGCAGCACGCCAACATTCTCGCCCGCTCGACCTTCGTCAAGCAGCTTACGGAACATCTCAACACCCGTGCACGTCGTCGTCTGCGTATCGCGGATACCCACGATCTCGATCTCATCACCCACCTTGACGATGCCGCGTGCTACCCGACCCGTAACCACCGTGCCCCGACCCGAGATCGAGAACACGTCCTCGATCGGCATCAGGAACGGCTGATCAACCGGACGCTCCGGCTCAGGAATGTAATCGTCCAGCGCCTCGACCAGCTTCTGCACCGCCGGCGCGCCAATGTCGCTATCGTCACCTTCCAGCGCCTTCAGCGCGCTGCCGATGATGATCGGCGTGTCGTCGCCCGGGAACTCGTACTGGTCCAGAAGCTCGCGCACTTCCATCTCCACCAGCTCCAGAAGCTCTTCGTCGTCGACCATGTCCGCCTTGTTCATGAACACGACGATCTTCGGTACGCCCACCTGACGAGACAGCAGGATGTGCTCACGCGTCTGCGGCATCGGACCATCCGCCGCCGAGACCACCAGAATCGCGCCGTCCATCTGAGCCGCACCCGTGATCATGTTCTTCACGTAGTCCGCGTGTCCGGGACAGTCAACGTGCGCGTAGTGACGGTTCGTCGACTCGTACTCGACGTGCGAGGTCGCGATCGTGATACCACGCTCACGCTCTTCCGGCGCATTATCAATCTCGCCGAAGTCCTTCATCTCGCCACCGTACGCTTCCGCACACACCTTCGTCAGCGCCGCCGTCAACGTCGTCTTGCCATGGTCTACGTGACCAATCGTCCCTACGTTCACGTGCGGTTTGGTACGCTCAAATTTCTCTTTGGCCATTGCCTTTTCCTTTCTTCAGTTGTTCCGTAGTCCGCGGGCGGTTTCGCCCTCCTACAGCCTTTCTTTAATCAACGGTTAACGCTTGATGATGCTCTCAGCAATGCTGTCCGGCACCTCGTTGTACTTCGCAAACTCCATGGTGTAGTTCGCACGACCCTGGGTTGCCGAACGCAGATCCGTGGAGTACCCGAACATTTCGGAGAGCGGCACGTCTGCGCGGACAATCTTGCCCGCCGGATTTTCATCCATGCCGGCAATCATCCCGCGGCGCCGGTTCAGGTCACCGACCACGTCGCCCATGTACTCTTCCGGGGTCACAACTTCCACGCTCATGATCGGCTCGAGCAGTACAGGGTTCGCATTCATGGCACCTTCTTTCATGGCCATGGAGCCTGCGATCTTGAACGCCATCTCCGAGGAGTCCACCTCGTGGAAGGAACCATCGTACAGGGTCGCCTTCACCCCGATGAGCGGATAGCCGGCGATCACGCCGTTCTGCATCTGCTCCTGCAGGCCTTTGTTCACCGCGGGAATGTACTCACGGGGAACGACACCACCAACGATCTCATCAACGAACTCGTAGATCTTGCCTTCTTCCTCGTCCACGTAAGGCTCGAGCTTCACCCAGACATGGCCGTACTGGCCACGACCGCCGGACTGGCGAACGAACTTACCTTCCTGGTCGACGCTCGAGCGGATGGTTTCGCGATAGGCCACCTGCGGCTTACCGATATTGGCTTCCACTCCGAACTCGCGCTTCATCCGGTCGACGATGATGTCGAGGTGCAGCTCACCCATGCCGGAGATGATGGTCTGACCGGACTCTTCGTCCGTTTCGACCCGGAAGGAAGGGTCTTCCTGAGCCAGCTTGCCCAGCGCAACGCCCATCTTCTCCTGATCAGGCACCGACTTCGGCTCCACGGCGACGGAGATCACCGGCTCCGGGAACTCCATACGCTCCAGAGTGATGATGGAATCCTGGGCACAAAGCGTGTCACCCGTGGTGACGTCCTTCAGACCAATGGCCGCGGCGATGTCACCGGCGCGCACTTCCTTGATCTCGTTACGGTCGTTGGAGTGCATCTGCACCATCCGGCCGACCCGCTCGCGCTTGCCTTTGACCGGGTTGTAGACCTGGTCGCCGGAGCTGAGGACGCCCGAATAGACGCGGAAGAATGTCAGCGTGCCCACGAACGGGTCCGTAGCGATCTTGAACGCGAGCGCGGCAAACGGCGCGTCGTCGTCAGCACCCCGGGTGGCGGTCGTCTCGTCGTCTTCCAGCACACCTTCGATGGGCTTCACCTCGGTCGGCGCCGGCATGTACTCGATCACGCCGTCGAGCATGGCCTGCACGCCCTTGTTCTTGAACGCGGAGCCACACAGGGCCAGAACGATCTCGTTGTTCAGGGTGCGGATACGCAGACCCTGCTTGATCTCGTCATCGGTGAGCTCGCCTCCTTCCAGGTACTTCTCCATGAGCTCTTCATTGGCTTCGGCCGCGTTCTCGACCATCTGCTCACGCCAGTGCTCGGCGTCCGCCACCATCTCTTCCGGAATGTCTTCCAGTTCGTAGGTGAGGCCCTGGTCGTCCTCGTTCCAGATGATGGCTTTCATCCGAATGAGGTCGACCACGCCGCGGAAATTCTCCTCAGCGCCGATATTGAGCTGGATCGGTACCGGGTTGGCACCAAGGCGCTCTTTGATCTGCGCCACGACCCGCAGGAAGTCAGCGCCTGCCCGGTCCATCTTGTTCACGAACACCATGCGCGGCACTTCGTAGCGATTCGCCTGACGCCAGACCGTTTCCGACTGCGGCTCGACACCCGAGGTCCCACAGAAAACGACCACGGCACCGTCGAGCACGCGAAGCGAACGCTCCACCTCGATGGTGAAGTCCACGTGCCCGGGGGTGTCGATGATGTTGACCCGGTGCTCGTCGAACTGCTGATTCATGCCGCTCCAGAAACAGGTGGTGGCAGCAGAGGTGATCGTGATGCCACGCTCCTGCTCCTGCTCCATCCAGTCCATGGTGGCCGCGCCGTCATGCACCTCACCGATCTTGTGGGAAAGACCCGTGTAAAAAAGTACCCGCTCCGTGGTCGTAGTCTTACCGGCGTCGACGTGGGCCACGATACCGATGTTCCGATAACGGGATAGGGGGGTTTTACGAGCCATGATGCTCTCCGTAAAAGTTAATGCTTAGAACCGGTAGTGAGAGAAAGCCTTGTTGGCTTCTGCCATGCGGTGGGTGTCTTCACGCTTCTTGACCGCGCTGCCGCGACCGTCTGCCGCATCCATTAACTCACCCGCCAGGCGTGCGGCCATGGACTTTTCGCCACGGCTGCGGGCACTGTCCACGAGCCAGCGCATGGCCAGCGCCTGGCGCCGGGACGGACGCACTTCCACCGGCACCTGGTAGGTGGCGCCACCGACACGGCGGGACTTCACCTCTACGAACGGCGCGACCGCTTCCAGGGCTTTCTCGAAGATTTCGACCGGATCCGGGTTGCTGCGTTCCTCGATTCGGGTCAACGCGCCATAGACAATTCGCTCGGCGACAGCTTTCTTGCCGCTGACCATCACGTGGTTGATGAACTTGGCCACGGTCTGGTTGTGATACTTGGGATCAGGGAGGATTTCGCGCTTGGCGATGACTCTACGTCTTGGCATGGGTTTCTCCTTTGCTTCAGGTAGTCCCGGTACGGATGCGGCCGGGCCTTACTGGAGGGGCGCCGCTTTGCGGCGCCTAGGGGAGATTGCTGCGCAATCTCCTCACTCTCAATTTTGTTCTAAAGCTGACTGGGTGGTGGATTCTCGTGTTCTATTTATTCAGCCGCGTGTTTATTCAGCCGCGTGCGGCTGCGCTCTGCCGCTACGCGACAGATTGTTACTTCGGCCGCTTGGCGCCGTACTTGGAACGACCCTGACGGCGATCGGATACGCCGGAGGTGTCCAGGGTGCCGCGGATGGTGTGGTAACGCACACCGGGCAGGTCCTTGACCCGACCGCCGCGAATGAGCACGACCGAGTGCTCCTGAAGGTTGTGACCTTCACCGCCGATATACGAGGTGACCTCGTAACCGTTGGTCAGCCGGACACGACAGACCTTGCGAAGTGCCGAGTTCGGCTTCTTCGGCGTGGTGGTATAGACCCGAGTGCAGACGCCACGCTTCTGCGGACTGCCCTGCAGCGCCGGAACGATGCTTTTCTCGGCCTTGCGCTTGCGCGGCTTGCGGATCAGCTGGCTAATGGTCGCCATTCAAATAATTCCTATAATTCAATCAGTTATCGGAGACTGAAGACTTTGCAGTGCCTCCTTCTCCAGGCCGGAAACTCGATCCGCCCTCAAAAGAGCGCGGCATTCTAATCGCCCACCCCCTCGAAATCAACGAAATCCGGGGCTGCCAGACGGAACCGGCCCCTCCGAAAAAAGAGAAGGGGCCGGTCGAGTTCGCCTGACGCCTGGACCGGTAAAAAACCGGTCCAGGGCCGATACCGGGCTAGGAGCCCTCGCCGGACAGGGCTTCGGACAGCGCCTGTTCCACTTCGTCCGCGGTCACGCCCTGCTCCTTGGCAATGCGCGCGGCCATCTCCTCTTCACGGCGGCGCTTGCGCTCGCTGTGATAGGTAAGGCCGGTGCCCGCAGGAATGAGGCGGCCAACTACGACGTTCTCCTTCAGACCACGCAGGAAGTCCTGCTTGCCGGTTACCGCCGCTTCCGTCAGTACCCGTGTGGTCTCCTGGAAGGAGGCCGCTGAGATGAAGGACTCGGTTGCCAGCGATGCCTTGGTGATGCCCAGCAGTACCCGGAGGTAATCGGCCGTCTGCTTGCCTTCTGCTTCCAGTTCCTCATTGACCTCGGAGAGCCGGATGTACTCCAGCTGCTCACCACGGATGAGGTGGGATTCACCAGGATCAACGATTTCGGCCTTGCGCAGCATCTGCCGGACAATCACTTCGATGTGCTTATCGTTGATCGTCACACCCTGGAGGCGATACACCTCCTGGATCTCGTTGATGATGTACTTGGCCAGCTCCTCGACGCCCTTCAGACGCAGAATATCGTGCGGGCTCGGCGGGCCGTCCACGACCACCTCACCTCTTTCGACAAACTCGCCTTCGAACACGCCGATGTTCCGCCACTTCGGAATCAGGGTTTCCACCGGATCGCCTTCCGCCGGCGTAATCACCAGGCGGCGCTTGCCTTTGGTCTCCTTGCCAAAGCTGACCGTACCGGTCTCCTCGGCCAGAATCGCGGATTCCTTCGGCTTGCGGGCCTCGAACAGGTCAGCAACCCGCGGCAGACCGCCGGTGATGTCCCGTGTCTTGGAACCTTCCTGTGGAATCCGGGCAATGATGTCGCCGACGCCGATTTTGTTATTGTCCTCGAGGTTGAGGATGGCGTTGTTCGGCAGGAAGTAGTGCGCAGGTACATCTGAACCCGGCAGCATCACCTCGTTGCCTTTGTCGTCCACCAGACTGACGGCCGGGCGCAGGTCCTTGCCCGCGGAAGGCCGATCCTTCGGATCCAGCACCGTGATGTTGGTCAGGCCGGTCAGCTCGTCCGTCTGGCGGTTGATGGACAGACCTTCTTCCATGGACTGGAAGCGAACGGTTCCGGCCACTTCCACCACGATCGGGTGGGTGTGGGGGTCCCACTGGGCGATAACCTGGCCGGCTTCGACCAGATCGCTTTCATCCACTGATATGACCGCACCATAAGGCAGCTTGTAACGCTCACGTTCACGACCTTTGTCGTCCGCAACCGCAATCTCACCTGAGCGGGACACCGCAACCAGCTCCCCGGACTCGCGGGTCACCGTCTTCAGGTTGTGCAGCCGGATCGAACCGCCGTGCTTCACCTGAATGCTGTCGATGGCCGTAGCCCGGGAGGCCGCACCACCGATGTGGAAGGTGCGCATGGTCAGCTGCGTGCCGGGCTCACCGATGGACTGTGCCGCGATCACACCGACCGCCTCGCCGACGTTCACCTGATGACCACGGGCCAGATCCCGACCGTAGCAGGAAGCGCAGACGCCGAACTTGGTGTCGCAGGTGATGGCGGAGCGAACGACGATCTCGTCCACACCCAGGCTGTCGAGTTGCTCAACCCAGAGCTCGTCGAGCATGGTGCCTTCTTCGATCAGAACGGTCTTCTCGTCCGCTTCGTAAACCGGTTGGGCAACGATCCTGCCGAGCACCCGATCGCCAAGCGGCTCGACCACGTCACCGCCTTCGATGATGGCAGACACCAGCAGGCCGTTTTCGGTGCCGCAGTCGATGTCTGTGATCACCACGTCCTGAGCCACGTCCACCAGACGGCGGGTCAGGTAACCGGAGTTTGCCGTCTTCAGCGCCGTATCCGCGAGACCCTTCCGGGCACCGTGGGTGGAGATGAAATACTCATTGACGTTCAGGCCTTCCCGGAAGTTAGCCGTGATGGCGTTTTCGATGATGCTGCCGTCCGGACGGGTCATCAGGCCACGCATACCGGCAAGCTGCCGGATCTGTGCGGGTGAACCCCGGGCGCCGGAGTCAGCGTAGACGAAGACGGAGTTGAAGGAATCCTGCTCTTCGTCCTCACCTTCCCGGTTGGTGACGGTCTCTTTCGAGATGCCATCCATCATGGAGCGGGCAACCAGGTCGTTGGCCCGGGACCAGATGTCCACCACCTTGTTGTACTTCTCGCCCTGGGTTACCAGGCCGGAGGCATACTGAGACTCGATCTCCGCCACTTCCGCTTCCGCATCGGCGATAATGGTTGCCTTTTCCGCGGGAATCACGAAGTCCTCAACACCAATCGAGGCCCCCGACGCGGTCGAATGGCCGAATCCGGTGTACATGAGCTGGTCGGCAAAGATCACCGTCTCCTTCAGGCCCACGTTCCGGTAGCAGGTGTTGATCAGATTCGAAATTGCTTTCTTGTCGAGCGGCTTGTTGACCATCTCGAACGGCAGCAGCTTCGGCACGATCTGGTAGAACAGCGCCCGGCCGAC
>Ga0316194_10001276_pt1 | contig 17234 bp, 11 predicted proteins | sample CroRivsedime1_MG_FD_204936 | JGI IMG/M metagenome (GOLD analysis project Ga0316194, IMG submission 204936) | Coastal sediment microbial communities from Maine, United States - Cross River sediment 1 | ecosystem: Environmental > Aquatic > Marine > Coastal > Sediment | place: USA: Maine...
GAGGCAGAACCGGCGCGCCGCAGGCGCGTCGGCTGTTGAAAAGGCGGCTGTGACGAACGCTCGCGTTCGGAGCAGACGGGCCTCTCACCGGCGACAGGCGATCCTTGGTCGCCTGTCGTTCTGCCGCCATGAAACGGAATCGGTTCTCAAGCTCAGCGTCCACCCCTTGGTGTCTTGGTGTCTTGGTGTTTGAGACGTGGGTGGGTGGGTGGATCTGCGTCATCTGCGTTATCTGCGGTTTCTCCGGGCAAACGGATCTGTGTTCATCTGTGTGATCTGTGGGCGGTTCGGGTAGGAGGGGGAACTTCGTGGTCGTGATGGATTCAGAAAATGATCTCTGTACTTTCTCTGTGTCTCTGTGCCTCTGTAGTTTTTCGTTACTTCAACCGGAGTTCGAGATCGACGAGGGTTTTCGGTCAGTCAACTTTGGCTCGACTCGAGGTACACCGTCGGGAACTTTGCGTAGAACGCCATCGCCGGTTCGAGCTGGGCGAGCGGAATCTGGTCGTTGACCGTGTGAGAGTGGAGCTCGTCGGCAGGGCCGAAACCGACCGTCGGGATGCCGTAGATGCCCGCCGTGGCGCACCCGTTGGACGAGAAAGCCGAGCGGTGAGTGCGAGGCGTGCGTCCCAGCACCTGTTCAGCGGTCGCCATTGCCGCACGCACGGCCGCGCTGTCTTCTGCGGTCTCCCATGCAGGAAAGACCTTGTCGGTCGGGTAGGTGAAGCCACGCCACGAAGGCAGGCCGTAGTGCAGCAGACGTACTTCGGATCCCTCGGTTGCAGCCTCGGCAACATCGCGCATCTGCGCCAACGCGTCGTCGGCCGTTTCGCCGATGGTCAGACGACGGTCGACGTGAACCACGCAACCATCCGGGATCGCGGTCAGCGAGGGCGACTGCGAGGTGATACCGGTGACCGCCAAAGATCCGCGGCCGAGCATCGGATGGTCGACCTCGAGCTCCCGATGGAGGCGGTTCAGCCCTTCAATCACAGGCATCATCGCGGAGATCGCGTTCTCCCCCCGGTCCGGTTGCGAACCGTGGGTCGAAACCCCCGAGGTGGCAATCTCGACCTCCATGCGACCACGCTGCCCGTAACATACGCCGAGGTGCGAGGGCATGGCGATGACGACCACCTCGGGCCGCAGAGGCGTCTCGTTGAGGAGAAACTGCCAGGCAAGACCGACACAATCTTCGCCGTTGACGGTCGCTGCCACCCACACCGTCACGTCATCGGGCAGTCCGACCTGGTCGGCCAGGGCCGCACCGTGGACCAACGCCGCCAGACCGCCCTTCTGGTCCGACGCGCCGCGTCCGAAGAGAGTGCCTCCGGTGACGATGCCCCGGAACGGATCGTAGCGCCAATGGGTCGGGTTGGAGATACCGACGGTGTCGATGTGGGCGTCGTAGGCGAGGATTCGAGGGCCCGACCCGACGCGCCCGAGGACGTTTCCCATCTCATCGAGATGGACGTCGCGATAGCCGAGCAGTTCCATCTCGCGCATCACCCGTTCACAGGCAAGACGCTCGCCACGACTCGGTGACGGCACAGTCACCAGGTCGTGGAGAAACTCGATGCAACGAGGCGCCGATTGCTTCGCGAGCTTTATCACCGCCTCGAATTCTCGTTCGTCAGTATGGTTTTGTTCCATAAATCATCAATCAACCGGACGGCTGAGAATTTTTTCACAAAGTAAGGCATTGGGCAAGGGATAGTCCGTAGATTTCCGCAATAAACTCGAGATGACGCATCTGTGGAATCAGGAGTAGAGAGGCTACGAGAAAAGGGTTAAGGGTTAAGAGTAAAGAAGTTTCTACCAACATCTCGCTCCCGAGAAGGCCTTAACTCCTTACTCTTTACTCTTTACTTCGGAACGGGGATGGGTCGGTCAGCCGCGGGGGCCGAATATCGCGGTGCCGACGCGGACCATGGTCGCACCCTCGGCGATGGCGATCTCAAAGTCGTGGCTCATACCCATCGAAAGCTCGGGTAGCGGGTGGCCCATTTCGTCTTCGAGCCGATCTCGCAGCTCACGGAGCTTTCGGAACCAGGGCCGCGAGGCCTCCGGGTCCTCCGCCCAGGGCGGAATCGCCATCAGACCACGCACCGACAACCGATCACAGCCAAGGGCGTGGCCGAGGAGCTCACTCGCGTCCTCGGGAAGCGCCCCCGCTTTCTGCGGTTCTTCGGCCACGTTGATCTCGAGTAACACGTGCAGGCTCCGTTCAGGCCAGTGTTCTGTGAGCAAGTACTGGAGGCGGTCTGCGATCTCGAATCGATCAACGGTGTGGACGATGTCAAAGACCTCGAGGGCGGCACGGGCCTTGTTGCGTTGTAACGGCCCGATGAGATGCCACCGCGCCTCGGCAACTCCCGGCTTCTTGGCAACCGCCTCCTGCACGCGGTTCTCGCCGAGATCGGTCGCCCCCGCCGTCACGGCCTCGTTCACCACCTCGGCCGGAAAGGTCTTGCCAACGGATATCAAGGTGATCGAGGAAGGATCTCGCCCACGATCGCTCGCGGCGGCATCGACGCGGTGCCGAACCGCGGCCAGCCGATCCGAGAGACCGGCGGTCATCGCTCGGCTGCTCGCTCGTCGTCCGTCAGTGTTTCCTCGATATAGAGGATGCGGTGGCAGTGCTCGCAGTCGATGATCTCTTCGCATCGCCGTACCCGCTGCTGGAGATGGGGCCGCAGTGCGAAGTGGCACAGCGAGCACGAGCCATCGACAACCCTGGACACCGATGTGCCCTGCTTGCTCTCGAGCAGCCGCAGAAACAGTGCGCGGTTCTTTGGCTGGATCTCTTCCTCGACCTTTTTGGCCTCTTTGGAAAGCTTGTGCACCTTTCTCAGGAGCTTGGCTTTTTCCTTCTCCCACGAGGTGACAACTTCGGTCTGCGCCGTCTCTTCTTCCGGACGTGCATTGCGCCGCTCTTCGATCTCCGTGGCGAGCTGGGCGATCGCCTCCTCGAGCTCCTTCCGTCGCGCCGAGGTCTCCTCGATGGCCTTGGTGGCGTAGTCGATCTCCGATATCACGGCTGTGAATTCACGCTCATTGGTGACCGAACTTTTCTGCTTTTGGAAATGCTCGAGCTCGAGCTCCCACTCCGCCTCCTTCTTGCGCACTTCCTTGATCTCCTCGCCATGCGCCTCCGACTGCCGCTCCATCTCCTGGAGCTCTTCCTGGCGCAGACGATTCGCCTCTTGCAGACTGCGGATCTCCGCCGGCGGACTATTGTGCTCGGCGATAGCCTCCGAAATGGAGTCGTAGACCTTCTGGAGCCGAACCAGGTGGACGAGATCGTGATATGCGTTGCTCACCATTGCCCCTCGCTGCGTATTCAATACAAGCTCTTCTCGGCGGGCCGACTATGGGCCCACCAGGATTCGAACCTGGGACCGACCGGTTATGAGCCGGCGGCTCTGACCGCTGAGCTATGGGCCCCGGCGTATGGTACCGCGATGCGGGGCGTACAGCAAGGAACAGGGCGTGGGGCGTGGGGCCTTGGGGCTTGAGATCAAGCCACAAGCCTCAAGCCTCGGGGTGGGCGGGTGGAGGGTCTTCAGCTTCCGCCGTCGGAGAACGGTTTCAGCAGATGGGCTCGGGTCGGGTGGCGCAGTTTGCGCAGCGCCTTGTATTCGATCTGCCGAATGCGCTCGCGGGTGACGTTGAAGGTCCGGCCCACCTCCTCGAGGGTGTGCTCGGTGCCATCGCCGATCCCGAAGCGCAGCTTCAGTACCTGCTCCTCGCGCGGGGTCAGGGATTTGAGCACGTTCTCGGTGTGATCCTTGAGGGTCCGCATGATCACCGCTTCGATCGGCGATACCGAGTTGGTGTCCTCGATGAAGTCTCCGAGGTGGGAGTCCTCCTCCTCTCCGATCGGAGTCTCGAGAGAAATGGGCTCCTGCGAGATCTTGTGGATCTTGCGAATCTTCGAGACCGGCATCTCCATCCGGGCTGCGATCTCCTCCACCGAGGGCTCGCGTCCCAGCTCTTGCACCAACATCCGGGTGGTGCGGGTGAGCTTGTTGATGGTCTCGATCATGTGAACTGGAATCCGAATCGTACGGGCCTGGTCCGCGATCGCCCGGGTAATCGCCTGCCGGATCCACCATGTGGCATAGGTGGAGAACTTGTAGCCGCGTCGGTACTCGAACTTGTCCACCGCCTTCATGAGGCCGATGTTGCCCTCCTGGATGAGATCCAGAAACTGCAGACCGCGGTTGGTGTACTTTTTGGCAATCGAGACAACCAGCCGCAGGTTGGCGACGATCAGTTCCTGCTTGGCGCTGTCGGTCTCGGCCTCGCCACGCCGCACCTCGGTCAGCAGGACCTTGAGGCGTTCGTAGGGAATCTGGAAGCGCTCTTCGAGACGCTCCAGCTCTTCCTCGTAGCGTTCGATGCGAGAGGAGTAGAACTGGCGTCGCTCCACGTTGCGCTCCTGCTGGAGCTTTTTCCGGTCCCGGTTGATGGTCTGGATCGGAATCGCGAACTGGCGCTCGACCTCGCCAAAGAAGGTGAGGAGGCGGTTTCGGGTGGTTGTCGTGAAGTCCGCGCGCCGCACCAGGATCGCTGTGTCAGCGGTGTTGGCGTCAATCTTGTCCGATAGCTCCTGATAGCGTTTTCCCGCCTTCTTACAGCGACGCAGCCGCCGCCGCAGCTCGCGCGATTCACCATCCAGCTTGGAAATCGTCCGGAAGAGCTTGAGCCCCTCGCGCACACGGTCCTTGGCCTTGTCATCGAGCTCGCCGGTGTTGGCCTGGAGCAGCTCGCGAACACCGCGCCGTTCCCTCCGCGCCTGCTCGTTGGTCCTCAAGAAGAGCTGGAGGAGGTTTGGCTCCTTCGACAAAGCGATAAAGACCTTTGCCTCTCCGGCTTCGATGCGCTGCGCGATATCGACCTCGCCCTCGCGATCGAGCAGCTTGACCGTGCCCATCTCGCGCAGGTACATGCGAACCGGATCGTTGGTCTTCTCGAGCTGCTCGGTTGCAACCGGCTTCGTGTCATTCTTTTTCGCGGCTGGTTTCTTTCCGTTTTTCCCGCCCTCAGCCTCTGCTTTGGCTTTTTTGGAGGGCGTTTTGTCGCCGTCCTCGGCACTCTCGGCGTCCATGATGTCGATATCGAGCTCCGACAAGCGCATATAAATGTCGTCTAACTCTTCGGCAACGCCTGTGACCTCTTCAGGCAGGTTTTCGTAAAGTTCCTCATACATAATGAACCCGCGCTCTTTGCCCGTTTGAATGAGCTTGCTGAGCTCCGGATACTTCTCTTCAACCTGCACACTCGACTCTTTCACCACTGGCTGCCTCCCTTCGAGGGGGTGAGGTATTCCGCGAGACAGAACCGCCGCCATGCTCCACCGTCAATCGCGTGTAGCGACGCCCTGGGGGATAGCAGTTCCCGCAGGCATCGCATTCCCGTATCGGGTCAATCAATAGTGTCTTCCATCAAGATGAATACGTGGTGGGCGCTTTCCCGCGTCCGAAAGCCTTTCGGCCAGGCCCCATCGCCATCCAAAGGAATATGGGTCGCGAAATCGCTTTTGGCAACCCCTCGGCGCAAAAAATGTCAGATTTCTGCCAATTCCCGCCTCAAACGCGTCTTCTCCGCCAATAGACGGTCGACTTCCGCATGGTCCCCCCGCTTTTCGGCGGCCGCGATCAGCGGTTCGAGGCGCTGCGATCCTTCGCGGGCCTGGCGTTGGAGGAGGGTATTCAGCTGGACACGGATGGAGTCGTCGGTGATCTCGGGCATCGGCGAGGTGCAGAGCTCGGCCACCAGAGTGCTCGCATCGGGGTCTGTGCAGTGGCTCAGGAGCTCGTTCACGAAATCGGCACCAAAATCGTCTCCACTCACAATCGATCCGGTGTCCTCGAGCAGCCTGCGAACCCGGGGATCCTGAATGTACTCGACGTGAACGATTTCAAGGATTTTCTTTCGCCACTCGTTCGAACAGTCAAGCAGAATGCGAGCGAGCTCACGCTCACCCGGGGGCATCGGGCTCCGTTCGGCGGCAGCTGAGACCTTCGCCCCACGGCGCCCCTTTTCGCCGTGTTCCTCGATCTCGCGCGGCCGGAGATAGAGCTGCCGCGCCAACTCCTCGATAAGATTCTGGCGAATCGCGGGATCTGACGCTGAACAGACCAGCGTTGCCAGATCGAGACCGGACCGGCGCCGCGCTGCGGGGTCCGGGGGAAGATCGGCGAGCAGGAACTCGAGGAGGGAGGTCGGGTGTTCGAGAAGCTCACGGAACGCTTCCTCTCCGCGCTCTCGAATAACGTCGTCCGGATCCATGCCGGGAGGCAGCACCACCATCGCGACATCGACGCCCGCTTCGAGCAGCACGCCGGCGCCGGATCCTGCAGCCCTGCGGCCGGCCGAATCCGCGTCGTAACACAGGAGGGCGAGGCCGTCGGGCCCGAGGCGGCGCTTGAGAAGTCGGGCGTGATCCGGGGTCAGCGCAGTGCCCAGGGTTGCCACCACGTTCTCCACCCCGACGCGGTGCAGTGAGAGACAGTCGAAGTAACCCTCCACCACCAGCACCCGTCCCTTATCAGCCAGGCTGCGGCGCGCACGGTCGAGGCAGAAAAGTGTCAACCTCTTTCGAAAGAGAGCGCTCTCAGGGCTGTTGAGGTATTTGGGCTCACCGTCACCGAGCTGACGTCCACCGAAAGCGATGAGGGCGCCGTCACCGGATCGGATCGGAAAGGTGAGGCGATTCCGAAAACGATCATAGGGAGACGTGCCGCTGTCCGGGCGGATCGCGAGACCCGACTCGACCAACGCTCCCTCGGGGTGGCGGCGTTTCATGTGGTCGAGAAGACGCCGCCAGTCGTCGGGGGCAAAACCGAATCCGAAGTCCCTCCATGAGTCCTTCGGAAATCCCCGGCGTTCGAGCTCGCTGCGCGCTTCCGACCCTTCTGTGTCCTCGAGGCAATCGGCGAAAAACCGTTGTGCCTCTTCGAGCAGTGCTCTCTGCCGTTCACCGGCTTCCCGCCGTTTCTTTGTCTCCGGACTTCTCGGCGGCAGCTTCACTCCGTAGCGTCTCGCCAGGCGTTCCACGGTCTCCGGGAAGTTGAGGTGTTCCAATTGCATGACGAACTTGAAGACGTCACCGCCCTGATGGCATCCAAAGCAGTAGTAAAGACCCTTGTCGGGGTCGACCGAAAAGGACGGAGTCTTCTCCTCGTGGAAGGGACAAAGGCCCTCCCATCCCCGGCCGCGTTTCTTGAGGCGCACGTGATCGCCGACGATGTCCAGGATGTCCGCCGCCTCGCGAACGCGGGCCACTGAGTCACGGCCGATGTCGACGTCAGTCATCGCGCTCATTCTCGCATAGAGGACGCTGGATGCTGGATGCTGGATGCTGGATGCTGGATGCTGGATGCTGGATGCTGGATGCTGGATGCTGGATGCTGGATGCTGGATGCGACGAAATCATAAATTCGCGCGATTCAGTGTCAAGGGGTGGGTGGGCGGATCCAGTATCCAGGATCTAGCATCTAGGATCGGGTGGGTGGGAGGCCTCAGGCCCCCTGCTCGAGCTCGACTTCCGTCGCGCCCTGACCACCCATGTGCTGGGGTGGGTGGCGGTAGCCGCGGACCGCCGGGTGGGATCGGCAGACATCAGCGACCATCCGGCGCAGAATTCCAGCGCCGTGCCCGTGCACTACCCGCACCGTCGGCGCGCCGGTGGTGAACGCCTGGTCGAGGAAACGCTCGAGATCCTCACGCGCTCGCTCGCTGTCGAGACCGATGATATTGAGTTCGCGCGCCGTCTCTTCGGCGGCAACGACGCGGACCTGCGAACGACGTTTCGGCCGTGCAGTCTTCAATATTTCGAGCTCGGTGATCGGCACCCAAAGTTTTTTCCCTGAAACCTCGACCTGTGCCTGCGAGCCTCGTACCGCCCGAAGATCTCCCTCGCCACCGATGGCTAGGCGAACCCTGGAACCCTCCTCGAGCCCGACCGGTTCAACCGCCTCGCCGCCTCCATCCGGCAGCTCGAGCCGCATCGCGTCGTCGCGCAGCTTCTGCAGTCGACGGCGACCCAGGGTCTCGTGCTCCTCAGTCGCCTTCTTCAGCCTGGCGATGGCTTTGTCGAGCCGGGCCTTGGCTCGACGTCGCAACTCCTCGCGCTCAGATGCCAGTTTTTCGGGCAGCTCGCGGCGCTCCCCCTTGAGCTTCTCGAGCTCACGCTCGGCCTCGCGCCGGGCTCTCTCCGCCAGGCGCTGCCGCTCGGCCACTTCCACCCTCTCCGCCTCCAGCTCCTGCTCCAGGGTCTCGAGGCGACGCAGCCATCGGTCGAGTTCGAGGTGGTCGCCTCCCAGCAGCTCCCGCGCGCGCACCAGAACACTCTCCGACACCCCCATTCGATGGGCGATCTCGAGCGCCCGCGAGCGTCCGGGGCGACCCATGAACAGGGTGTAGGTCGGCCTTTCCGAGTCCTCGTCGAACTCCATGGCGGCGTTTTCCATACCGTCGGCAGCGCTGGCCGAAAGGGCGATGGCCGCGAGGTGGGTGGACACTACCGTCATTCCGCCGCGGCGGGTGAGCTCTTCGAGTAGGGCGCATCCGAGCGCCGCCCCCTCGAGCGGGTCGGTGCCGGTCCCGAGTTCGTCGAAGAGGACAAGCGTGTCGGGGTCCGCGCTTCCGAGGAGGCGCGCGGTCGCGGCCATCGCACCCGAGAAGGTCGAGAGGTCGGCCCCTACGTCCTGCTCGTCGCCGATGTGGCACCAGATGTGGTCGAACTCTGGAATCACTGTGCCCTCATCGACCGGGAGCGGGATGCCACCCCTGCACATCAAAACCATCAGACCGATTGTTTTGAGGACCACGGTCTTGCCGCCCGCGTTCGGCCCCGAGATCACCAGAGCATTGACACCCTCCGGCATCCGAAAATCCAAAGGCACCACCCGGTGATCGGGGTCGCGCCGTTCCGCATCTCCGAAGACCTGGAGTCGGAGCGTGTGGAGACGTTGGTCGAGGAGGGGGTGACGCGCTGCCAGGAGCACAAGATCACGTCCTTCACCAGGAACCACGATTCGACCTTCCACAGCGCGCCCAAAAAGAGCTTTCGCCTGCACCGCGTCAAGCTCGGCAAGCACCTCAACCGCTGACACGAGATCGTCACGGGCGTCGGCGAACAGACGGGCAATCTCATGCAAGATCCGCTGGATCTCTCTCGCTTCACCGGCGATCGTCGAGGCGAGCCGGTTATTCAATTCGACAACACCGATCGGCTCGACAAACGAGGTCGCACCCCGCGCCGAAACATCGAGCAAGAGTCCTGCAAGCTGGCCACGAGCCGAAGAGCGGACCGGCAGGCAGTAGCGGTCGCGCCGCATCGTCGGAGGCGCGTCGGTCACCACCTCTCTGTTGCCTCGGCGAACGGCCTCGAGCTCCGCCAGCACGTCGGATCGCGCCCGGGCGATCTCCCGTCGCAAGCGGCCGAGCTCGGGCGAAGCGTTGTCGGCAATCGTGCCATCGCGGCCGAGCTTCGGAGCCACCTTGTCGACCAACTCCTTGGTCTCGGCGAGTCGACTCAGAATGTCCTCAAATTGGTCCTTCTCGGAAGTTTCGAGTCGCCGGCGGATCACTGCCACCCGGCGGGCGAGAGTGAGCAAGGCGACGAGGTCGCGGGGTTCGGACGGCGGCGGAGCATCCTCTTCGAGCCAGGGCACCGCATCGTCGACCCCAGCCAATGACAGGATGCCGTCTTCCTCGATCAAATCTGCGACAGCCATTGTCAGAAGAGCGGATCGGGCACGGTCTGAGGCATCGTCCAGTGGACCTGCGAGATCACGAATGACAACGCGGCCCACGCACGTACGCGCGTGGGCCGCGATCAATTCGAGTATCTTGTCGAACTCCAGCTCGACAGCGAGCGAGCGGTCTACCTGAGCCGGCATGAAAATGCCGATTAAAGCAAACCGGCGCGACGCTGCTTGGCCATCTTACGAAGCATTTTCTTGCGGGCTTGAATCATTTCCCGCTTCCGGCGCTCGGACGGCTTTTCGTAGAAACGGCGCCGTTTCACCTCGGAGAGGATGCCAGCCTTTTCGCACTTCCGCTTAAAGCGGCGTAGTGCCTGCTCGAAGGACTCGTTGTCACGAACTGTGACTCCTGTCGGCATGAAGGCTCACCTCCTCTCGGTGCGGATTGCGCCCGCGGCAGAGCCGCTTCGTGGCGCGCACTTCGGGCGATGAGAATACCAAGGACGATGCAAAGCGTCAATCAGTCGGGTTAAAGCTATTGTTTTCAAAGGTTAGTTATCGGTTGGCAGCAATCAGCGGTCTATTTCGTCAGATTTGGAGTAACAGATGAAAAAGCGCCCCGAAGGGCGCTGTTGTTGAATTTAATGCGATTTCAGCCAGAAGACCGGCCTCAGAACGAGACGTCTGGGCTGAAAGCTGATCGCTGATAGCTGACCGCTAGTCTTCGGCGACCTTGAGCTTCACCGCTTCGAAGTTCTTGTTGTAGACCTTGTTGTTGGTGGTTTTGAAATAGACCGCGGCGGCGCCGCCTTCGCGTTTGCGATACAGCCAGGTTTCCACTTTTCGCTTTTCGTCCACCTGAATGTTCTGGTAGTACGGCACACCGATCGTTTCTTTAACCTCATCCATCGTCATGTTTTTCTTCACCAAGTCGAAACGCTCCTGGGTGATGAAACGCATGTCGTCGAGCTCCGCCATCTTGTCGACCAGTGCCTGGTACGGAGGCAGGCCGATGGAATCGTAGTAGCTGTTGGCAGCGTCGACCTGGTTCATCGCCTTCTTGTAGTCGCCGGCCTTGAGAACCGTGTCCTCGGCGATCAGGATCGCCTCGTCGGAGTACAGGTCGAGGCCCTGCTTAGTCGCTGGATGCTCGGGGAACTCGTTGAGGGCAATATTGAGGAAATCGGCCAGCGTCGCCTGCACCGCGTCCCACGCGGCGTCCCTTGCGGTGCCCTGCTCTACGATGGCAGCCGGCAGCGCCTCGAGCTCGGCAACCTGCTCCTCAGATCGATCGCGCTCCCGTATGGCCTCTATCTCGGCCAACATAGCTTCCGACGCAGCGAGGTCGGTACGAGTCTGCTGCAGCTCGTCATACTGTTGTTGCAGCGTCGCCAGCTGCTCCTCGAATGCAGCCTGGGCGAGCTCCTCTTCACTGGGTCCGCGCGAACATCCCGACACGAACCCGATCACCACTAAAATCGCAATGCCATACGGCAGGAATCGGCTCCTTCTCATGACTCCTCCCTTCGCCCCGCACGCTAGCAGAAACCACCCCTCGTGACAATGCCGCCCGCCATAATCTCACAAACTCTGACCCGATTTCGGTCGATAAAAACATCGCATTTCGGCAGCAATTGTTTCTCGCATCACGGATCGCATGTGAAATCAATTGCTTGACGAAATGAGCCTCTGCTGGCGATAATGATGTAGGTGCGCGAAATGGAGGCCCAATGGACCGGTACGATGCGATCCTCGAGCAGCTCAAAAAGGCGCAGAGTCAAGGTCTCGACTCGGTGGCTACCCGTCTCGACGCCATCGTCGAAAACCTCGGTGAGCTGCTTCAGTCAGCCAAAACCTCAGTTCAGAGTGCCAGACCGACTGATGGCGAAGAGGTCTTGCCTCTGGCTGAAGTCGAGGCCCTGGTGGCCGACCTTCGTTCTGAGACGAGAGTTCCTGTCGCCGGAATCTCACTCGACAACCTGCGCACCCTCGATGCAGCCCGCAGCCAGTCCGAGCTGCTTCGGGCGTTGCTTCCCATGCTTTCGGATCACGTCGGGCGCGCGGTCGTCCTGGTCATCCGCGACGGAGTCGTTTCGGCATGGAGCGGCATCGGATTTGCGGACGGCGAGAAGCTGCGCAGCTGGCACGGCGGCGTCGCGGCATCGCCAAACTTCCAACGTCTTGTCGAGACCTCGAAGCCCCTGAGGGTCACGCCTGCGACAGATCCGCTGCTCTCCGAATGGCTCCAGGGAGATGCGTTCCCGGCGGAAGGGGTGCTGCTCCCGATCAGTCTTCGGGGCAAGCTCATGGGCATCGTTTATATGGACCACCAGAGTGGTCAGCCATGGAACGTCGAAACCGCACAATCTCTCAACGCCATCGCCTGCTGGCTCATCGACACCCTCCATCACCGATCAACGGTGCCGACACCGACCCTCGCTGAAATCGCGACTGCCGATGGGCAGCAGGAGTCATTTGCAGACGACGAGGTCTTTCAGCCGCCGCCGGAGCCGCAAGCGGCTGTGGAGCCTCCAGAAATCGTGGTCGAGGAAACCCCCGCGCCGGCCGCATTCGAGCCCCCGATCACCGAGCCGCCTATTGTGCCGGAACCCCCCGAACCGGAGATCGACACAGGCGGAGCGGATGCGATCGAGTTCGAGTCAGTCTCTGAGGAGGATTTCCAGCAACCCGAGATCGTGGAGGAGGGGCCAGCCCTCGACTATGACTTCGAGCCTGAGCCCGCGCCAGTTGAGCGCGACCCCGCCGGCGCAGGCTTTGACCCAACTGCAACGGTCAGGATCGACGCCACCGAAGAAACGGCGAGTCCGGAGGCGGCACCACCACAGCCGATGGAGATTCCGACCCCGGCGCCCACGCCGCCACCGGCGACTCCTGGGCCGGAAGGTATCGACCAGCCCTCGGCCGTGGAATTGGAGGCGCCACCACCGGTGCGCCCCGTCGAACCACCCGCCGATGTGGCGGCCGGAGCGGGGCAAGCGCCCGACGAAGACGCGCGCCAGGAAGAGGCGCGTCGTTTTGCCCGCCTGTTGGTTTCCGAGATCAAGCTCTACAACGAGGACGAGGTCGAACGGGGCCGAGCCGGAAAGGATATTGGCGCCCGTCTCAAGGAAGACATCGACCGCAGCCGCGAGATGTATGAGAAGCGGATTCCGGAGGATGTTCGCGCCAGCCAGGACTATTTTCGGGACGAGCTCATTCGGATTCTCGCCGACGGTGACGCCGACGCCCTCGGCATGTGAAACCGCGAACCGCAAAAAGATCGCTCTTGATTCTGGCGGCGGCCGTAATGGCCGCCGCTTGTGGTGATGGGCACAGCCCAACCCCAGCTCCTGAAAGGGAGCGACTTCTGGACCAGGCGTTCGCAGTCGCCGATTCGAATCCGGCTCGCGCCGCCACGCTCTTCGCCGATGCGGGGCCTGGAGCTTCCCTGGAGAACTCGCGCCTGGCGGTCTGGGCCACCTGTCTCGAGCGCAGTTCTGTCGAGCCTGACGAGTGGCGGCGATACCTCGACGATCGTCCCCCCGAAGGCCTCGCAGTCCGGGCGCGCCTGGCCCTGATCGGCATTCTCGTAGATCGAGGCGAGATCGAGGCGGCGGTCAGCGAGCGCTCGTTTCTGCCCCCCGAGAGCCGCTCGAAAGCCGATGAGCTGGTATTCGCGGTGGCTGACAAGGCGACTCGAGCCGAGGCGGCAGAACGTCTCTCGATCAGCTCACCGTCATTTCTCGCTGCCGCTGATCCCGGCCTCGACCGACAACTGGCGTCAAAGCTGTCACCGTCAGAACACCTCGACAGAGCGCGCGCATGGCGTCGCGCCGGTCAGCCGTCCCGAGCCGCAACTGAGCTTCGTCGCGCGCGGTGGACTGGAGAGGACGATCAGATGCGCCGGCGAGAGCTGGCGCGGGCCGAGCTCGCGGCAGGCTCACCCAGTCGTGCACTGAATGCCCTCCCCTCCGGATCAAACGCCGAGGCCGAGGACCATGTCCTTCGCGCGCAGGCCTCTCGCAACCGGGGATGGCACCTCTTCCCAGGTCGTGGCGAGCATCGGTTCTTTCGGGAATGCGTGGCCGCGGCGGAGGCTGCCATTTCCCTCGACAGCATTGGTGACCATCGTCAGGCCGCTCTCGTCCTCCGCCTCGAATGTGCGACCCAGAGTGGGCAGCTGGATACTGCGCTCGAGAGCTGGCGGCTGCTCGAGGCGGAACGCTGGGATGATCCCCGTCGCGAATGGATTGGTCGGCGTCTCGGTATCGCGCTCATCCGAACGACGCCGGACAGCCTGGCGATCCACGAACTCGCACGCGGTCTTCCGTCTCAAGAGCGCTGTCTCCGGTACTGGTTGGCGATCAGCTCGAGTGAAAAATCGACCGGACTGTCGGCCCTCGCCGGTGCTGGAGTCGCCGATCTTTACGGCCAGTGGGCGCGCGAAGCCCTCAATCTACCCCCGTCCGCGGTTCCAGCATTTCGCCAGGACATCACGGCAGGAGAACCACCCGAGTCGGTTGGGCGGTTGTTCGCCGCCGGATCGAAGACTGAAGCCCTGCGCCAGTGGCGTCGAATGCGACGTTCCCGCCGCACCACCCCCACCGAGGCCCTGGCCGCAGCCGAGCTCGCGGCCAGCCACGGATGGTCCTCCGACTCGATTCGCTGGCTTCTTTCGGGATTCCGAGAGCTCGGCACCGTTGAGATGGATCGTGCGTCCGAAAACGCGGTCCGCGCCTATCTACCACTTCGGTGGCAAGCGGCGATCATCTCGGCCGCACGCGAGACCGGGCTCGACCCCTGGCTGATTGCCGGCATCGCTCGCCAGGAGAGCGGTTTTGTCGCCCACGCGAGGTCTCCGAGGGGCGCTGTCGGTGTCCTGCAACTCCTGCCGTCCACCGCCCGACTGCACGCGCGGGCGCTCGGGCTCGGCTCCAAGCCCGATCTGCAGGATCCCGAACTCAATATCCGTCTTGGCGCCCGTGAACTCAGCGCCCTGATGCGCCGCTTCGGTACCGTGGAACCGGCGCTCGCCGCTTACAACGGCGGTCTGACGAGGGTGCGCGGCTGGTGGAAACGATGGCCCGATCGGCATCGGTTCACGGAGGAAATCCCTGTCCCCGAAACCTACAACTATGTTCGCCGGGTCGTATTTCTCAGCGAGGCATATCGACTGGTCTATGAGGAGGAATGGAGAAAAACACAATGATCCAGATCGAAGTCCGGACCGCATCGCATCGACAGATGGTCGACATTACCCGTCAAGTGGCGGAGGCAATCGATGGCACGGGCGACGGCATCTGCCACGTGTACGTGCCGCACACCACCGCCGCGGTGGTCATCAACGAGCACGCCGACCCCGATGTGGTCCGGGACCTCATCGCTGCCTACGAGGCGATGGTGCCGGATGTCCATTTCGCCCACGCCGAGGGCAACTCCGATGCCCACCTTTTGACGACACTGCTTGGCAGCTCGGTGTCGGTGCCGGTCGAGGACGGCCGATTGCTCCTCGGCACCTGGCAGGGGATCTTCTTTGTCGAGCTCGACGGCCCGCGCACGCGAAAGGTGTGGGTCGGAGTCTACTGAATATCGACCTCGAGGCCGGGAGGCCGATTCTCTGGGGCGAGAACCGAACGCAGTCTCGAACGCAGGTTAACAGTAAAGAATCTCAATACAGTTACTTACCCTTTTGTACATGTAGTTAGGAATGCAAGTTTCAGAAAACAAGGGATTTCAACCCTTGACACAGTGGCGATGTCGGCCAAAATGAGGGCGGAGGAACGGGTCATGTCGAGGACATGTTTTCCAGGTATCGTTTTCCATCGAGTTGTCTTTCTCATCCCCGCCGCCGTTGTCCTCAGTTTGCTGATCGGCGCCGGAATCGCCGCGGCCCAGGAAGAAGAATACGAGCAGATCGACAGCTCGGCCTGCGCCGATTGCCACGAGGCCAGCCGTCACGGGTCGGCGTTTGCCGACGACATCACGCATTCGGTGCACAACGGACTCGAGTGCCTCGACTGCCATGTCGACAGTGACACGGTGCCACACCAAAAGTCGGAAGAACCGTTCTTTGTCGGCTGTCAACCGTGCCGTGTCTGTCACGACGAGGCCGCCGAGGATTATCAGGCGCACGGCCGATCACGCCTGGGCTCCTGCGAGGACATGCCACACTGCTCCGACTGTCACGGCGACCACGATATCCTGCCGCCGACCGCCAAACGCTCGACGGTTCACCCAACCAACCTCCCCGACACCTGCGGTAAATGCCACGAGAACCTTGACATCACCACCAAGTACGACATCCTCATCGACCACCCGATCCAGATCTACGCGCGATCGGTCCACGGCAAGGCCACCAAGGGCGGGGTTTACGTTGCGGCGAGCTGCAACGACTGCCACTCCTCGGGAGGCTCGGCCCACAAGATCCTCTCTCCGGGCTCACAAGAATCGAGCATCAACCACTTCAACATCCCCGAGACCTGCGGTCAGTGCCACAAGGGCATCGAGGGTGACTTTCGGGAGGGCATCCACGGCCAACTCGTGGATCGGGGAGAGACCGATGCGCCGGTGTGCACCGACTGCCACGGTGAGCACGGGATATTGTCGCCGGACGATCCGTTGTCGCCGGTGTCGCGGTCCAAGGTCGCCGAGATGACCTGCTCGCCGTGCCACGAGTCGGCGGTGCTCAACGAAAAATACGACATCAAGACCGGCCGTCTGACGACCTTCATAGATTCCTACCACGGTCTCAAATCGAAGGCCGGCGATACACACGTCGCCAACTGCGCCTCGTGCCACGGCGTTCACCGGATTCTGCCCGCATCCGACCCGACCTCCACCGTCAACCCAGCCAACCTGCAACACACATGCGGCGAGTGCCATCCGAACATCTCGGAAGGAATGGCCTCGACCCCAATCCACGGCATCGGTGGTCAGGGTCTGCGTACACCGGCCGCCGATGTGGTCGAGAAGATCTACATCGTCGCCATTGCCGTGATCATCGGTCTGATGGTGCTGCACTGGCTGATCGATCTGCAACGGCACCTGCGCGATGTCCTGGCCAAGCGGCCGCAGGTGTTGCGAATGCGGGCCGACGAAGTCGTGCAACACGCCCTGTTGGCAGTTTCATTTATCTCGCTCGTGATCTCCGGTTTCGCTCTACGCTACGACCAGGGTTTCGTCTCTCGTTTCTTCTTCGGTTGGGAGGGCGGCTTCGAGGTTCGCGGCACCCTCCATCGGATCTGGGCTGTGGTGTTTATGGGCACCATCGTTTGGCACGTGCTTTTTCTCTTCTCGCCGCGAGGACGCCGCTTCGTCAAAGACATGTGGCCGATCGAGCGCGATTTCCGGTTCTTCCTGCGGCGCATGCTCTACAACCTTGGCCTTCGGCCGCGCATGGAATGCGTCCAACGCTTCAACTACGTCGAAAAGGCGGAGTACTGGGCGCTGGTGTGGGGCACCGCGGTGATGGTCGTCACCGGGCTCATGCTGTGGTTCGACAACTGGTTCATCCAG
>Ga0316194_10001278_pt1 | contig 17231 bp, 10 predicted proteins | sample CroRivsedime1_MG_FD_204936 | JGI IMG/M metagenome (GOLD analysis project Ga0316194, IMG submission 204936) | Coastal sediment microbial communities from Maine, United States - Cross River sediment 1 | ecosystem: Environmental > Aquatic > Marine > Coastal > Sediment | place: USA: Maine...
GGTGTGGACGGCGTGATCACCGACGAGCCGGAGATGGCGCGTGAGGTGCTGGCGGACCGTGCCGAATTGGGTTCCGTGGAGCGACTGATGCTGCATGCCGCGGTGCTGTTCGATCGCCCCCTGCCGAAACGCACCTACAGGGACGGGTCGCCCTGACAGTCTCGATAGCTACGCCGCTGTCCGCGAGCGGCCAGTTCAAAAGCCCGGTTGAGAAGGCCGGTCGGCATCGTTTCGAATGGGGTGGCGGGTGCAGAGCCTCCAATGCACGGCTGCCGCCGAGCGGAATGCCGATCCTTGATGTTGCGCCAGAACGAGCCCCCGAAGCGCAGATGGCATTCGACCGGATCGGATGTGGCAGCGACTGGGTCAGGATTGCCGGGCGACCGGGATTGGGCATCGATCTTCACCTGCCTGCGTTCCGGCCCGCGGGCGCTGGACACGTACTTGTCATGCTGTGGTCATAGGATGCCTGAAGGAATACGACCTCCGTACCCGTGCCGGGCACAAGATACCGGTAGTGCAGGTGTTCGTATTGTGTGCTGCAACAGGCGGTGCATCCGCCCGGCGCAGTGATTGACGGGACCTTTTACAGTTTGGTGCTGGCGCGGCGCGTGAGTTGCGCTAAGCGATTGATTTTTCTTATGTGGTGCAAAAATTGCTTTGCCTTAGACCGCACTGGCCACTAAGCGGATGTGGAGAATGCCATGTCAAAAATCTTGAAAATGCCCTGGTACTCCCGCGGTAAGCCGTTGATAAAAAGAATGGATCGCTGGGTTTCTCTCAGGAACCCGCCATCAGAGGTCGGTCAGGAGTCGGATTGGCTCGGATGGGACGGCTGGGTGCGTACCGACAGTGGCCCCTTGGCCAGGGGCGATAACACAAACCCCAGATGAGTCGCCTGGCGCCGACTCGGTCGGCCTTTGCCAAGGCCTGACAATGAACCGCATTGGTTCCCGTGATTTCTGCTCAGTGGGGGGCGTGCTGGCGGGCGAGGTCTCGCTCGGAGCGGCCAAACGGCAGGCCTCACCCGATCGGGCAGCATGCGAGAGCATGCCTGATGTCGAGGAATGACTGGTCAATCGGGGAAAAGGGCGGGCTGAATCTCGCGTGTGGGCGCCTGCTGAAGGAATTGCAGGAAATCCGCCCTGACCACGGGCATGCTGAAATAGAATCCCTGGAATATCTGACATCCGCGCTGCTCAAGAAACTGCAGTTGTGCGGTCGTCTCGACACCCTCGGCAACGACTCCCAGGCCCATGTGCCGGGCCATTGAAATAATGGTGTCAACGATGATTTCGCCATTGCTGTCGGCGCCGATATCGTCAATGAAGTCATTGCTGATTTTCAGCTGGTCCAGCGGCAATTGCTTCAGGTAGCTCAATGATGAATAACCGGTTCCGAAATCATCGATAGCGATACGGATACCCATAGCTTTGAGCGCATTCATTTTTGCGATCGTATCGTCGATATTCTCGATGAGGATGCCCTCGGTCAGCTCGAGCATTACCACGGTCGGATCGGTATGGGTCGCAGTGAGCGTGTCCTGCACGCTGGCTACGAAATCCGGCTGACGGAACTGGGTGGGGCTGATATTCACCGCGATATGATCGACGCCGCATTCCATCGCGAACTCGCAGACCTCGCGCAGAATCCATGCGCCGATATCCAGTATCAAACCTGTTTCTTCCGCAATCGGAATGAATTCCGTAGGCATCACGATACCCCGCTCAGGGTGCAGCCAGCGAACCAGTGCCTCGGCACCGACCTGCTCGCCCGCCCCACTGACCTGGGGCTGGAAGTACACCTCGAATTCGTGATTCTGGATTGCGCCCCTCAGTTGCTTCTCCATTAACAGACGCTTGTCCGCGGCCCGCTGCATTTGCACGTTATAGAAAGCGATTCGATTGCGCCCGTCGGCCTTGGCCCGGTACATGGCGGTATCGGCCTGCTTGAGGATATCCCCGGCGGTGCTGCCCTTCTCGGGATAGATGGTGATGCCCAGGCTGGAACTGATAACGTGCTCGTATCCATCGAGCCGGTAGGGATCAGCGATGATCACCTGGAGCTTGCGGGCGACGTTGAAGGCCTGTGCCATCGCCTCAGTGCGCGAGGTGTTCCCACCAGTCAGCAGCACCACGAATTCGTCTCCCCCGAGCCGGGCCGCCATATCCTCCTTGCGCAGCACCGAGCCGAAGCGTCCGGCGAGCTGAACCAGTAACTCATCGCCTGTGGCATGCCCCATGGCGTCGTTGAGTGTCTTGAAGTTATCCAGGTCAAGGTATATCAGGCTGCCAAAGGTGCCATGGCGCAACGCTACGGCAAGCTCGTGTTTGATCGACTCGTGAAGCAGGCGGCGGTTGGCGAGGTTGGTCAGCGGATCGTAAAAAGCGAGTTGGCGAATCTGCTCTTCCGAACGGATACGTTCGGCGTTGGCCAGAACCTGCAAGAACTGGTCGGCAATTTCGCCCGAGAACCGGATTTCGTCGGCATGCCACTTGCGTTGGCCGCCGGTATGTTCCAGACATACCACCCCGCACATTTTACCGCCCACCCGAAACGGGCTGTCGAGTATCGAGCGGATGCCCAGTGAGCGCGCATAGTCCTCGAACTCGACCGTCCGGGGGTCGGTAAACAGATCGCTTACCGCAACCGATCGGTCGTTATTCAAGGCATCGATATAGATGGGATATTCCGCGAGCAAGAGCGCATGCCCCGGTTCATGCGTATTCGTATCCGTTCGGTACAGGTCGATCGCCTCGAGTACCCCCTTGTGCTCATCGACCAGCCAGATGCTGCAACGTGCCACCCCAATTACCCGGGCCGCGGTTTCATTGACGATCCGTGCCGCCTCCAGTACGTCACCGGCGAACAGTGAGCGATGCCATGAGAGCTCGATGATCGCTGCGTATTGTTGCTCGACGCGTTCTGTGCGTTGCTGCCGGAGTTGTCGTTCGTCTTCGCGCTGTTCGATCTCGTGGCGGAGTGCTTCGGTGCGTTCGACCACACGTTGCTCAAGCTCTTCGCGGGTGGCATTTAATTCACGCTGCACTTCCATCAGCTTCTGGCTGCGGCGGTTGAAACAGGATGCGAGTTGGCCCAATTCGCGCTGATCAGGGATCTTCAGCAGATGGCCCGCGGATTCGTCGGAATCTGCAAGGCGCTGCAATTGTTCGGACATGCCGGCGATGGGGTTAACCAGTACCCTGCGTACAAACACGAGGACAAGCAGCAATGACAAGATCATCACCGCAGCAATCGAAGTCATCAGATTGCGATAGATCAGATTGGTCGCGCTGACGGCCCTGCTGTAGGGCAGCGCAGTCACGATCTTCCAGTTGGTCTGCGGCATTTCGAACACTGCGGCAAAGGCTGGCTCATCGAGCAGCAAGTCATCTTCGAGAAACAGGCGGGTGGGCTCGTGCGTACCCTCCCATTGTGGTTGTTGTTTGTTCTTGATGATCGTGGCGATCAGGCGCGCTTCGCGTTCATCGATCTGGTAACTGTCCTGCGCGATGCTTTGCGCCAGGCCGTCATCCCATCTCCCTGTTTGCGAATCCCGCGCAACAGTCTGGTCAATCGTAATCTGCAGCGCCGATGCGAGCGGCTGGAATCGGCTCTGGGCTGCGGCAAACTCGGTGGCATGAAGAAACTCCTCGGTGCGATTGCCTTGCGCGTCTATCCCATAGCGCTTGCCCAGGCCCTCCCGGGGAAAAGACAGGAACTTGCCGTTACGGTCCACCGCGAAGGCATACCCACCGAAGGCCTGCGACACGTCCGCCAGGAATGCCTGCAGGCCTTCGAGTTTCAGGTCGATTGTCGATACGCCGTAGAACCTGCTGTCCCGATACATGGGCAAGGTCACCGTCACCATCGGCTGGTAGGAATAGGGGTCCATATAGGATTTGGACCAGAAGGCCTCGCCTTCTCGCAGGTATCTTGCCGGGACGTACCACTCTTCATGGTGGTATCCAGGGCCCTCCGGATTGTTGTAGTCGTCATAAAACTGCAGCTTACCTGCCTTGTCCCGCCCCCAAAAGAAACTGCGGCGCTCGACTGCCGGGTCGTAGCGGTAGGGTTCGGGCCAGATGCCGCCGCCCGCGATAAAGGCCTCGGTGCCCTCGTATTCGATCAGCTTTTCGATCAGATGCCGGTTCAGCTCATCATTTGCCGGCAGCTCTTCGCCCAAGTTCGCCATTGCAGCGGCCAATGATTCGGCCAACGCGATGCGACTGCCGAGCTCGGCAACGATGTTCCGGCCGGACATGATGACTTGTTCGTAGGCATGATTCGTCAGCAGTCGCTTACCGACCGTCGAAAAAACGCCGACGATCGCTGCAAGAACCAACAGGAAGGACGAGATGAAAACGAGTGGAATTCTGACCTGAAGGCTGTTCCAGAAGTTTTTCATGCTCGGCATAACGCTCTTTCATCACCGCGAGGTCCTGGCGATACAGAGCCGCTGATTTATTGTTTTTATTGGCGGCAAGCGCCTTCAGAAGACATCGCACCCGGGGCGAGTCTATCAGTTCATGTCGTCACCCGTGCAAGACCGGACTGGCAGTAAGGCGCGTCGTTCTGTCGTGACAGGTCGAACGGCTGCGCAGTGACTCTCCCGAACGCTTTACCCGCCGGGCGCGGGGCAATGCAACGTTGGCGAACTGGGCGGATCCGCCGGTGGCATACCCGTCCCCAGGTTGGGGCGGTACCACGCTGGATGGCCTCGCGCTGCCGGTGGGTGAGGGCGGCGTCGGCCATTCGCAACTTTGCAGGGGGCTGCTGCTGATTCACCCGCGAGCGGGTCGGGCAGCGTGCGCAGGCGGAACGATACCGATCAATCAGCCACACGGTCATTGGGCGGTGGCACCCACGCCAATCGTCGGTTCCGACGCTGACGGGGGTTCACCGGACGCCTGAGTGAAAAGATCGGTGGAAGCGTCTATCATTGCGGGGTCACCGCCGGGCCTGGTTTTCGAGCTCTCAGCATCTTAATTTTCAGGAGAACAGCATGACCGATACTTCGAAGGATGACGGCGTCGTCTACGCGTTGCTCGAAAGGTTCGAGAAGTTCCGGCTGCCCCGCGCGCTCGATATCAAAGAGAGAGTGGACCGTGGTGAAAAGCTCACTGATAACGACATCGAGTTTCTCGAGCGCGTGATGCAGGATGCCGAAGAGGTCCGGCGCCTTGTCGAAAAGCGACCTGATATGCATGCGCTGTATGGGCGTGCGGTGGATCTGCATCATGAGATCACAAAAAAGGCGCTGGAGAACGAGCAGAAGTCATAGTCTTTCCAACCAGATTCGCTGGCGACAACGTTTGCCGTTGCGTGCGCTCGGTTGATTGCTGTTCGAGTCGCGTAAGCCGCGTTACCCGCGGTCAGGGCGTTTGGCTCACAGGTACTTCTCGATCGGCAGCAGTCTGATCAACGCGGACTTGAAGCGCCGCCACAGCCCCGTTTCCGGCTCGTGTGTCCAGGTTTCGCCCCCGGGGGAAGACCAGATCAAGTCCCCGGCCCCATCCTCGTGAAGCTGCCAGCTGTTTGCCGGTGCCATCGCCGCCGCTATGTCCTGCGCCACCCGCTGCGCCAGCTCGCGGCTGTGGATAACCAACACCGTCTCGCCATTGAGATAGATCGAGCGCAGGTTGACGTTGAACGACCCGACATAGATTGTCTTGCGATCGAACACTGCGGATTTGGCATGCAGGCTGAGGGCTCCTTTGTCGCAATAGTCGGTGGCCGCGATCCAGTCCACGCAGGCCGCAGCGTCGGGTTTGAGCTCGAAAAGATTCAGTCCTGCGGCCAGCATGGCCGGACGGCGCCGTGCATAGCCGGCATGATTGGCGGTCAGATCGTTTGAGGCCAGCGAATTGGTCACCGCGTCGACGCGAACACCGCGCGCCCGGAGTTGCTCCAGCAGATGCAATTGAGAATCGCCCAGGATCAGGTAGGCTGATTCGATCAACAATTCGAAATCGGTCTGCTCCACGATCCGCTGCAATGTCCTTGCAGTTCGCTGCGGCTGATCCGTGTCCGCCGTCATTTCCTGCGCGGGCGGATCGAACACCAGCTCGGCCGGGGCCCAGACAGCCCGTTCCATTTCCCTCTGCAGAGTTGCGTGCGCAGCCACGGCGTCCTCTACGGGTGCCTGGGGGAACCCGGTCGTATCCGCCGCGGCGGCACGTGTTGCCTCGAATCTCGCTATGGTCGCCGCGTCGCCTTCGCGGCCGTGCGAGAGTAGATTGATTGGATAGCTCCATGCGCTATTCCAATAGGCGTCGAAGTTGCTAGCCATCGCCTGCACCACTGGTCCCTGCGCGAGTACGTCCCGATCCAGGAAGTTCATCTCAGGGTGCAGATCGAAGTATTCGTCGCCTATGTTGCGCCCACCGACGATGCCCATGGCTGCGTCTACGACGAAGGTCTTGTTGTGCATGCGTCGGTTCAGGCGCCGGAACTCGGAGGCAAACGCCAGTATTTTGCCAACCTTCGTGCGTGCGGCGGACGGATTGAAAATGCGTATCTCGATGTTTGGGTGCCGGTCCAGTAGCCCGAGCATCGCGTCCCGATTGCCGACGTTGATGTCATCGAGCAGCAGGCGCACGCGGACGCCGCGATCGGCGGCCAGCATCAGGCGGTGTGCCAGATAGCGCCCCGACCTGTCACCGTTCCAGATGTAATACTGGGCATCGATGCTCCGTTCGGCCGCCTCTATCAGGGCGGCCCGTTGCAGGAAGGCCTGATAACCGCGATCCAGAATGAGCAAGCCGGACTGCCCGCTGTGGCGTTGCGCCTCGGCGAGCGCGCGCTGTCCCAGGGTCGTGGTCTCGGGGTCGTTGAACGCGGGCTCGTTGCGACGGTCCGTCTGCGGTGGCATCGCACCACAACCAGACAGGAAGAGCACGATCAGGATCGCCGGTATGGCGCCGGTTCGGGGGAAGTTGCGTCTCATGGTCACTCGACGGCCGATTTCGGCCGCCCTCTCGACTGCCGACCACATGGCCCAGGTTTCAGTTTCGGCGCGGAGAGATTGAAACATGGCGACAACAATACAGGACAAGGGCATCGCACCGAGATTGACAGAAGCGATGCCAAGTGCAGGAATCCGACATTGCCATGCCCCAAGGGTGGGCGACCGGTGGCCTTGCTTGGGTACCTTTGTGCGTTGCCGGGCAGGGCGCGATCATGCCAGGCTTGATGAAACCTGCTCGAATCCAGGCTGGCTCTTGCAGTTTAGCATATTGCTGCCGCTGCAGGCGGGGCTTTGGCGTTGGCCGCTGATACACGGTCCGCCATTCCAATGTGGACCCGTTCTGCCAAGTGCAACCATTGGACCTCGGGTGTCCGATGGAGGAAGATGAAGTCAAGAATCCCAGCGAATTCGAGGACCGGTTGCATGCAGTGGAAATCCGTCATTGTCTGCGGCCTGTCGGTCGCCTTGTTGCTTGGCGGCTGTGCCGAGCAAGAGCCGCCACAGACCGAGGCCGTCGCCCGACCAGTGAAAACGATGATGATCGCCGGCGCCGACGCAACTGGAGTACGCTCGTTTCCCGCCCGCATCGCAGCGGCGGCACGGGCGGATCTGGCATTTCGTGTGCCGGGTACCGTGCAGGAGCTGCCGATCAAGGAAGGGGACCCGGTGAAGGAGGGCGATCTGATCGCACGCCTGGATCCTACGGACTACCAGATCGTGGTCAATGACCGTCAGGCGACGTTCGACAAGGCACAGAAGAACTACGGCCGAGGTAAGGAACTCGTCTCCTCGGGCGCCATTTCCGGCTCGGATTTCGACCGCTTGGAGGCGGAGTTCAAGAATGCCAGGGCGGCCCTCAGCACCGCCAGCCAGGACCTGGCCTATACCGAGCTCAAGGCCCCGTTCGAGGGCATGATCGCATCGCGCCTGGTTGACCGATTTGAGGAGATACAGGCCAAACAGCCCATTGTCGTGATACAGAATGTCGAGATGCTCGAGGTCAAGTTCGACGTCCCCGAATCGATCATTCGGGGTATCCGCGGGCGCGGCGTCACGCAAAGCGAGGCAGCGCGCGATCGGGTAAAGGTGTTTGCCACTTTCCAGGATCAGCCCGGTCGCGTGTATCCGCTGACGTACAAAGAGGTTTCGACCAAGGCCGACGCCAAGACCCAGACATTCGAGGCGACCTACCTGATGAAGCAGTGGGAGGATGGTACGGTCCTGCCCGGCATGACGGCCAGCGTCACTGTGGATCTCGCAGGTTACGTCGACAGCGCAATAGCCTTCACCGTGCCGGTCAGTGCGGTGGTCGGAGACTTCAAGCTCGACCCGCAGGTCTGGACCGTCGACGAGGCCAGTATGACGATATCCCCTCAGCCGGTGAAGGTCGGTCGCCTGGTGGGTGACAGCATCGAGGTGCTCGAAGGACTGGAACCCGGCGCCCGGGTGGTGACCGCCGGTACCGCGTTTCTGGTCGAGGGCATGCCGGTCGTTCTGATGCCCGATCTGGAACAGGCCCTGCCGCGTCCCGAAGATCTGAAATACCAACAATGAGCAGGACTCCGGGGCAGCGATCAGGGGTCGTAGTATGAATATCGGTGAATACTCGGTCGAGCGGCCGGTAATCTCCTGGTTGATCGTGATCATCCTGGTGTTCGGCGGCATCTGGGCCTTTGACAACATGGGTAAGCTGGAAGACCCGGCCTTCACCATCAAGCTTGCCAAGATCATCACGCTGTACCCGGGCGCGTCGGCGCAACAGGTTCAGGATGAGGTGACCTACCATATCGAGGATGCCCTGCAGCGGATGGGGCAGGTCAAGCACATCAAGATGAGTATCTCGCGTCCTGGCATGTCCGACATCCAGATCGAGTTCAAGGACCAGTACCGAGCCGAGGACTTTCCGGGCATCTACGATGAACTGAGGCGCAAGATCGCGGACATGAAGTCTAAGCTGCCGCCAGGCGCCCAGGACCCTGTGATCATCGACGAATTCGGCGATGTGTACGGCATCTATGTCGCGCTGACCGGCCAGGGATACAGTTGGCGCGACCTGTGGGATTTCGCCGACCGCCTCAAGCGCGAACTGGTACTGGTGCATGGGGTGCGCAAGGTCATCATCGGTGGCGAACAGCGGGAGGTGGTGTATGCCGATATCTCACGGTCCCGTCTCGGTGAACTGGGCATATCCCCGGCCCACATCGCCGATATCCTGAAGTCCCAGAACGTGGTTGTGGATGCCGGTGAGGTCAGTGTCGGCCCGGAGTACCTGCGCGTCAGCCCGACCGGTGAGTTCGCCTCGGTGGTGGAGATCGGCAATGTGCTGATCGGGTCGGATGAGAAAAAGCTCATCTACCTGAAGGACATCGCCGATATCGTGCGTGCCTACGAAGACGTCCCGAGCAAGATGTACTACGTCAATGGCCGCCCGGCGCTGACCCTGGGGATATCGATGCAGGCCGGTGAGAACGTCGTCGCCGTCGGGGAGCGTCTATCCCGGCGTATGGACGAACTCAGGGGCGTGATCCCCGTCGGTATGGAACTGACCCAGATCTACAATCAGCCGATCGAGGTCGACAAGTCGGTGCGTGGCTTTGTGGTCAGCGTCGGGCAGGCGGTCGCCATCGTGATCATCGTGCTGTTGCTGTTCATGGGCATAAGGGTCGGTCTGATCATCGGTGCGGTGCTGTTGATCACGGTGGCCGGCACGCTGTTGATCATGCACCTCAACGGTATCGAATTACAGCGCATCTCACTTGGTGCGCTGGTCATTGCCCTCGGTATGCTGGTGGACAATGCCATTGTGATTGCCGAGGGTATCCTGGTGCGCATGCAGGGCGGTATGCGTGCCGCACAGGCGGCCGGCGAGACCGTCGGCAAGACGATATGGGCTCTGCTGGGTGGCACCATCATCGGCATCCTGGCCTTCTCGGCCATCGGCCTGTCACCCGACAGTACCGGTGAGTTTGCCGGGTCGCTGTTTTACGTCATTCTGTACTCGCTGCTGCTGTCCTGGGTGACGGCCATCAGTACCACCCCACTGTTGTGTTCGCTTCTGTTGAAACCAGGCGAGGGTGGCGACGGAGCGCAGCGGGATCCCTACGGCGGCGTCGTATTCACGGTCTTTCGCAGCCTGCTCGCGTTGGCGATCCGCAGGCGTGTAGTCACGGTGATGCTGGTCGTGGCGCTGTTCGTGGTGGCACTGGTAGGCTTCGGCAGCGTCAAACGGGCCTTCTTCCCCGAGTCGAATACGCCGCTGTTCTTCGTCGACGTATGGGAGATCGAGGGGAGTGATATTCGTTCGACACGCGAAGATGCGCTGCGGGTCAGCGAGTTTCTGCGAGGTCTGGAAGGTGTCGAGCAGACGACCACGGTGATCGGCGGACCGCACGAGCGTTTCACGCTGGTCTACGACCCACGTGAGATCTCCTCCGCGTACGCCCAGATCATCGTGAAGACCGATGGTCGGGAGCGGATCGCCGAGGTCTGGGACAAGGTCGGCGAGTATATGCGGACGGAGATGCCCTGGACCGACCCGATCATCAAGTCGCTGCGTATCGGCCCCGGGCGCGACTCCAAGATCGAGGCCCGTTTTCATGGCCCCGATCCGGCGGTACTGCGGAAGCTCTCGCGGGAAGCGCAGGCCATCATGCGTGCCGATGCGGAGGCAAAGGACGTGCGGGACGACTGGCGCCAGCCGGTCAAGCTGGTCCGGCCGATTTTCAACGAGCAGGTGGGCAGGCAACTCGGCATTACGCGAGAGAACCTGGCGGGCGCACTGCGCTATGCCTTCGAAGGGACGCAGGTCGGCCGCTACCGAGACGGTATCCGCGTGCTGCCGATCCTGATGCGCGCACCCGAGGACGAACGCGCCGACGTCGGCAATCTGCAAGATGTCACGATCTGGAGCCCGGTACTGAACGGTACGGTGCCGGCGGCGCAGGTGATCAGCGGTTTCGAGACGGTGTTCGAAAATACCGTGCTGCGCTCGCGTGATCGCATTCGTACCATCATCGCCTCGTGCAATCCGACCGGCGAATTGGCGACGCCTCTGTTCAGCCGGATCAAGCCGCAGATCGAGGCAATGCAACTGCCCGCCGGCTACAGCTTGTCCTGGGGTGGTGAATACGAGGACTCAAAAAAGGCCCAGTCGGGACTCGGTCGATCGCTGCCGGTCGGTTTCCTGTTCATGATCCTCACCAGCATCCTGTTGTTTGGGAAGATTCGTCAGCCGCTGATCATCTGGCTCACGGTGCCGCTGGCGATCGTCGGCATTACCGCCGGCCTGTTGGGGGCGAACGGCGCCTTCGACTTCATGTCGCTGCTCGGCGCGTTGTCCTTGATCGGCCTGTTGATCAAGAATGCCATCGTGCTGATCGACGAGATCGATCAGCAGATCGAGGAGGGCAAGGAGGGCTTTGCCGCGATTCTCGATGCCACCGTCAGTCGCTTGCGCCCGGTGGTGCTGGCGGCGGCCACCACGATACTCGGGTTGATACCCCTGCTCAGGGACGTGTTTTTCGTCAACATGTCGATCACGATCATGGCGGGGCTGGGCTTTGCGACTGTGCTTACGCTGGTGTTCGTACCCACCCTGTACTCGATCATGTTCAAGATAAGGCCGGGCTGAACATCCTCCTGCTGCGTTTCATCGCGCACGCACTGCCGAATATCCTTCCCATGAAGACGGCCAGGATACCTGGGCTATGATGTTTCCAGCGATCAGAACGATCGCGATGTCGTTCCTTTGAGCCGGAACGCGAAACCTGAGGGAGTCAGTCACCATGCTAGTCACCTTTTCCTGTCCCGCTTATGCGGACATCACCATGTTCGGTAATGTGGCAGTCCACCTGATCAAATTGATGGGACACACTGGAACAGTGCCGAGCGCCATCCTTGCGGCAGATGTCCCGGCGGCATTGGAAAGCCTGGAGGCAGCGGTCGAGTCGCAAGGGCATTTGCCGGAGCCGGCGGAAACCGTCGGCGATGAGGATCGCGACGGGGAAGCTGCAGTCAGTCTCGCGCACCGTGCCTTGCCCTTGATCGAACTGCTCCGGGCCGCGGCCAAGGCGGAGTGCAACGTGATGTGGGACAGCAACACCTGAACGACCCTTCGCCAATGGCGGTCAGTATTGCCGCGAGCCCCGAGCAATAATCTGCGCGACACGGGGCCAAACCCTGTGTTGAGCGGTCGTCGCAGATCCCGCGGCCATCCTGCCAACATCGGTCCACTTACTGTGCAAACGAGGGTCAATCATGGCACTCACTTGGCGAACCAGCCGGCATATTCGACGCTATCGCGTGTTGGGTTCGAAGGTGTCTGCCGTATCCCTTCGACGGCCTGGCTTCCGGGGAAGGATAAAAGGCGTCGCGCCAAAGATTGTGCTCAGTCGATCCAGAATCCCCGAAAGTACTCCTGTCCCAATTCGTTCAGTACATAGTAACGGTCCGGGCTGCTCGCATTGGCAACCCTGCAGGCCCCGATGGCAGCCTGTGATTGCCGGAAGTGCCCGACGAGGCTTTGGCGATACGATGACATCGGCCCCGAGACCGTATGGTACAGCGTGAATTTCGCCGATCTCATCAGGCGATACATCGGAAACTCCCTATCCTTGTGGGACCGTTGGAGTCCTGCTCCATGGGGCGGCGGATCGATAGACATCGCTTACAACATGCCGTCAGGGTTTCTTTACGATCAGCGGGACGTGATCCCCGGCGTGCTTTTTCGCCTGCTTGGCCGCCTTCTTTTCTTTGGCGGTATGCTGGGGCTGCTTTTTCGATTCCTTGTTGGATCGTTCGTGTCTGGACATATCGATTACCTCTTGGGTGACTTTGAAACAACCTACCTCAGCCGACAGCGCCGGCCTTGGATTGCGCTGGCTGGCGTTGCGAGGCGCACCATTCGGCATTCGATCCAGCCGGGCACTCGTGCTGCGGCCCCCGCATTGCCTGGCCGCTGGCGGGGAACGGCCCAATAGCGCTCGGTGCCCAAGGCCGCGGGCCTGTCAGGGCTTGGGCGCTTGTGGTCGGCGGCCTCGTCGCGAAGCCATGCGCAGCGCTCCACGCGGGCTTTCCCTGCGCCCTGTCTGCCTCCGAGGGTTTGGGGGAGGCGGTTGGAGATCACGCGACTGGCTTTATCGGCTTGGTTAAGCTACGCCGTCTGGGCTGGAAGGCAAGGGGAATTTCTGCCCGGGGGAGCGCAAATGCTCGAGTAAGAGCTGTTGCGTCCAACGGCATCGGCCCTTGGTCAATTGCTGGAGCGAGCAGCGACGGCGATCATGATACCGCCGGCTTGGCTCAGCTTCGGGTCGTGGGGCTGCCGGGACCCGGCTGGAAGCTTGCCGTGGATGCGTCTGTGTCCGGCAGATCGCGGGTCCCGATTCGCTGCGCGATGAGCCAGCACAGGGCGGCCCAGGCGGCCCCGATGGCCCATCCGGCCAGGACGTCCGTAGGCCAGTGCACACCCAGGTAGACGCGGCTGATGCCGACCAGCACGGTGGCAAGCACCGCGCACGCGAGGAGATACAGGCGCACCATCCGTCGCCGGTGCAGCAGCGCGAGCATGGCGCCACCGGTGAGATAGACGATTGCCGAGAGCATGGAATGCCCGCTTGGAAAACTGGACGTGTAAACCATCGACCCATGCGACACCAGATCGGGCCTCGGTCGGTGAAACCCGGCCTTCAGCGCCAAACTGACCAGCAGGCCGCCGACGATGGCGATAATCAGATGCAGGGCTGCACGTCGCATCCCCATCAGCCACAGATAACCCAGGGTGGCTATGCTCAGCAAGCCGAGCACGCCGGTCCCACCGAGGCCGGTGAAATCCCGAAAGGCCTCCTGCAGCCAGGCGGGCCCTATGGGCTGGTCGGGATTTCCTTGCACCCGCATGGCCATGAGGATGCGTTCGTCCAGGTGCACGGTGCCACCTTCCATGACCTCATCGGCGATGCCGAGAAAGCTCAGGGTGCCAATCAGCAGGATGGCGGCCGCGGTCCAGGTGAAGCGTCGCATCACCTGGCTGCGGTTGCCGTGGGGGTGTGTTACGGATTTTGAACTCATGGTGATCATTCCTCACGACGTACGACGGGCCGCTGGCGGACCGGCATAGAGACAGGGTCAGCGCCCTCAGCCAGGGGCATGGTCGCCGTTCTCGGGCCACGGACCGGGTCCTGCCAGGTGCCTTGGCTCGTTGCGATTGGGCCGGCAGCTTAGTGGGATCAGCGCGCCGATTGTCGGACACCGATCCAACGGCCCCCCAGCAAATCCGGACTGCCGGCGACTTGATGCGAAACTATACAAGACTCCAAACCCGAGCACGCCTTCGAGATGCGGGACAGACAATCAGGGCGAGCGTGGCAGCGGGAGGGGCGAACTGTTCGTCGGCGACTGCCGGCGCCATGAACCCTGAAAATCCGCGCACCGGGCCTTGCTTGTCCGTCGGTCGCTGAGGATCATGGGAACTTCAGGCCACGAACCCGGGGCCGCGATGGTTGGCGGGGATATTGCGATGCCCGGCGGCTTGGGCCTGTAATATTGCAAACCGGCGAGACGGACTGCGATTTGTGATCAGGTTTCGTCGAGGTCGATCGTACTGGATGAAGAGAAGGATCATGAGCGATAGGCGCCCAACCGCGGGGGCTAGGCGGCGAATCCTCGTTGCATGGGTTTTTGGCCTGGTGGCGTCGTTCGCACACGCCGTCGATTGGGCCGCTGCGCCGGGCTTCACCCGGGTCGCGCCCGACGAATGGCATGTGGTGTTCGAGGTCGATGAGTACACCGACGTCGAGGTGGCGATCGTGAACCCGGCGACCTCGGAGGTCGTCCGGCACCTTGCGGCCGGGCTGCTGGGTGCCAACCCACCGCCACCGCTGAGAGCGAATTCGCTGGCCCAGGACCTGGTCTGGGATGGTCGGGACGACTATGGCCTGGTGGTCGCGGACAAGGCCGATCTTGCCGCGCGTGTGCGGGCCGGGACCAGCGTTGCGATGGACCAGATCGTCGGGGGCGATCCCTACGGCTGGTTTTCCTACGAGAACGGCGAGAACGATCACTATGCCTGGGGCATGACCCAGGCGATCGATGCGAAGCCGGACGGCAATGTCTTCATCTATGCCAATTCCGGCCCATTGGGCTCACCGATGATTCGCCAGTACGATGCGACCGGGCACTACATCAAGACCGTATTCCCGTTTCCGGCCGGTCATGAGATTGCGGATGTGGAAGGGTGGGGGATCCGTGTCAAGGCCGATGGCAGCTATGCGCCGGCGTTCTCTGATTTCACTTGGCAGCCGACGATCAGCGACTCTTACGTGGTCCATCCACACCGTACCCACATTGGCACACTTGTCGCCGATCCGCACGACAGCGGCAGCTTGACGGTCATGACGACACAGCCACGGGGCGAGGGGCCACTGTTCCTGCAGACATTCCACACCGACGGCAGCATTCCCGCGGTTTCCAAGCTTGGCCGGCTGATCAACTCGCCCGCACTGCCCAAGAAAAATGCCTGGATTGGCGGCACCTTCTACACCGCCCACAGTCATGACGGCAAATACCTGTACCTGAGTTCGCTCTACGATGTGGCCGCTTATGACGATCCCGGCAATTTCTATCATGAAGGGCAGGTCTTCAAGGTCGACAGGGCGAGCGGCACGGCAAGCTCCTTCTACGACCAGGGGGCCACGGTAAAGAAATCGGCCGGGGTAAACCGAAAGCGGGGATTTTCCCAGTTGCATGGCCTGGCTGTCGACCACCAGGGCAATGTCTTCGTCTGCGACCGCATGCATGGGCAGATCGTGGTGCTTTCGTCGACCGGTGTCGTGCTGCGGACGATCCCGGTCGACTTCCCCGACAATGTGGCCGTCAGCGCAGCAGGGGTGCTGTATGTCACGACGCGGCAGACCCAGGCGGTCAAGGGAGAGGTACTGCTGCACAAGTTCGATGACTGGACCCAGGCCTCTGCCCCGTCGGATACCGTGCAGATCGCCCGAATCACCAATGCCCCCGACAGCACGGATGTGCAGCTTGCCGGGAATGGTGGCGACCTGCGCATCTGGGTCAGCTACCCGTCGGCGCCAGTGAAGATCTTCAGCGACGGGCCGGGTGGGCTGGTCCTGGAGCGGGACTTTTCTGAGCTCAACACCCAGAAAAACCTGGCGATCAACAGCGTGCATGTCGATTCGAAGACCGAGACACTGTATGTGACAGATGCGTTCAACACGCTGTTCAAGGTGGAAGACTGGACGAACCCGGTGTTCGAGCGCTGCCTGACGGGAGAGGGCAGGGAACTGACCGCGGGCAGCATTGCGATCGACGAGCGCAACCGCTATCTCTACGCGCGGGGTGGCACCAGCCGCGGCCCGATCGAACGCTGGGCATTGGACGGCACCGGTTACTACAGGCCCGTGAACACGGCTGCCGGCAGTAACAAGGTGACCAGTGATTTCTGGTACGGCTGGTTTATCCGCACCGGGCATGCGGACACTGGCTTCGACGTGGCGCCCGACGGCAGCCTGGTGATAACCGGGGGGCTGGGCTCCACGAAGGATCTGAACCTCAAGTACTTCAATCGCGACGAAAAGGGGGCGCCCTGGTCGCCACTCGTGTTGGACCCGAGGCCAGCGACCGGCGCGAAGGTGGACCTGCAGGGAAATATCTATGTCGCGATCTACGACGGTCCCCCGAGCAATATACCGAGCGGGTATGAATCCGATCCGTTCTACAGGACCGGAAAGAATACTCGCCTCGTTTCCCGCATCTATAAGTACGCACCTACCGGATCGGTTGCCGGCGGCAATCTCTACCCGACCATGCCCACTGCTGTGGCCAGGGTCTATGATGTGCCCTATGGCATGACCGCGGCCCGGCAGCCAGCGAGCTTCGGCCTGGACGGGTACGGCCGGATTCTGTACCCGACGGCGATTTCACAGACAGTGACCCTGATCGACAATGCCGGTAACGAGATCCTGCGCTTCGGGACGTATGGCAACCCGGACTCGAAAGGCGGCTTGCCGGGAGAGCAGGTGCCGACGATCGATATCCCGCTGGCCTACGGGCACACCGTCGATATCTCCGATGACTTTCTCTACGTGGGTGATCTGAACAACAACCGGGTGATCCGGCTGGCCCTGCGACACCGGTTAAACGCCCTCCTGCCCACTGTCTCTTACTAGCCAAACAGACCGCGTCAGGCGTTGATGCGTGTCACTGGAAGCTGGTCCGGCTCCGAAGCTCGTCGATGCCGATCGTGACGTCGGTC
>Ga0316194_10001279_pt1 | contig 17229 bp, 11 predicted proteins | sample CroRivsedime1_MG_FD_204936 | JGI IMG/M metagenome (GOLD analysis project Ga0316194, IMG submission 204936) | Coastal sediment microbial communities from Maine, United States - Cross River sediment 1 | ecosystem: Environmental > Aquatic > Marine > Coastal > Sediment | place: USA: Maine...
GAGCGCGTATTAACAAGGAAAGAGGAATACGGCAGCGTCTGTTCACTAACTCATTGGCGACAAACGATGTCGCTGCAGCGCACGCTGGCTATGCGAAATATCGTCGCGATTTGATCAAAAACGGCGTGGAAGTCTACGAGCTTCGACCAGATGCGGCGTCCGAGAAGAAACACTGGTCTCTGCTAGCCGGGAGATCTAAGGCAAGCCTGCACACCAAGGCCGGCGTCGTGGACCGGGAAGTTGTTGCGATTGGGTCGTTTAATCTCGATCCCCGCTCAACAGCGATCAATACAGAAATTGTTATCCTGGTTAAGAGCGCCGCACTGGCAGCGCAGGTTATCGATTTTATGGACGATGGCGTTCGACCCCAAAACAGCTACCGCGTGACACTTGAGACCGATAGTGAAACAGGCGCCGAACGCCTGGTATGGCTAACCGAAAACAATGGAAAGGAAGTTCGTTACTACTCTGAGCCTGAAGTTGGGTTCTGGCGCCGCTTCACTGCCTGGTTAATGGGAATGCTTCCCATTGAGAAACAACTTTAGCGACGCAAATCAGCAATGAGCTGCGATTAATAATGTCTGATGTTGAGTAGGACTGCTGCTTAGATATATCAAGCTGAAAGACTCAATTAGCTGGGAGACCAGCGACTTGATAACCGGGGCTTAACGACTTTTTATGGACGTTCTCGGAAGCACTGATTCTGTGATGGGAACGGCGAGTTTTGCGGCATAGTCTCGGTTCGCTGATCGCTCGGGAAGGGCTGGTTGTGGCCACACTTCCCCTTTGCCGACCTGGCAGAGAGTCGGGCCGCTCGCTACACGAAGAGTGCTGAGTGGTTATTTCCACTAACCAGTCTTCTTGCAGCGGTAAGTATAGAAAGATAGTATCTTTTGTTGTAGCTAATGATGTCGTCTAAATATATAGATAGAGGAAGAATGAAAATGTTGCGTATCGCATTTGTCAGTGTTTGTTACGTCCTGTTGGTGATCGGGCAAATAGGGTGCAGTAATCCACATAAAGAGGCAGCAAGGGCCTCTACGGAAGCATCAAAAGCCGAGGCGGGAGTTCATAATGAGAAAGCGAAAATACTTGAGGATTACAGGAAATGCCTGAATAAAAACAAGTCCAATGAGCAGGCATGTGAAAGTTACAAAAGGGCCTTGGATTCTATGTAACTCTGTATGAACTTGCCGTTCGCTGACATTTCGCGAAAGTCGCACTTTGGCCGGTTGACTAACAGGGCGGGAACGGCAATTCTTGCTGCATCTGAGGCCTTCCCGGGAATACCGGGAAGGTCGCTTTCTAGCGGGAAAGCGAAGTTCATGCGGCTGCCTCCGGGCCACCATTATCTTTAATACGAACTTCCGCCGCAGCCGTTTTCAGACCTTCACTAACGCTGTCAGTCAGATCTAGTCTGAGCCAGTACAGATGAGTACGCTGGCGTCGATAGATATTCGTTACTAAGGTGATAATTTAAGTTACACCACACCATTTTTCCAGCGCCTCTCTCTGTTCGGGTGACAGGCAATAGCCATAGTCTTCCAGTGCTGCACAGATGTCGGATTTTGTCTTCAACGGCCGGTCAGCAATGATTGACAAACGGGTGACTGACTTCCTGATATAAAGCGGTTTGGACCGGTTAATCTTGGCAGAGAGGCCAGGTTTTTCAGGTTGGCTCACTCTTTCATCGATCTCAGGTGTTTCAATACTTTTGCTTGACGTCATAGTTGCTACCCCGATTCAATATTCACTGCTGCAGAGCTAGAATCGGCCACTGTACGAATAACCTTTAAAAGCAACGACGTTCGGCTGACGCCTGAGGAGCCAAGACGCTGGCAGGTTGCTTTTTGGAGGAGCATTCTCGTTATAAACACAGCTTATTGTAACGGCATGCTGTGCTGCCCCTGCTATCGACTGGTTGCATGATCTCTTAACACCAGACTGGTGGAGGATGTTCCGCCGAAACGGGGTTCTGTATTAATTTAACAATCAGTAAGCGGAAGCCTTTGGGTCGCCGTTTTATATAGTGCTAAAGGTCCGGTTCTGGCAGTGAACGGCGTTGGCTCTTTATTGGTTTCGAAAAATCACCATAGTCCGCTATCGGGAAGCTTCAATGACGCCCAGGTGAGTCTGGTTATTTCCGGTTTTGGCCGAACCCGCCTGATCTAATATAAGAGTTCCCGAAAGGACGGGAGACGACCCAAAGAGGACATTTAGTCAAGATTCCTGAACGATATCTCCATACCACAACTGATCAAAGTCAATGACATCATCAAAGCGTGGTGTAAATTTGTTGTGAATTATGTGAAAGGAGTGCCAAGGAGATGCGCAGTTGGATTCAAATGGCTTTAATCTGGTTTCCAATATCAGCATTAATTGGATGTAACTTCATCCAGGCTGCACAGAAGCCGATCAAGTTATATGAAGGGGACGAGCGACCTAAAGAAAAACTTGCGCTTCTTAACTTCTGCGTCGTACTCGGGAGGCCATTTCCGGGCACGGTGACGCTCAAAGTCGATGAAGAAGACGTTTGGATGGAAACATACTTTCAGGCATCTCATACGGCTCGTGGCCTGGGTGCACTGTCATGTAAAGCACGAATTCTTCCTGGCGAGCACAAAGTTTATTACGCTGCGACCGGGTCCAAGTGCCCGGGAAGTTCGTTTGAGGGTGTCGTGAATTTTATGGCCGGTAAGACCTATTACTTCATTTTTGATGGCTGTGGCTGGGGTACAGCTGATCGCTCAAGCGCGTGGCTGGAGGATGAAGACGGGAACGTAGTCGCGGGCAAGGAACTCGATTGATGCACATGGCAAGATACATGTGCAAGCTCAGTCAGAGAAGCGTCCGACAATCAACGCCCGGGAGCAGTGAGTATCCAGGAATATATCAACGAGTAAGCACTGGAATGGGGATTATCCTGTTACTTCTTACCGTTAGCTGCGCCCCCTATCCTGTAAAGCCTGACGTGTCACGTACCGAGGATGTGTCACTTGCTGCCAATGATATTGAAGTTACTCTAGAGCCACGCTTTCTGCTGAGAAAATTTTCTGAAGCACTTCAGGACGCGCACCAGAACATCGAAATTGTGGATGACCCTAAGTTGATTAGTGCAGCCTTACCAGAGGGTGGGAGGGCATTACGCGATGTACTACGACCGGACAATTGCCGTCATATTGCAGAGCAATTGAATGTGACATATCTGGTGCTGATAGGGTCACTGTACGAGCATGAAGGAGAACTCGAAGGACCATTTATGATATTTATTGGCGCGTGGGGTGTGGGGAAACAGGAACTCGAAGCGCGTTTTAGTGCCACTATCATCGATTTGTCATCTGGAAACCCGTTGTGCCAGGTTACTGCGGATGCGGATGCCACGATAGCCTTTGCCGGCTGGTTCTTCCCTTTTATCGTCGGCCCATGGGCGGAAGGAGATCTTAATACGATAAAAAGTGTTGCCGACGAAGTTGGTAAAGTAATCGTTGAGGATGCCAACTCAGAAACTGTACGCATCGTGGTAATGGCCGGTGAGTCGGGTTTTGAGAGCAGAAGGGGACGTGCCGAGGCGACGGAGGAACGCCTCAATGCGCTCAGGGGGCGGGCCGAGGCAGGTGATGCTGAGTCGCAGCTGCAGCTTTACTATGTCGAAAAGGAACAGAATGCGAGCCTGAAGTGGCTCTGCCGTGCAGCAGATCAAGGATATCCGGCTGCTCAATTGGAAATGGGTAGGCTTTACCAGAAAGGGCTAAAGGGGCTAAAACAAGATCGTCTAAGAGCCTACATCTGGTATTCATTAGCCGCCCGAGGTGGTTACAAGGATTGGGATGTCCGGGAATTGCGTTCCTTAAAAAGCCAGATGACACCCGATCAAACCATCAAAGCAACAGACATGCTTGACAGTTGGCAACCTGGACAGTGTGAGCGTGACTTAGCCCCCGCCGCTTCTGGAAACTGACTTTCGCAAGCCGTCTTCCTGGAGAGCAGTGAATGTCCGTTTCTGGCCGAACTTCCCCGTACGCAGCTGAGCCAGGAAGTAGCTTCTTTCCAGTCACGAACGGCAAGTTACCGACCGAACCCGGTACTACATGAAATCCTTATATAAGATTTCGCTAATCGGTTGAATCCGCAACCCATTCCGGCCCTTCGGAGGAAAGTGAATTTAGTTGATGTAGATCAGTTTTCTGACCGAGCCCTTAGAGTAGATTAAATACCAATTGCAGCGTCTGATTTCAGGCGGTGCAACGTCCTCCTAAGTTGGTTGGCGGCCTTCGGGCCGCCGTTTTTGTCTCGCTACCTCCGAGTGTCGAACGGCTGTTCCCGACCCAGAGCTGTCGTTTAGTGATCACTGATATTGCCTTCCCGCGAATCCCGCGTCCGCGAACCCCTGAAGCTGGAAAAGGGCGGGGGAACGCACCGAAGTCTGACTGCGTGCCTAATTTGGTCGGTAGCAGAACCCTGAATCGAATAGTTGTTGATTTTGGTCAATGCAAGATTCCTCAGTGCGTTGTTAACTACAAAAAAGAGAGCGTTTGTTCTGTCTATTACGGCAGTTGGCTATATTGGTCTTTGGTTGGTTCGGCTTTAATAGACCCTCTGAATACAGTTCTCCGCACGGAACTCATATGTGAGGGCGTCCGAAGCAATCTGCTCTAAGGAGGTGCAACATGATACAGATCAAGATTCCGAGTGTATCGAGTAGTGGTCAATATCCCTTGGTCGCTGTAATGGCCATCGCATTGTTCTTTGGAATTGGGTTTTCAGACACTGTGATGTCGGGGGATGGTGCTTGGTGGGATGTGGTGCCAGAACAAGAAACCCCGTCACAATATTATGACTCCATTCTCTATTCTGAAATTGCGCCGAAACTTCGTGAGATCGAGGTCAACAGTAATCGCGTCAAGATAAATGTTATAGGGAAATCAGCAGGCGGGAGACACCTTTTCCTGGCGTCTGTATCTTCAGGTAATTTGGGAGGGTATCAAACCGTTCAAAAGAAAATGTTAAGTGACCCGGAGAAAGCCCAAAATGCCATCAGCAAGCTCTCTGACTTCAAAGTTCCGGTGGTTATACTCTCCGGTATTGGTGGCAACGAATACCCAACGGTCGACGCTGCCATAAGACTGATAGAAACCTTGGCGTACCAGGATGACGTGGACACCAAAACAATTCTGGAAAACTTGGTGGTTCTCGTGGTTGTCGTGGGGAATCCGGATGGACGTGTGCAAGGAAAGCTTGAGAACGCTGCATCAGTGGACCTGGGTACGGATTTTACGAAACAGACGCAGCCGGAAACCAAAGCCATTGTTAGTCTCATCACTGAATGGAACCCGGTGGTGTTTCTGGATCTGCGTGGTTTCGTTAACCCGATGCTGATTGAACCTGGGACTCCGTGGCACAATCCTAACTACGAATATGATCTCTATCTTAAGTGGGCGTTCTACGAAGCGAAAGCCATGGAGTCTGCGTTATTGTCCCAAATGGGCCTCGTTACTACGATTCCTTTTAGGGACATGCCAAGTGGTCCGGATGACTGGGCGCCGGTTCGCCCAGCCACGTACGCGATGTACCACGGTGCTTATGCACATACCATCCAGACACCCAGCGAGGATGAGAGTGGAGTAGATGCCCTTTATGCTGCGGTTTGGGGAGCATTAAAGTATGCATCCGCGAATAAAGTCGGGATGCTTTCCGATCAGATTGAGATGTTCAGGCGAGGAGCCCTTGATCTTCCCCAGCAACTCATCCCTGAGTATTTGCTTAATGAGACACCGTATGAGCAATATAACGAGCTAACTGTCGTGGAGTTCCCTGCGGCGTATGTAATCCCGTCGCAGGCCCCTTTGCAGAAAGATCCTGCCGCAACGGCCAGTCTTGTCAATCTTATGTTGTTCAATGGAATCAAGGTTGAGAAGAGTAACGAGACATTCGCGTTGGGAAGCACCACCTACCCTAAAGGTACATATATAGTGTGGATGGACCAACCGAAGCGTGGATTGGCAAACACTATATTATGGACTAAAGGCACAATTCCAGCAGTGTATCCGCCGCTGGGACAGTCTCTATTATGGTGGCCGTACGTCGTAAATGTGTCCGCTGTGGTTATGGATGCGTTGCAGGATGTGAAGACTACTGTCATCAATAAAGCGAATTAGATTAGATATAGAGACGGGGGACTCTCTTTTCGGATGAAAGCTACCCCGGGCTCGGGTTTATCCCGGGCGTAGTCTCCTATCGACCCTTTCCGGTCCTTTAGTAAGACATCCACGTTTCTCCCCAGAAATCTGACATTACCCACAATGTGACCCCCGGGATAGCATATGAATGCACGCATATCGCGCGCCTTTGTTCTGTAAAACGTAGTCTTGCATAAACGCCCATTCCATTGATTGCATGATAAACTGAGTTCTATTACGAGGACCGGCTGTAAATGTATATTGAAATAAATGTAGTTGGCTTGTTAAGCAAATGGGACTTGAAAGATGAACTGTCAGTAACTGACTTTAAGGTTTTCTTTGCGCGAAAGGCTAATATAGACTGATATGCGTAAGAAGAATGTGACCCGTAGCCGTACTTCGAACAAGAAAAGTTGCCAAGTATTTCTGAGCCACGCACACAAAGATAAGCGCTTGGCGATGCATATTGACAAACTTATTAGTGAGCGATTTGGGCAGCACGTTAGCGTCTACAATACATCAAAAATTCCACTGCCTGCGATTTATCCACCACCAAAACCCAAAAAATACAAAGTTAAAGTTGTTGCGGATGAGGCGCCAGAACCGGATAGTTGCGACGTTATTGCAGATGCGCCAATTTCTACCAGCAGAGTACCTATGATTAGCCCTGGCGTGTATGTTGAAGATGATCTCCCTGGTGGCGAACCCGGACCGGAATCCAAAGATCTGATAAAAGTCATTGAGCAATCATGCGTTATTATTGTGCTGCTTACCGAGCACAGCGCGGAAAGTGACTGGGTACAATGGGAGGCTATGGACGATGTTTTTGAACCCGCGCGCGGCATTCCAGTGTATGGTGGGTATCTGTTGAAAAATCCCCGTGAGATTTTACCAAAATTCTTTGACGCGAGAGGCGCTAGAGGTGTTGTAAAGCCAACAAAAAACAGCCCAAAGAAGGAGGGAGACACGTGGTACCATCGGATTGAGTCAGGAAACGATATCATATTTGAAGCAGTGTACTATGATATCAACAAAGAAAATGGCTTAAAGAAATTATTCTCAAAACTCGAAAAGAGTACAGGACTGCGTGCAGCCACAGATATAGACTGGGCCGCCGAAGCAGCAAGGTTTGAACGATTCATATAGTAAGACGGCCAGCTTTTTCCTTCCAGGTAACATCACACATCGAAAGAATAGCCGAGTGAACGGATTTCTAATATTGGATAAATTCTCTGCTACTGCTTTCAGCGTGAGCGTAGGTAGGGTAGATCGGTGTTACTGTCGAGACGCTAATGACCGAAATTAGTATTTAATTTACCGTTAGTTGGTTTCTGGCAAACGGCAGAAGGTTGCGAAACTAGACGGTTAAGTCCAACCCTGACCATTTAATCTGCAAACGCCAGATAGCCCCACGAAATAGACCAAAGATCATGCATGGCTGCTTTGCCTGCTCTTCTGGTTTAAGCTAGGGTATAGCGACACCCACAGCATAACCGGAGGAATTACCATGGCGGGTAAATTTGTTATCACGAAAGGCAAGGATGAAAAATTCTATTTTAATCTTAAGGCGGGTAATGGTGAAGTTGTTCTGACAAGCCAGGGATACAAGGCTGAAAGCGATTGTGTGAACGGAATCGAGTCAGTGAAAAAGAACTCACAGAGTGAAAGTCGTTTCGAAGTCAAAAAATCGAACGACGGTAAGGATTACTTTGTTCTGACGGCAACGAATGGGCAAACCATTGGCAAGAGTCAGATGTACAAGTCAGAAAGTGGTTGTAGCAACGGAATGAAGTCGGTGACGAGCAGCGCAGGCGATGCGTCGATCGTTGACGAGGCAGAATGAATTTACAGCCTGGAATTCGTCCATCGAGTGTCCCGCATTAGCGGGACTTTTTGTGTCAGCGGGAAGGTCTGGTTCTGGCCGAGAGCGGCGTCAGCTCTCTATTGATATAGAAAAACTCCCATAGTCCGCTATCGGGTAGCTTCAACGGAGCCAAAGCGGACGTCGCTATTTCCGCTATTGGCCGGACTCGGACCTACAGCCTGATTCTATATAAGAATTTGCTAACAGGCCGGAAACGACCCTAAGCAGTCATGCCGCGATGACGCGTGAAGCAGTCATTCGAGCCACAAAGCAGACGTTTCGTGTTTCAGTATATTTTAGAGTTAGCGACGCCGCTTCCGGCCATCTCCTGCCCTTCGAGCTTAGGACGGGAACGCCAGATTTCGGGTGTTGCGGTATACGGTGGAACACCTCGAATTTTAGCGAATTCCATTGGCCTCTTGATATTCTGATCTTCGCTATGCTAGTTTATATGTACGTTCGTCTATAAATAATAATAAATGTCACTAAAGAATGGTGGCAATCTGTTAATGGAATAAAAATTAATTACGTTTGTCTATAAGTAATAATAAATGCCACTAAAGAATGGTGGCAGTCTGTTAATGGAATAAAAAATAATCACGTTAGTCTATTAAGTGATAATAAATGTCACTAAAGAATGGTGGCAGTCTGTTAATGGAATAAAAATTAATAATGGGGATAGGGGCATGCGAACTATTTCGCTCGGCTTTCTTTTGTTTTCGGTTGTAACTTTCGTTAACGCATCTGGCACTGAGGCGGATTCGCTCGCCTATGAGCAACACCATCAGGATGCGGCGGCCCCTGTAAAGGTGCAAGGCAGAAAACCCGTACCGCCAAAATCGGTATATGCGCCGGTTATACCATCGCAGGCGCCCACGCCTGAAACTCCTTCTTCAGCTGCGACAAAACAATAACGCCTGTAACCATCGCCAGATTGAGACTGGCGAGGGGTGTGGTTCTGTTTGAGAGTGAATCAATTGACGAGAAAAAACATTATGCCAGCTAAACCATTTCAGCGACTTCTGTTAGGCACGTTACTGATTTTCTCTGCGGTAGTTCACGGTGAGACCATCCGTGACTACTACGCAGAACCCGGTATTAATCCCTTTAAGGAATCGCTGAACCAGAATTTCAACGAGCACATCGATCCTTTTTCCGGCGGCGTATCGCTCAGTTACGTCGATTTGAGAGTGCCAGGCAATGGTGGCCTGGATATCGTTGTCAATCGCGTTTACAACAGTGTGCAGAATACTGTCGGTAACCGCACCGTCAACGGTGTCGGCTGGACGATGCATTTTGGACGTATTGTCACCAGCGCGAGCAATGCGGATAAACTGTGTAACCAGAATCTTTGGAGCGTGTCCGTCACCAATAATCCTTCGCTGGAACGCGCTGACGGCGGGCGCGAAATCCTTTTCCTGGCCAATGATCCGAACGCCTATCTGATCACGCGCAGCCGCTGGAAGGCGGAGTGTGTTGGTGGGCAGGAGGGGCTAGTCGTGACTGCTCCAGACGGCACGGTCTATATCATGGATCAGTATGAAACCAATGGGAGCGAAGTGTCGTGGTACACCAGCAGGATCGAAGATACCAACGGCAATTTCATCAATATCAGTTACAAGACCGGTGGCGGTTTCACCTATATCGATCAGGTAACGGCCAGTGATGGCCGCGTTGTTCAATTCAACTATGATTTCGAGGGTACGACGACGGTGCGCCTTAAGACCATCGTCGCCAACAATCAGATCTGGGAATACAAATTCAGCGCGATTCCTGAACTGGCTGGCGGCCAGGAGCAGTTGGCTGAAGTCATCCGGCCAGACGGCAAGCGATGGCTGTACGATTATAATCCAGGTTTGGGTGCGCAGGGTGTCGCCGGCGATTTTTCGCTCAAGCAAGTGACTTACCCCTACGGTGGCATCATCAACTACACGTATCAGTACGTCTATTTCGATCCCGTCGATACCAATTTCCCCACCGCTGCCATCGAGCAAAAGACCGTGAGTGGGCCCAATATTACGCCTGGCACCTGGAGCTTTGATTATGTGCCGGCGATTACCGCCGGAGGTGCCTACGATAAAACCACCGTGCAAACGCCCAACGGCAAGCATGTGTATTTCCACTATGGCTATTCCGGCAGCGGCAGCGGGTCCGTATGGCGAGTGGGATTGTTGTATACCAAAGAGACGTATGACAATGCCGACCTGTTAATCGAGCAGGAAGTGAGCACCTGGGGCCCCCAGGTGATCTCCGATGAAAACTACTGGCATGGACGCAGCACGGGAAAAATAGATAACAATACCGCTGCCCCTATCTTGTTGAAGAAGGAGCATTGGCGCGACGATTGGGTGTACACCACGGATTACCTTAATTACGACGCCTATGGTAACCCCGAGCAAACCGTTGAGCCTGACAACTTGATCAACGGCGATACGCGCACCGCGACCTACACGTATTACATCGATCCCGGTAAATGGATCATCAATCAAGTCAAGGATGAAACCATTGGCGGCATTGGCACCATTGCCCGCACCTTCGATCCGGCAGGCAATCTGTTAACTGAAGATCGATACGGTGTCCTGACGACATACACCTATACGCCCGCCGGCGATGTTGCCACACTAACCAACGCGCGCAACAAGACCACTACCTTTTTGGATTACTATCGCGGCATCGCTCGCCAGGAAAACCAACCTGAGCAGGTCAGCGTTTCGCGCACGGTGAACGGTAGCGGCACGCTCGCGTCGCAAACCAATGGCCGTGGTCACACCACTGGCTTTAGTTACGATCTTCTCAACCGGCTGACAGCGATTGATTTTCCAATCAATGCCGATGTCTCTGTAGTCTGGACGACCAACGGTAAGCGTCTGACACGGGATAATCTCGAAGAAGAAGTTACGTTTGACGGTTTCGGACGCGAAATCAATGCCGTCCGAAAGGACCTGCTTGCGGGTATCAGCATAACCACCACCCTGCAATACGACGCCTTGGGCAACAAGGTGTTTGAGTCATACCCGAATTCCGTGGAAGGTACAGCATTTGCCTACGATCCGCTGGGCCGGGTGACCCGTATGGACCATCCCGACTCAACATTTCGCACCTTTGCCTACCTCGATCCTGAGGAGTCTGGCGTCGTGACTGAAACAGACGAACGTGGAATTGCCACCAAGCGTTTGTATCGGGCTTTTGGGCATCCGGATAGCCGAGAATTGATGCGTATCGATTCTCCGGAGAACACCCAGACGCAGTTCGTCCGCAACCTGCTCGGGCAGATCACTTCCGTCTGGCAAGGTGAAATCGATGGTCGCAAGGGTTTACAGCGCGATTACGTTTATGACGCCCGCTACTACATGACGCAACGTACCGATCCGGAAATCGGTGACACGGTGTTTGGTCGCGATGCCATGGGGAACATGATTTCCAAAACCATCGCCACAGATCCGACTATTTTCTATACCTACGACGACCTCGATCGTTTAGCCACAGTCGATTATCCCGGTGTCACGGACATTGATGTTAGCTACACGTACGACAAGAACAGCAACATCGCCACGCTCAGCAACGGTATTAGTCAGCGGAACTACGTCTACGACTTCAACAACAACCTGTCGTCGGAAGCAGTGACGATCAGTGGTGTGACTTATAACACCGACTACGGGTACAGCTCCACAGACGTGCTGTCCTCCATCATCTATCCCTCGCACCGGGAAGTGACCTATGCGCCCGACGCCTTCGGCCGTCCGACCGAGGTGGCACCGTATCTTTCCCAGGTGAGTTATCATCCGAGTGGCCAGGTAAAACAGATGGTCTATGCCAACGGCCATATCACCGATATTGCCTTAACTCCCCGGCTATTCGTGGATCGTATCGCCACGCTGGGTGTTGCAGACCTGAGTTACGGTTATGACACCGCGGGTAACGTCGCGTCCATCACAGATGCCATCGACGCGGCTCGCAACCTGACGCTCGACTACGACGGAATGAACCGCCTGACGGTCGCCAATGGCCAATGGGGTACAGGAACATTTGAGTATGATTTCTACAGCAACATCACCCAGCAGGTCCTGGGCAGCAAGAGCCTGAGCTATACCTACAATCGTTCCAACCAGCTGACCCGAGTCACCGGATCGGCAGCCTACACCATGTCTTATGATGCAGTAGGCAACAATGAGTCCGACGGTTTGTATCAATACACCTATGATGCGGCGGGTAACCTGCGTTCCGGCGAAGTGCCAACAGCCAACCCGGTGCCATTTTGGTATGACAGTGACAACATGCGTGTGATGCGTGGACTGGGCGCGGAGCAGACGCGCTATGTGTACGCCACGAATGGCAACCTGCTGGGCGAGTATGGCTTCAGCAGTGGCAATGATCTCGAATATATCTATCTGGGTTCGCAAATGGTGGCGCGCGTTAAGGGAACGCCGCCGCCCAGTGCCAAGGCCGGACCGGATCAGACGGTGAATGAGGGCGTCGCCGTCACACTGGACGGATCCGCTTCCAGCGATATCTCGGGCATCATTAGCGATTATTACTGGTCCCAGGTGTCGGGGCCTACGGTGACTTTGACCGGCGCGAACACGGCGACACCCGGCTTTACCACACCTACAGGCGTATATGGCGGCGGTACCCTGGTGTTCCGTTTGACCGTCACCAACGGGCAGTGGCTAACCGATTCCGACGAAGTGACCATCACTGTGCTAACCGTCGATACAGACAGTGACAATTTATCCGACTTTTGGGAAACCCAGTACTTTGGTGATTTGACGCCGACTGCGGCTGACGATAGCGACGGCGATGGCTTCACCAATATCGAGGAATTCCAAAACGGAACCAGCCCATTGTTGGGCGATCCGCTGCCGCCCATCGTCGGGTTGTCGGCAACATCAGGCAATGGTCAGGTGACACTCACCTGGGTGCCGGTTGACCGCGCGCTGGGCTATGACATTTATTGGTCTACCCAGCCGGGTGTCACCACGGCAACCGGTACCAAAATCGCCGGCGTAACAAGCCCGTATGTACATCTGGGACTGACCAACGGGCAGCCCTTGTATTACATTCTGGCTGCCGATAATGTCTGTTGCGAATCGGTCTCCGAGGAGATCAGCGCGGTCCCAGGCATGAGCGGCTGGGTGGGGCCGTCGTTTATCATCGACAGTACCGTTGCTGTAACCGACCTGTCGGACTTTCACAACGGCATGGCCGGCATCGCCTTCCCGGCAGAAACCAATTCGGTGGTTACCAATACAGTGGTTTCTTCGATGTTCTACGATAGCGGTCCCGGCTGGCAGGCGCCCGTGACACACGACACGGCTGTCCACCAGTCTGCCAACACGATAACGCAAGAACCCCTGTCCCCCGGCCTGATTAGGAATGCCGACGGATCGGCGTTGTATACCTGGTGGGTAGAACAAAATGGCCTGGTGCTGAATGCCAGAACCTATACCCCGGCCAGCGGCTGGAGCGCACCACTCCAGGTCTGGAGCACTTCACAGGCAACAGCCCGTATAACCTGGTCCGAACTCAGAGCTGATTCGCTCGGCGATGCCATGCTTGCCTTTACCTATGACTATTCAAACGGCGATCAGGAAGAACTCGTGGCCATTCGCTATACCCGGTCGGGTGGCTGGGAAGCACCCACTGCCATTGCCAGTGCCCCAAGAGTGACCGGTTCTTCTGGATTGCGTTCAACCACACTGTCGGTTTCTGAAGCCGGCGCCCTGTTGACCTACCGACAGGTGGGCGCACCTCACAGCGTGGCCAGCTCGCTCTATGCGCAGCGTTATGTCCCGTCTACCGGTTGGGAGGCCGCTACCTTGCTAGGCAATGGCTTTACAGTGACAGGAGCCATGGATGTCGGCGGTAATCTAGCGGCCACCTGGTTTGAGCAGGAGCTGGTCAAGGTAAAACGTTATACCCTAGCCGGTGGCTGGCAAGAGACCGAGGCGGGTGGCCAGTTACTCTGGCCGGAAGAGTGGGGTGGCCGCAACGAATTGCGTGCGGTGTACGACAAACAGGGTGATCTACACATCGCCTGGGTAGCACCAGATGATGGTGGTTATTTGATCTACGATTTCGGTCTGGAATGGTTACGCTGTATGAGCAAGGGTGAAATTCCGTATGGTGGTGTGATTTTTCATCGCCGATTCTCCGCGGTAAGTGGTTGGGCAGAAACCACGACACTTGAGCCAATGCTCGCCTCTGCGCCGGACTACTGCGGGCACCACAGCATGGAATTCGCGCTAACTGCCAGTGGCGACGGCGATGTACGTATCGTTACCGGAGAAGTTGCGATTAACAACTCGGCCGCAACCTATCAGCATGCGGTATTGAGCTACCGCTATCGATCTGGCACTGGTTTCCGTAACCCGGTAGTGATTAAGCCGTTTTCTGATATCACATTTGCTGAAACCCTAACCAGGCTTGGGGCAGCCAAAGCAGCGGTTGACGATAATAGCGGAAACCTTATGGCAATGTTTGAATTGGCCCCCAATTCTAACACGGTCGCCGCCAGCCGGTATGTGCAGATACCCGGTGCACCATTCGCGCATGCCGGCTCCAGCCAGGATGTGCAGAGCGGGAACACGGTAGTGCTCGATGGCAGTAACTCGGTTGATAGCGACGGCGTCCTGCAAAGTTACACCTGGACGCAGCTCAAAGGCCCTGCGGTCACTTTGGATAACGCCAACAGCGTCATGCCGGGTTTCACTGCGCCAGCAGTGGCAGGGCCGACGGAACTGGTGTTTAAGCTGACAGTCGGCGACGATGTCGGGCTGTTGGATGCCGACAGTGTGCGCATCTCGGTCTTCCCCCCCAGTACACCACCGGTGGCTAACGCCGGCGTCGATCAAACCGTGTTCGAGGGCACGCTCGTCACACTGGACGGCACGGCATCGATCGATGCAGACGGCACCATCACCCAATACCTGTGGACGCAGATGGTGGAACCTTTAGTGACCCTGGACGACATCCTCAGTGCGACCCCGACCTTCACCGCGCCGGATGTCACCGGTTCGGCGGCTATGACCTTCACCCTGACGGTCACCGACGATGCTGGGCTGATGGCCAGCGACACGGTGGTGATCACCGTCACCGACCAGCTGAATGCGCCGCCGGTGGGCAACGCCGGCGTTGACCAGACGGTTAACGAAGGGATGCTGGTGCAGTTGGACGGATCGAGTTCCACCGACAGCGACGGCACAATTGTCAGTCATCTCTGGAGCCAGACTGCTGGTCCACCCGTCACCCTGGATGACGCGACGCTGGTCAGTCCCAGCTTCACGGCACCGATGGTCTCGGCGGACACGCCGCTGAGCTTTGAGTTGCAGGTGACTGACGACCAGGGTGCCATGGGTACCGACACGGTGGTGATTACCGTGCAGGATGCGACGGCGGCGGACGTGACGCCGCCGGTGACCACGGCCAACCTAGTGCGCACAACGGTCAAGGGTGCCGCATCGTATGACATCGACTTCAGTGTGGACGAAGCAGCCACCACGTACTTCCGGGTAACCGGCGACGCTACCATTACCAGCGGTGGCGCCAACACCACGGCCTGGCAGACCTATAGCGGGACCACCGTACACGCGGATATCGCCAAGCGAGGCACGGCCAATCTGGATTACTACTCGGTGGATACGGCCGGCAACACCGAAGCCACCCGGACGGAGGTGCTGCAATGAGCCCGATAATCAAAAAGACCCTGCACACCTTGACAGGACTGCTGCTGGCCGTTGTCTTTGTCGCCCCCGCCCAGGCCGAAGAAGTGACGTACTACCACCTTGACGCCCTGGGCTCCACGGTGGCGGCAACGGACGATACCGGTGCCGTGCTCTGGACGGAATCCTACGAGCCATTTGGGGAGCGCCGGGAGCGTAGCGATGGCGGCAGCAACAGTCAGTGGTACACAGGCAAGACAGAAGACACCGCCATTGGCCTGAATTACTTCGGTGCCCGTTGGTATAACAGCCGGACGGGGCGTTTTACGGCGATGGATCCGGTGGGGTTTGTCGAAAGTAACCCGCAGAGTTTTAACCGCTATGCGTATGCGAATAATAATCCGTATAAGTTCGTGGATCCGGATGGGCGTGTACCGATCCTGATTCCACTGGTGGCCGCCATCGCGAAGGAACTGGGTGGCGCTGCGATTGAGCATTTCACCGGCATCCCGGCTACCAGTAAAACTATTGGTAAGAAGATATTTAAAGAGGTTGTTGAAAAAGGGGTTACAAAGGAAACAACAAAGAAACTGTCTAAAGTTAAAAAGGAGGTTCGTGAGGAAACTATAGGGGGCGGAAAATTCACGAAAAAAACAAAGGTTTTTCCTGGCAAGGGGCCAGGCCAGTCTCGATCAGAAATGGAATTTGTTAAGAATAGCGATGGGAAACTAATCCGCTCTCGTAAATTTTCATTTGACCGAGGTAATAAGTTTCAGCATAAGAAGCCAGCTCGTGGAGGGCCTGAAGGGCGACCAGCTAATGAAAACTAGTGAAGTACAACAAGTTCTTCAAGGAAACATCAATTGGCAGAATTTCTGTGTAACGCATGAGAAAGAGAAGACGAGGTTACTTTCTCGTAAAGATGGAGCTGCGACTTCGGGAGACCTCGGATTATTATTTGACTCTGAACAGGTAGTTGTTACTGGTAAACAGATAGAAAACCTGTGTAAAGCAGTATTAAAGGCTGAAATCGACCTGTATGACGCACAATTTTTAGCTACCGTTATTGCGCTTAGTGGATTCGACTTTGACAGAGATGATACCGAGGATGCTGTACTTTTGATCTCATCTCCAGGCTCAGAAGACTTAGGCAAAATTCAGGATGCAATGCAGATGCTTCATTTGGGGTAGATGTTATGAATGCAGTCTTTCGTTATATAGGCTTATTTTTATCGAATCAATGTAAATCAATGGGGTCAGACTCGATTGATTAGCGGAATGATAGGTAATAAAGGGGATGGAGGGAATTAATTTTAATCCCTTTTATTTGGGAAGCGGCATCGACCTATAAATTGGTCCACAGAGATTCCTAAAGTCCGCTATCCGTTAGCATCAACCAAACCAAAGCGGACATCGCTATTTCCGCTTTTGGCCGGAAGCGGCGTCGACTATAAATTGGTCTGGAGAAATCCCTAAAGTCCGCTATCGGGCAGCTTCAATGAATCTCAGGTGGACGTCGTTACTTCCGCTT
>Ga0316194_10001280_pt1 | contig 17229 bp, 13 predicted proteins | sample CroRivsedime1_MG_FD_204936 | JGI IMG/M metagenome (GOLD analysis project Ga0316194, IMG submission 204936) | Coastal sediment microbial communities from Maine, United States - Cross River sediment 1 | ecosystem: Environmental > Aquatic > Marine > Coastal > Sediment | place: USA: Maine...
AAGGTTAATCTGGAAACTCCAGTGCGGCTGTCGGAGCAGCAGAAGCAACTGTTGCGCGACTTCAAGAAGTCGCTGGCGGAAGGTGCGGGTAAACACTCACCTCAGGAAAGTTCCTGGTTCCAGGGCGTGAAAGATTTTTTTGATGGGCTGAAGTCGTAGCGGCGGATTCCAGCTCGCAGGCGATTGCTGACAGGGTAATGCTGACGGATTAATGGATAAACGTATGAACATAACCGTCGTTGGTGTTGCCGGGCGCATGGGTCAGGCTCTGGTGCGTCGCTTGTGTGCTCACCCTGATCTGCGGCTGGCCGCCGCTGTTGCCCGTCCGGGTTCAGACGCGCTCGGCGAAGATGCCGGAGTTCTGGCTGGCGCTGGCGCCAGTGGCGTGCCGGTCACCGACGATGTTGCAGCCGGGGTCGCAGCGGCTGAACTGATCATAGATTTTTCCACGCCGGCAGCTTCCCGTCGGGTTCTGGGCGAGTGTCTTGCGGCGGGCAAGCGTCTGGTGATCGGTACTACCGGCTTCACCCCGGACGATCTTGAGGCGATTTCCGAAGCATCGAAACACATTGCTATCGTGCTGGCGCCGAACATGAGCGTCGGCGTTAATCTGACCTTCAAACTGATTGAGATGGCAGCGCGGGCGCTGGGCGACGATGTTGATGTGGAAGTGATCGAAGCCCACCACCGGGACAAGGTTGACGCACCGTCTGGAACCGCCGTGCGCATGGGCGAGATCCTTGGGCAGGTGCTTGGTCGAGACCTGGAACAGGATGCGGTGTATGGCCGCCAGGGTCAGGTCGGGGCTCGAGCGCGATCGACCATAGGATTTTCGTCGATACGCGGCGGTGACATTATTGGCGAACATACTGTGATGTTTGCTGGTATTGGCGAGCGGATAGAGCTGACTCATCGGGCCCAGAGTCGGGATAATTTTGTCACCGGCGCACTTCGAGCGGCGCTGTTTGCGGTGGACAAAGATTCCGGGCTGTTTGATATGCAGGATGTGCTGGGCTTGAGCTGATCGCTCCGGTAGACTTCGCTACCCAAAATAAGGCGAGATCGTAGCCACACCCTAAGAATCTGTTTGGATTCCTGCCGGGGTGAAAGAGCAGCATTGCGATCTCGCTTTTTTACGGCCGGGTAACAGCAATGACTGCAGTTTACTGCAGGAATTAAAACGGCCTGGATGACATCTGGGAACACACTGGATTGGTGAATACATTGACGCCGGCACTGCTAGCCCTTGAAGACGGTAGCCTCTTTCAGGGGGTATCGATCGGCATTGATGGCAGATCGGCGGGTGAGGTGGTGTTCAATACCGCCATGACCGGCTATCAGGAAATCCTCACCGATCCATCCTACGCCCGCCAGATCATCACACTCACCTACCCGCAGATTGGCAACACCGGCATCAACCCGGAAGACATGGAATCTGACCAGGTCTGGGCCAGCGGTCTGGTGATACGCCAGACACCGCGTCGCCCCAGCAGCTGGCGGATGACCGAAACACTGCAGAGTTTTCTTAAGCGTCAGGGTGTTGTGGCAATCGCTGATGTGGACACCCGTCGGCTCACCAGTCTGATTCGGGAAAAAGGCGCTCTTGCTGGCTGCATTGTTGCCGGTCAGTCTGTCGACGAAGCCGCGGCACTCGCTGCAGCAACCGGTTTTCCAGGTCTGCAGGGGATGGATCTGGCGAAAGAGGTCACCCGGCAGAACAACGGCGAGTGGCGGGAAACCGATTGGTCTATAGACTCCGGCTACGGCGAACTGAGTGAGCCGCGCTTCCATGTGGTGGCTTATGACTTTGGCGTCAAGCGCAACATTCTGCGACTGCTGGCAGCTCGCGGCTGTCGGCTGACCGTCGTTCCAGCGACAACGACGGCTGAACAGGTGCTGGCCCTCGCGCCAGATGGCGTTTTCCTTTCAAACGGTCCCGGTGACCCGGAACCCTGTGACTATGCGATAGTCGCGATCCGTGAGTTACTCGACGCCGAACTGCCCATCTTCGGTATCTGTCTCGGTCATCAGCTGTTGTCGCTGGCCAGCGGTGCGCGCACTCTGAAAATGCCTCATGGGCACCATGGCGCCAACCATCCCGTGAAAGATCTCCGCGATCAGCGGGTGGTGATCACCAGCCAGAATCATGGTTTTGCCGTTGACGCCGAGTCGCTGCCGAATTGCCTGGAAACCACTCATCTGTCTTTGTTTGATGGCACCGTGCAGGGTGTACGTCGCACAGACCGGCCCGCTTTTGGCTTTCAGGGCCACCCTGAAGCCAGCCCGGGCCCTCAGGATTGCCAGTATCTCTTTGACGAATTCATCTCACTGATGGAGGCCCGTAGTGCCTAAGCGTACGGACCTCGAATCTATCCTCATTCTCGGCGCCGGCCCGATCATCATTGGTCAGGCTTGCGAATTCGACTATTCGGGCGCCCAGGCCTGCAAAGCGCTGCGGGATGAGGGGTACCGGGTTGTGCTGGTTAACTCGAATCCGGCAACCATCATGACCGACCCGACAATGGCAGACGCCACCTATGTGGAGCCTGTGGAGTGGCAGACGATTGCCAAGATCATCGAACGCGAGCGCCCTGATGCGCTGTTGCCGACCATGGGTGGACAGACCGCGCTGAACTGCGCGCTGGATCTGGCCCGGGAAGGTGTACTCGACAAGTTCGGTGTTGAACTGATCGGCGCCAGCCAGGATGCGATAGACAAGGCCGAAGACCGCGAACGTTTTGATAAGGCGATGAAGAAAATCGGCCTGGCGACGCCGCGCTCAGCCATAGCACACAGCATGGAAGAAGCACTGCAGGTGCAGAGCGCGCTGGGCTTCCCCTGCATCATACGGCCCTCGTTTACCCTCGGCGGCAGCGGTGGCGGTGTGGCCTACAACGTCGAAGAATTTGAAGAAATCTGCACCCGCGGTCTGGATCTATCGCCTACCAGCGAGTTGTTGATTGACGAGTCGTTGCTCGGCTGGAAAGAATTCGAGATGGAGGTGGTTCGCGACAAGAAAGACAACTGCATCATTGTCTGTGCAATCGAAAATTTTGATCCAATGGGGGTTCACACCGGCGACAGTATTACTGTTGCGCCTGCGCAGACCCTGACGGATAAGGAATATCAGCTGCTGCGCAACGCGTCCATCGACGTGTTACGCGAAATTGGTGTCGATACGGGTGGTTCCAATGTGCAGTTTGGCATCAGCCCGGAAGACGGCCGGGTAGTGGTGATCGAAATGAATCCCCGCGTATCCCGCTCTTCTGCACTCGCCAGTAAAGCGACCGGCTTCCCCATTGCCAAAATCGCCGCAAAACTGGCTGTCGGCTACAGCCTCGATGAGCTGGACAACGACATTACCGGGGTGACGCCGGCATCTTTTGAGCCTGCTCTGGATTATGTGGTCACCAAAATACCCCGATTCACTTTTGAGAAGTTCGCTCAGGCAGATGCCAGGCTGACTACTCAGATGAAATCGGTGGGTGAAGTGATGGCCATCGGCCGGACTTTTCAGGAATCTCTGCAGAAAGCGCTTCGAGGTCTGGAAACCGGGATGAGTGGCTTTGATCCGGTTCTGGATGGTAATGACGAAGAATCGCTCAGTGTGCTGAGGCGAGAATTGGCAGCGCCTTCCGGTGAGCGTATCTGGTACATCGCCGATGCCTTCCGGGTCGGGATGAGCTTTGATGAGATCTATGAACTCACTGCCGTTGACCCCTGGTTTCTGGCAGAGATTGAAGACCTGATGAATGTGGAGCGCTCGCTTGATGGGGTGAGGCTGACAGACATCGACCGGGATCGGTTCTATCGGCTCAAACAGCAGGGTTTTTCGGACATCAGGCTTGGCACGCTGCTGGCCTCAACTGAGTTCGAGGTGCGGGCCTATCGCCAGTCCCTTGGGGTGCGTCCGGTTTATCGCCGCGTCGACACCTGTGCAGCAGAATTCCCGTCCGCGACCGCATATATGTACAGCACCTATGAGGAGAGCTGTGAAGCGCGACCGTCTGATCGCCGCAAAATCATGGTGCTTGGCGGTGGGCCGAATCGTATTGGTCAGGGTATCGAGTTTGATTACTGCTGTGTGCACGCTGCGCTGGCGATGCGCGAAGACGGTTATGAGACCATCATGGTCAACTGTAATCCGGAAACTGTTTCGACCGATTACGACACTTCAGATCGACTCTATTTCGAACCGGTCACGCTGGAAGACGTGCTCGCCATTTTCGATGTAGAGCAGCCGGAAGGCGTCATCGTTCAGTTTGGCGGACAGACGCCGCTGAAACTGGTGGAAGCGCTCGAACAGGCGGGCGTGCCTATCATTGGCACCAGTGCTGATGCGATTGATCGCGCTGAAGACCGCGAACGGTTCCAGGGGCTGATCGACAAGCTCGGTCTGCGCCAACCGGATAACCGAACTGCCACAGATGTTGAATCTGCGCTTGTTGGCGCTCGAGAGGTCGGTTTTCCAATTGTTGTCAGACCGTCCTATGTGCTCGGTGGCCGGGCTATGGAGATTGTCTACAACGAAGAAGAGTTGTCGCGTTACATGCGCGAGGCGGTGTTTGTCTCCAACCGATCACCCGTGCTGCTGGATCGCTTTCTCGATCAGGCGGTTGAAGTGGACATAGACGCGGTGTCAGATGGTCAGCAGGTGGTTATCGGCGCCATCATGGAGCACATCGAACAGGCCGGCGTGCACAGTGGAGATTCAGCCTGTTCGCTGCCGCCCTATCAGCTATCGGGTGAGATTCAGGATCGGATTCGCGATCAGGTTCGGGCCATGGCCATTGAACTGGGAGTGGTGGGGCTGATGAATGTCCAGATGGCCGTTCAGGAAGACGACGTCTTTGTCCTCGAGGTAAATCCCCGGGCATCGCGAACCGTGCCTTTTGTCTCCAAGTGCATTGGCGTGTCGCTGGCAAAAGTGGCCGCCCGCTGCATGGCCGGTACCTCGCTGGTAGACCAGAATTTCACCAGCGAAATCATTCCGAGCTTCTATAACGTCAAAGAGTCGGTATTCCCGTTTACCAAATTCCCTGGTGTGGACCCCATTTTGGGTCCGGAGATGAAATCAACCGGTGAGGTCATGGGGGTTGGTGAGACCTTTGCCGAGGCATTTTCAAAAGCAGCGCTAGGCGCAAGTGTGCAGCTGCCATCCAGCGGCAGAGCTTTTGTGTCGGTGAAAGATACTGATAAACCCGGCCTTGTCGCACTGGGGCGGGATCTGGTCGATCTTGGCTTCACGCTGGTTGGTACTCGGGGGTCCGCGAACGTGCTGCGCGATGCCGGAGTGCCGTGTGAGCGCGTCTATAAAGTGGGTCAGGGGCGCCCTCACGTCGGCGATATGTTGAAGAATGAGCAGATTGCCCTGATTGTGAATACCACCGAAGGACACAGTTCTATTCGCGACTCCGCCATTATTCGCCGGCTCGCGCTGCAGAACAAAGTATGCTACACAACCACTTTGACCGGCGGTGCGGCCTTGTGTATTGCCATTCGTCACGATCTGGACAACATCAACCACGACCGTGAGCCTAAGGTCCGCTGTCTGCAGGAGCTCTACACGGCGCATTGAGCAGCCGGAGCAGTTTCTGCGGGTCACTCGAAGCAATCTGAAAATTTGACAAGGCTGCAGTTGAAGCAGCCGTTGGGCTATTTGTTATGCCGATACCGATGACTGTTGAAGGCGCCGAAGCGCTGCGCGAGGAGCTGAAAAATCGCAAGGGTTCTCTGCGTGCGGAGATTACTCAGGCGATTGCCGAGGCGCGTGAACACGGTGACCTCAAAGAGAACGCTGAATACCACGCAGCCCGCGAGCAGCAGAGTTTCAACGAAGGCCGTATCCAGGAGATTGAAGGTAAACTGGCTGACGCCCAGGTCATCGACATCGGCAAGATCACACCCTCAGACAAGGTGATATTTGGCGTTACCGTGACTCTGGTGGATGAAGACGGCAAATCACTTCGTTATCGAATTGTTGGTGAAGACGAGGCGGATCTTAAAGACGGCAAAATTTCCGTGATGTCCCCGATTGCTCGTGCTGTTGTGGGTAAGAGTGTGGGCGACGTTGGTGTTGTGCAGACGCCAAATGGCCTGTCCGAATATGAAATTGATGGCGTCGACTACGGCTGACTTGCGCGGTTGGTAAAGTTCAGCCTTTCCCGCCAGCCAGAGTGTGCCGCAGCACGTTGGACAGATTGGGGTTCGGTTCCGGGTTGTCTTTGTAGAGTATGACTACCTTGCCAATGCTCTGGACGATCTGGGCACTGCAGCGTTCGGCGAGATCGGTGCATAAGGCCTTCCGGTCGTCGCGTGATTCACTGTGGATTTTGACTTTGATCAGCTCGTGATCGCGTAAGGCGCGTTCAGTCTCGGCAACGACCGCGTCTGTCAATCCGGAGTCGCCGATGCTGACAACCGGATTAAGGTGATGGGCGATGCGACGCAATCGGCGTAACATTTTGTTGTCCAAGGTTGTGTCCAATCTCTATCTGGCGCCAAACGCTCAACGGGCGGGCATTGTAGTCGCACCGCGCCGTTCGGCAAGGCCTTCGGAACAAATGAGAGAACTGACTGATGGCTGGATCGAAAACGCGTGGTCGTGGCGGCGGTGGGGTTTCCCGCAGCAAATCCAGCGCCCGCTGGCTGGCGCGGCAGCGCCGTGATCCGTATACCCGCAAAGCGGCTGCCGAGGGCCGGGTGTCCAGGGCTCATTTCAAACTCGAAGAAATCGACCGGCGTTGTCGGCTGCTGCGGCCGGGGATGCGGGTGCTGGAACTGGGCGCTGCACCTGGAGGCTGGACGCGGTACGTTGAAGAGCGAATTCGCGGTGGAATGCTGGTGGCCTGCGATTTTCGTGCAATCAGCGCGGGACCTGATACCCAGGTTGTCGAAGGCGCAGTCGGTGATCCTGATGTGGATGCCGAGATTGCCCGATTGCTGGACGACCAGCCGGTAGAGCTTGTTTTGTCTGATATGTCCCCCAACATCAGTGGGATAAGGACCGTAGACCAGGCCCTCTCGATGGAGTTGGCGGAACTGGCTGAAAATTGCGCAGATCGATGGTTGAAGCCAGGTGGGCGGCTGGTGATCAAGATATTCCAGGGTGAAGGTGTTGAAGCCTGGATTCCGAAATTGCGCAAGAAGTATGACAAAGTGCGACTACTGAAGCCTAAAGCGTCCCGGTCTGACTCCCGGGAAGTCTATGTGGTTGCCGAAGGATTCCGCCGCAGCCGGGCCTGATAGCGGCTGCGCCCGATAGTGGCTGCTTCGGGTATCGCCGGGTATAAGAAAGCCCGGAGCCTGAAGGGCGCAGGGCCTCACAACGTCAAAAGTGTTTACACACCCAATTCACGCGGTAGGTGTATAGTGATAGGTCGTATTGAAAAGCAAAGTTCAGCGCCGCGGGCGGCCAGACCGCCAGCCGAAAGGCGGGTAGAACTGCTACTAACCGAGGATTAAATCTTTGACAGACATGGGAAAAAATCTGCTGCTCTGGCTCATTATCGCAGCAGTACTGTTGACAGTTTTCAATAACTTCAACGTCACACCCGAACCGGAAAGCCTGAGCTATTCGAGCTTTATCGAGCAGGTTCGCGCTGACCAGGTGCAGCGTGTCGAGATCGATCAGGAAATGATTCACGGCCAGCGCCGCGACGGTGAAGACTTTCAGGTGGTGTTGCCGCCTGTTGCCGACCCGAAGTTGATGGACGACCTCTACAATCACAACGTTGAGGTGTTGGGTAAATTAGCGGAACGGCCCAGCATCTGGTCGCAACTGCTGATCGCCAGTTTCCCGATACTGATTATTATCGCCGTCTTCATGCTGTTCATGCGCCAGATGCAGGGCGGTGGCAGCGGTCGCGGAGGCCCGATGGCTTTTGGTAAAAGCAAAGCCAAGCTGCTCTCAGAAGACCAGATCAAAACCACCTTTGCCGATGTCGCCGGGGTGGACGAAGCCAAAGAGGATGTTCAGGAACTGGTCGAATTCCTGCGCGACCCGGGCAAATTTCAGCGCCTGGGTGGACGGATCCCACGCGGTATTCTGATGGTCGGGCAGCCGGGTACCGGTAAGACTCTGCTGGCGAAAGCCATTGCCGGCGAAGCTAAAGTGCCATTCTTTTCGATCTCCGGTTCAGATTTTGTCGAAATGTTCGTTGGTGTGGGTGCTTCGCGGGTGCGGGACATGTTCGAGCAGGCCAAGAAACAGGCGCCCTGTATCATCTTCATTGATGAAATCGACGCCGTCGGCCGACATCGAGGCGCCGGCCTTGGTGGTGGCCACGATGAGCGGGAACAGACCCTGAACCAGTTGCTGGTCGAAATGGACGGTTTCGAGGGTAATGACGGCATTATCGTGATCGCTGCAACTAACCGACCGGACGTGCTCGACCCGGCGCTGTTGCGCCCGGGACGTTTTGATCGCCAGGTGGTGGTCGGATTGCCGGATATCCGCGGTCGAGAGCAGATACTCAAAGTACATATGCGCAAGGTTCCGCTGTCTGACGACGTTGATCCGTCAGTGATCGCGCGGGGTACTCCAGGCTTCTCAGGGGCCGATCTGGCCAATCTGATTAACGAGGCTGCGCTGTTTGCCGCCCGCTCAGGTAAGCGCCTGGTGGAAATGGACGAGTTCGAAAAAGCCAAGGACAAAATCATGATGGGCGCTGAGCGCAAATCGATGGTTATGTCGGATAAAGAGAAGCTCAACACTGCCTACCACGAAGCCGGGCACGCCATTGTTGGTCGGCTGATGCCGGATCACGATCCGGTTTACAAAGTGTCGATTATTCCACGCGGTCGAGCGCTGGGTGTGACCATGTTCCTGCCCGAAGAGGATCGCTACAGTCTCAGCCGTCAGGCGCTGATTTCGCAGATCTGCAGTCTTTTTGGTGGTCGAATCGCCGAGGAAATGATTTTAGGCGCAGATTATGTGACCACGGGTGCGTCCAACGATATCGAACGGGCGACAGGGCTGGCTCGCAATATGGTCACCAAGTGGGGACTGTCTTCGAAGCTGGGACCGCTGAAATATGACGAAGATGACGGTGAGGTATTCCTGGGTATGTCTGCTGGGGTGAAGACCAAACCGATTTCCGACGATACCGCTCATGCGATCGATGGCGAAGTTCGCAGGATCATTGACGAATGTTATGAAACCGCAACCCGGATTCTCAAAGAGAACGAAGATAAGCTGCACAAGATGGCGGAGGCTCTGGTAGAACTGGAAACTCTGTCCAGCGACCAGCTTGATGACATCATGGCAGGTGCTAAACCCAGAGCACCAAAGGACACGCCGCCGAGTTCGCAGACCCCAGGCGATGAATCGGCCTCTGGAGAGTCTCCAATCGGTGGCCCCGCGCCCGAAGCTTGATGTCCTGGTTCCGGTGAGCGGCCGGATCCTCAACTGCGGCAGCCGCCAGCTGCCGCTGTCGCAGCCGCAGGTCATGGCGGTTTTGAATATCACTCCGGATTCCTTCTCGGATGGCGGTGAACTGAGTTCACTTGAGCCTGCGCGATTGCGCGCGCACGCCGAAGAACTGGTGGCCGCGGGTGCAACGATACTGGACATCGGCGGTGAATCGACCCGCCCGGGTGCGGCGCCGGTCACTGCAACCGAAGAGTGTTATCGGGTACTGCCGGTGCTGGAATTGCTGCTCGATCTCGACGTGGTGTTGTCTGTCGACACTTCCAAAGCCGCGGTTGCCGTTCGGGCCCTGGAGCTGGGCTGCCACATGATCAATGACGTTACTGGTCTCGGAGACCCCGAGATGCTGGGCGTGCTGGCAGACAGCCAGGCGGCTGTGGCGCTCATGCACATGCAGGGTGCACCGAGGACTATGCAGACTGATCCGCAATACTCAGACGTGGTCGGAGAGATTTACGGTTTCCTCAGCGAGCGGCTGCAGGCCTGTCGTAACCACGGCATCTCAGAGGATCGTCTGTGCATCGACCCGGGGTTCGGGTTTGGTAAGACGATTACTCACAACTTGACCATTTTGCGGCAGCTGTATTCGTTTAACAATCTGGATGCTGCCATCATGGTCGGACTGTCGCGCAAGAGCCTGATAGGCGCTCTGACAGGTCGGCCGGTGACCGAAAGAATGGCCGGCAGCGTGGCGGCGGCTCTGCTTGCGGTGCAGGCAGGCGCTGATATCGTCCGAGTTCATGACGTTGCAGCAACTGTTGATGCGCTGAAAGTGTTGAGTGCTGTGACTTCGAGCAATTTACCTGATAGTTGATCCGAGTATGACAAATTCCAGACCAGCAGCAGTCGCTGCTCAACCGCTAGATGTTGTAACAGCCAGCAGCCAACCGCTGGCAAAACGCTATTTTGGCACTGATGGGATACGCGGCAGAGTCGGCATGAGCCCGATTACGCCGGAGTTCTGCCTGCGCCTGGGCTGGGCGGTGGGCAAGGTGTTCGCGCGTCGGAATGGTGGTGAGAACTGTCACATTCTGATTGGCAAAGACACCCGGATTTCCGGCTACATGCTTGAATCTGTGCTGGAGTCGGGGCTCGCCGCGGCGGGTGCGAATGTCAGCCTGATGGGGCCGATGCCTACCCCGGCGGTCGCCTACCTCACCCGAACCCTGCGGGCCGATGCCGGTATTGTCGTCAGCGCATCGCATAACCCCTATCACGACAATGGCATCAAATTCTTCGATGGTGAGGGCAACAAGCTCGCCGATGAAATAGAACTGGAAATTGAGTCTGAGCTGGATGCGCCGATGCAGTGTGTGGAGTCTGCTCATCTGGGCCGGGCAGCGCGAATTGATGATGCCGCAGGTCGCTACATCGAATTCTGTAAAGCCAGCGTTAGTCGGGGTTTTCGTCTCTCCGGTCTCAACGTGGTGCTGGATTGTGCCCATGGTGCGACTTATCACGTCGCCCCTAGAGTGTTTGAGGAACTTGGCGCCAGCGTTGATCTGATTGGGGCCAGTCCGGATGGATTCAATATCAACGCCGGATTTGGCTCCACTGAACCTGCCGAGCTTGCCGCGCGAGTGCTCGCAACTGGCGCTGATGTCGGCATTGCGTTCGATGGCGACGGTGACAGGGTCATCATGGTTGACCACCTCGGGGAAGTGGTGGATGGGGATGAGATGCTCTACATCATCGCCCGGCACAGAGCCAGGATGGGCGATATTTGTGGCGGTGTTGTCGGTACACTTATGACCAACTACGGTCTGGAAAAAGCGCTGGCAGAATTGGCTGTGCCGTTTGTTCGCGCCAATGTTGGTGACCGTTATGTGCTGCAGGCTCTGCGTCAACAGGGCTGGCTGCTGGGCGGCGAAGCGTCCGGACATATTCTGGTACTGGATCTGACCAGTACTGGTGATGCGATCGTGGCAGCGCTTCAGGTGTTGTCGGCGCTGGTGAGTAATGCCGAGCCGCTGGCACAGGCAAAGCGCGGCATGCAGAAGCTGCCGCAACGGATGATCAATGTTGCTGTGACGAATCCAGCACAGCGGGCAGAGGCTGCGGATGTTAAGGCAGCAGTAGCGGAACACAACGCCCTGCTGGCCGGTCACGGCCGGGTCCTGATCAGACCTTCGGGTACTGAACCGGTGGTTCGGGTCATGGTTGAAGGTGATGATCCGGTTGCGGTTGAGACCTGCGTCCACACGTTGGCTGAACTGGTTGGCCAGGGAGGCTGATATCCCCCTTGTTGCGCAGCCAGTGAGTCGCTAAGATTCGCGCCCCCGCACAGGCGGTGCTCGAATATGCAGAAAACACCCACGAAGATTGTCGCCGGCAACTGGAAAATGCACGGTTCGCTGGAGATGCTGGCAGAGTATGTGAGTGTTCTAGCGCGAGTTTTATCGTCGCAACGATCCAAAGCAACTGATCGCGCGATGGTGGTGCTGTTTCCACCGATCGGTTACCTGGTTCCTCTGAGCGAGCAGCTGCGGGTATGCGGACTCCAGGATCAGATCGTTATTGGCGCTCAGGATCTTCATCCAGAGAGTCAGGGCGCGTTTACTGGCGATATGTCGGGCGCAATGCTCCGTGATCTGGGTGCGCGGTGGGTACTGGTCGGGCATTCCGAAAGGCGTCAGTATCACGCTGAAGACGATCAGCTGGTGGCGCGGAAAGCGGCGGCTGCTCTGACGGCAGAGCTGACTCCGGTCATCTGCGTTGGTGAAACCGCCGAACAGCGGGATTCGGGTGACGCTGAGCGGGTGGTCGAACGGCAGATACAGGCCGTCGCGCAAGCGCTCGGTGCCGAAGGGCTGCAGCAGTGTCTGATTGCCTACGAACCGGTCTGGGCGATCGGCACGGGGCGGACGGCAACGGCGGCAACAGCACAGTCTATGCATGCGGCGATCCGTGCCCAATTGGCCGGGTTGACGGGCGAAACGGATAACCGGATTCCGGTGCTGTACGGCGGCAGTGTCAAAGCGGCCAATGCAGCAGAATTGTTTGCTCAGCCGGATATTGGTGGTGGTCTGGTTGGGGGCGCCTCGCTCGACCCGCAGGAATTTGCCGCTATCATTGCGGCCGGAGATGGTGCGTTGAGCGCTGACGTGACGACACGTTGACGTTCAGGAGCGTATAGAGAATTTGAGTGGCTGCTGAGCAGAAAACTGCAAAGCATCAACAGTCAGACAACAACGAATAACACGATAGACGGGTGACGCAATGTCCACGCTTGAAACAGTTTTAATGGTCCTCCTGGTGGTCGACGCCTTGGCGCTGGCGGTGCTTGTGCTGATGCAGCAGGGTCAAGGTGCCAGCGTCGGTGCTGCATTTGGCAGCGGCGCCAGCAGCACAATGTTCGGCAGCGGCGGCTCCACCTCATTTCTCACCAAGATCACCGTCTGGCTGGCTATTGGCTTCTTTGTGGTGTCTTTTGGGCTTGCTTATACCGCCAAAGAGCGCGCAGCCAGCATTGATCAGCTGGGTATTCCGCTGATCGAAGAGGCGGCTATTGTTGAGGAAGAGTTGACTACGGAATCGGACAGTGTAGATTCCGACATCCCTGACGTTTGACGATTCTGCCGAAGTGGTGAAATTGGTAGACACGCTACCTTGAGGGGGTAGTGACCTAACGGTCGTGCGAGTTCGAGTCTCGCCTTCGGCACCAGAATCTTTCCGTCCAACACGTCTTTCGATCCCAGTCCTGCCGGCGAGGCCTCTTTTCGAGGCTGAAAATCTCCTGAGATAGGCGGTTGCTACCCGAGGTCCGCATCCCTATAATCTCGCACCTTGCTGATGCGGGGTGGAGCAGTCTGGTAGCTCGTCGGGCTCATAACCCGAAGGTCGTGGGTTCAAATCCTGCCCCCGCTACCAAAAGGAGAAGGCCCCTTTATGAGGGGCCTTTTCGTATCGCGGCAATGAGTCTGGTGTTTCAGCGGGCGTAGAGAACGTCCCGGCAGACACAGACAAATGGCGCGGAGTCCTTTCGGTGGCTGGCCGTAGCGGCAAGTCGCCCGTGTTCTCATACGCTGGTTGATATCAGCGGCTTGAAGCGGCCGGCACTCTCGCCCCTGCGGGTCTGGGAGTGATCCGGGCTATTTATAATGGGCGTTATGCCCATTTTTTGTTGGGCGATGGCGACACGGCGTTGTGCAGACGTTGGTCTGCTGCGCAGAAACCGGGCGCGGTGAAGACGGGCACGGTTAACAGACGTGGTAGACGAGACGCTGTGAACAGGAAAGAACAGGAGATTGAAGCACTGCTGGCGCCAGTGGCGGTGCAGGAACAGTGCGAAATCTGGGGTGTGGAATATCTGGCCCAGGGCCGACATTCCAAGCTGCGGATTTATATCGACAGTGCGGACGGAGTAACCGTGGAGCACTGCGAGCGGATCAGTCGCATGGCCAGTGACATTCTTGATGTCGAAGAAACGCTGACCGGTGCGTATACGCTGGAAGTGTCCTCGCCGGGGATGGACAGAATTCTGTTCAAACCCGCGCAGTTTCTGGCCAGTGTAGGTGAGCGGGTCGAAGTGCGACTGAACTACCCTTTCGAGGGTACCAAGCGCGTCGTCGGCACTCTGGCTGGCCTGGAAGATGGTGAAGTCATCGTTCAGGTTGACGACGAAGAATTTGTGCTGCCGTTGGAAAACGTGCAGCGGGCGCGAATTGTGCCCGCTTTTGATTAGCGATCGATAGAACCGCAAGAGGTTCAATTAGAGGTTGGTGTGAGCGACTTAGATAGAGAAATGCTGCTCGTGGTGGATTCAGTTTCCCACGAAAAAGGCGTGTCCAAAGACGTGATCTTCGAAGCCATCGAGGTGGCTTTAGCAACTGCTACGAAGAAAAAGTATGGCGAACATGCCGAATTCCGTGTGGCTATCGATCGTGAAACCGGCAGCTATGAGAGCTTTCGGGTCTGGTTCGTCACTGATCCGGCGGAGTTGGAAGATCCCTGGAACGCTGAGGTTCATGTCACCGTCCAGAACGCGCAGAAACAGGATCCATCGCTGGAAATTGGCGACACGATAGAAGAATCGGTCGAATCCGTTGAGTTTGGTCGAATTGCTGCGCAAACGGCGAAGCAGGTCATCGTCCAGAAAGTCCGGGAAGCCGAGCGTGCTCAGGTTGTGGAAGAGTATCTGCCGCGGGTAGGTGAACTCGTTGGCGGTACCGTCAAGAAGCTCGGCCGAGACAACGTCATCATTGATCTGGGCAACAACGCCGAAGGGCTGTTGACCCGTGAGCACCTTATTCCTCGAGAAACTTTCCGGGTGGGTGACAGGGTTCGCTCTCTTTTGCTTGAAATCAAACCCGACAATCGTGGCCCACAGCTGATTCTGACCCGGACCTCACCTTCGATGCTGGTAGAGCTGTTTAAGATCGAGGTGCCGGAGATCTCGGAACAGGTCATCGAGATCCGTGGAGCTGCTCGTGACCCGGGATCCAGAGCAAAAATTGCGGTACGAACCAATGACGGTCGTATCGATCCGGTTGGCGCCTGTGTGGGTATGCGCGGTTCGCGTGTCCAGGCGGTATCCGGAGAACTGGCCGGTGAGCGTATTGACATAGTGCTGCACGATGAAAATCCAGCTCAACTGGTGGTCAATGCGATGGCCCCGGCAGAAGTTGAGTCGATTGTCCTCGACGAAGATACCCGGTCAATGGATATCGCGGTCTCTGAAGACAATCTGGCCCAGGCGATTGGTCGTGGTGGCCAGAACGTGCGCCTGGCCAGTGATCTGACCGGCTGGAAGCTCAACATCATGACTCAGGACGAAGCTGTCCAGAAACAGGAAGAAGAAGCTTCGAAATTCATCACTGAGTTCAAGGAAGCTTTGTCGGTGGACGAAGACGTGGCCGCGGTGCTGGTTGAAGAAGGCTTTTCGACCCTCGAGGAAGTGGCCTACGTGCCTCTCGAAGAAATGACTTCGATCGAAGGCTTCGACGAAGAGATTGTGGAAGAGCTGCGCAACCGTGCTCGGGATGCGCTGCTCACCAAGGCAATCGCCAGCGAAGAGGCACTGGGTGAACACGAGCCGGCAGAGGATCTGCTGAACATGGCTGGCATGGAGCGCCGACTGGCTTTTCATCTGGCAAGCCAGGGTGTTGTGACGATGGAAGATCTGGCGGACCTGGCAGTGCCGGATCTGCAGGAACTCGCGGAAGAATTGGACGAGGAAACGGCTGCGGCGTTGATTATGACCGCCCGGGCACCCTGGTTCGAGGAAGCCGAAGAGTAGAGGAAGGGGTAAGCAATGTCGGAAGTGACAGTCAAACAACTCGCAGACACGGTAGGTACACCGGTCGACCGCTTGCTCAAGCAGATGCAGGAAGCCGGCTTGCCGCACACCAGCAATGATGAGCAGGTATCTGACGAAGAAAAACAGACGCTGCTGGCGTTTTTGAAGCACAGTCATGGTGAAGTCAGCAGTGCAGCATCAAGCAAAATAACGCTGAAGCGAAAAACTCTCGGGACGCTGAAAACCGGGCAAGGCCGAGGCGGACGTACGGTCAACGTTGAGGTTCGCAAGAAGCGTACCTACATGAAGCGTTCCGAAAGTGATGCTGCAGGTGGCGCTGAAGAGACTGTTGAAGCTGGTCCTTCCCAGGCGGAACTGGAAGCTGCGCGCATTCGCGAAGAGGATCTGGCTCGCAAGTCTGCTGAAGAAGAAACCCGACGTCTGGAAGCCGAAAAGAAGGCGGAAGAAGAACGGCGGCTTGAAGAAGAGCGCGAGAAAGCGGCTCAAGCTGAGCTCGAAGCACAGGCGAAAGCGCAACAGGCAGCCGCACCTGCGGAAACACCGGCTGAAGATACCCGCACGCTCGAAGAACAGGCAGCAGCTGCTGCAGCGGAAGCTCAGGCAAAACAGCAGGCCACAGAGAAAGGCGGTAAACGCTCCAAATCCCGGGAACAGACGTCTGGACGCGATCAGCGCAGCGGCGGTCGTTCGGGTGGCGGTCGGCGACGCGAGCTCTCCCTGGCCGGCGATCGGCGCAGCAAACGTCGGCAGCGGGCACCCGCTATCCAGGTCGAAACACAGGGTGGTGAATTCCAGCAGCCTGTTGCTTCAAAGTCTCAGGTAGTTGAGGTCAGTGATGCAATCAGCGTCGGGGATCTTGCCCAGCGGATGTCGATCAAGGCTGGTGAAGTCATAAAGACTCTGATGGGTCTCGGGGTGATGGCCACTATTAATCAGGTGCTTGATCAGGACACCGCGATTTTGGTCGTCGAAGAGATGGGGCATACACCGAAGCTCGTCCATGACGACGCGATAGAACAGGAACTTGAAAAATCCCTGGTGATCGAAGGGGATGGCGTCAGCCGACCACCCGTTGTCACCGTGATGGGTCACGTAGACCACGGTAAAACCTCATTGCTCGATTACATCCGCAAGTCGCGGGTAGTCAGCGGCGAAGCCGGAGGCATTACCCAGCACATTGGTGCGTATCGGGTGCAAACTCCTAATGGCGATCTGACCTTTATTGATACACCCGGACACGCCGCCTTTACCGCGATGCGGGCCCGTGGAGCGCAAGCCACTGACATAGTGATACTAGTCGTGGCAGCCGACGATGGAGTTATGCCGCAGACAGAAGAAGCCGTGCAGCATGCCAAGGCAGCGGGCGTACCGATCGTAGTTGCGATCAACAAGATGGATCTGGAAGGTGCAGACCCCGAACGGGTAATTAACGAACTCGCAGCCAAAGACGTGGTGCCTGAAGAGTGGGGTGGTGACACTCAGTTCCTCAAGGTCTCCGCACTGACCGGCGAAGGCGTCCAGCCTCTGCTCGAAGCGGTGG